>Ga0209515_10004436_pt1 | contig 18957 bp, 19 predicted proteins | sample Subgroupgradi54m_FD_187454 | JGI IMG/M metagenome (GOLD analysis project Ga0209515, IMG submission 187454) | Subsurface groundwater microbial communities from S. Glens Falls, New York, USA - GMW60B uncontaminated upgradient, 5.4 m (SPAdes)... ...
GTTTGGTAATACCGAAGTGCGCGAGCAGATCGTGAATATAGACGGAAGTGTTGTGGGCAATCAGCGCTTTTCAAATACCGAACAGCTTCAATATATTAATTTCGGAATTGATGAGATGCGAAAGCTTGTTGATACGCCGGCAAAAGATGTGAAGCACATGATGTTTTTGGGTACATTGTATAATCAAGCGTTGGGATCAAATCCCGATTATCCGTTGCAGGCAAAGAATGTTCTTGAAGAGGCGGTAAGATTGAGCCCGACCAAGCAAATTGTTTCCTTTGAGCTTGCGCAATTTTATGTGATGGTGGGACAAAATGATGCTGCGCGTGATGCATTGTATAAGGTTTGGAAATTAGCGCCGGAGTATAAAGTTGCCGGAGTGCACACGTGGGTTATGGCAGTAGTGACCAAGAGATTCGATATTGCCGAAGAAGTTTCTGCCGTGATTCCGCCTTCTGTACTGTCAGAAAGTGACTTAGTTCGCTTAGGGGAATCATATCGCAGAGTGCAGGATTTTAAGGACGCTGTGTCGATTTATGCAGAACTTGTGAGGAAGGTGCCGGAAAACCCTAAATATCACGCTACGTACGCAGGTCTTCTTGCTGCCGTAGGAAGGAACGAAGAGGCAAGACGACAAGTGGAGGAGGCGATTAAACGTGACCCATCATTCGCCAAAGATGCTGTTAATTTCTTGCAAAATATAAGCAAGTAACCTGCCATGGCTAGTATTCGTTGTATGAATGAACAAGTAAAACTATGTCAGAACCGCAATTAAAAGTAGGTATAATCGGGATTGGAATGGTAGGTACGCCCCTTAAGCGCTATTTTGAAGAGCGTCGGGGTTATGTGCGCGGAACAACTCTTTTCGCATGTGATACCGATCTTAAAAAAGGATACGTCGATGACATCAGTCAGGCGGATGTCATCTTTATGTCAGTTCCTACGCCAAGAGGCGAAGATGGGGCTGCACGTATCGATGCTCTTGAGGATGCCTTTAAACGTCTTACCGGTGAGAAAATCGTTGTTATTAAATCAACCGTTCCGCCGGGTACTACGGAGTATTTTCAGGCAAAATATCCTCAACATAAAGTTCTGTTCAATCCTGAGTTTTTGACCGAGCGCCAAGCGTGGGAGGATTTCAATAAACCCGATCGTCAGATTGTTGGGTTTACCGAAATAAGTCTTGATGTGGCTCACGGCGTCCTTATGCTTTTGCCCCGAGCGCCTTTTATGTCGCCGTGGGGAATGAATACCTATCGTCCGGTAAAAATTACCGCGACAGAAGCTGAAATTGTGAAATATGGAGGCAATGTTTATTTTTCTCGCAAGATCACATTTGCGAATGCTCTTGCAAAGCTCGCAGAAAATCATCGCGTAAATTACGACAATATCCGTATCGGTATGGCGGCGGATTTTCGCATCGGTGATTCTCATTTGGATGTGACGCACGGCGGATACCGAGGATTCGGCGGATATTGTTTTCCGAAAGATATGAATGCGCTTATTGTCCACATGGAGCAGAGGGGGATAAAAGACGGCGCCGAGCTGTTGCGTGCGGATTGGGAATTCAATAAAAAACTTCTCGCATCACAGGGTCTCACGATTGAAGACGTGAGCGTGCATGATAAGGATTGGATCGAGAAAAAACTCTACGAGCAAAAAGACAAAAATAACTAATTTATGGATCACGTACCAGCAAAATATATCGTAACGGGCGGAGCGGGATTTATCGGCTCTCATGTCGTAGATCAGCTTATAGAGCGTGGCGATGAAGTGCATGTGGTGGATATCTTTTTGGGAGGCAGACGCGATCGTCTCAATCCAAAAGCTATTGTGCATGAAGTGGACATCCGCGATTTTGATACATTAGTTCCCCTATTCAAAGGAGCTGCGGGTGTCTTTCACTTGGCCGCACAGCCTCGGATGCAGTACTCTATTCAGGAGCCGCGCCTCACGAACGACATCAATATCACCGGCACATTGAACGTGCTTTTGGCAGCCCGCGATGCAGGCGTAAAGCGCGTTGTATATTCCGCATCATCATCTGCGTATGGCACCAAGCATCCCATGCCCCTTCGTGAAGATATGGAGGCGCTTCCGGTGATCCCGTATGCGATCCAGAAGCGCGTGGGCGAGCAGTACTGCGAAATGGTAGCCCGATTCTATGGGCTTGAGACAGTGGCAATCCGCTACTTCAATGTGTACGGTCCGCGCCAGACCACGGCCGCTGATGGTCCGTATGCAACCGTGATTGGGATCTTTTTGGAGCAGGCAAAAAACAGCCAGCTCATGACTGTCGTTCCCGATGGAACGCAGAGGCGTGATTTTACCCACGTATCCGATACGGCACGGGCCAATCTTCTTGCTATGGAATCACCGAAGGTAGGAATGGGAGAGATTATCAATATTGGAACCGGAAAGAATTATAGCGTGCTGCAAGTTGCAGAGATGATCGGCGGTAAATGGGAATTTGCTCCTGCCCGCCAAGGCGAGACGCAAAAAACGCTCGCTGACAATACAAAAGCAAAAGAATTGCTTGACTGGGAGCCAAAAGTAAGTTTTGAAGAGGGGATGGCAGAACTTAAAAAATTGAATGGGCTTGTATGAGATTTTTGAGTCAAAAATAAAATGAGCGATGTCCGTATGAACATGGCTCATGTGTTGAGATTTTCTTATTTGACAGATGCTGCTCTGTCAGACCGCACATTATATCCAGCGTTTCGAAGCAAATTGCGGATTCGATCCTGTTGGCAGGTAGAAAGTTCGTTGAAGATCGCTTTGGCTGCCGCTTCAGCATTGAGCTTTGTGGCAGTGCATAGACCCGCGAACGTCTTCAGATTATCATCGTCGCCCGACGTAGGCTCAAGGAAGAAGTACAACGCCGCTTTGAAAGCAAGATGATCATCTTGTGATGTTAAATCTTTTTTGGTTTGCTCGATCATGGCGGTTGCCAAGGATGAAAATTGATCTACTATTCTACTCATAGATTCCCTTTGCTCACATAAAATTGTGAATCAACTGATTCAACACATAACGTGTGGAGTTCATGGTTTTCCTCACGGGACGCCTGCTAGCAGTCATCCTGTGGATTGATTTTTACGCGGATTTCAAAATTCATCTCATTAAACCATACGCTCGTTCGGGTGACACGAGCTGTCGAGCAAATGTCACCACGCGCGTAATCAAGCGATCTGTCATTGCCTCATACGCGTCTCCCTCCTTGTTAATCCATTCGTCTCCACTACTTATGAGAGCGAGACGTTCTTGGAGTGCCGCCGCGGCATCAAGGACATTGTTGTCCTGATCAAATCCTTGGATACGGGCGCCGAGTGTCCGCAGAACATCTACGATGATAACACGTTTGGCGAACCTAGTCGCTGCGCGTATGTCCATCTCATAAGAGACGGGGCCTCCGTTTGCGGCAAACAGGATGTCGAGACCCTTGATATATGTGTTGCAGTACTTCTCGGTATTTTCTGCTACGCATATAGTGGGTCCCTTCTCTGCGTTTACGTACCAGAGATATTCGGGACAACTTATCCCGAGGAGAGGACAATTGATATTCGTGGCGACCTGTTCAATGGCCTTATCAACGCCCATATCGGATGATCCGTAAATAATGCGTACATCGGGATTGTGCACGGCGGACACGCATGGCGTTGATTGATGCCCCAAACATGCCGATACAGGCCGCCTCATACTCTCCGAGTCGGATGTGAAGCGCGTTGCACCGCGTCGCATTGAGCATGCTGTAGCCGCTAAACCCGAGAACAACGACATCACGTCCGGTCCTGTGTTGAGTAACCGCCGCATTGACTTCCTCGGGAGTGATTTTAAAACGCTCGCCGGGAAAGAGCTTGCAAAGGGTGATTCCGTCCTCCATTACGGTGACCCCGGGTTGCTGCAAAAGGTGCTCATGGCCCTCGCGAGGACATTCAAGGACAACATGCTGATCTCTACGATATATCTTGTACATGGCTTTCTACTCCTTTTTAAAGATCAAACTTCTCATAAATATATTATATACTTAACTTAGTAAAAGTCAACATCCCCGGAGCTATTATGGAGCCATTGACTTATATTTATTATTATGCTATAGTGTATTCATAGTGTTTCATTGAAACTTTAATAGAGAGAGAGGAGACGTATGACACGTCGTTCCGTTGCTATCGTCTTGGGATTGGTGTTTTTTGTTGTGTCGATTCTTTGGATGGCTCGTCCATCCGTTGAGCCGATCATAAAAGAATCATCATCCGAGGTGGTGAGAGCCGTTAAAAGAGTACCGCGGGCGGCTGCTGTACGCACGAAAGCAACTTCGGAGGAAGTTGCCGAGGTTATGACTGATTTATCGGTAACTCCGGTGGCTCGTAGAGTATCGCAAGTGGCAGTAGACAATGTCGAACGTGATTTACAAGTGGTTGGTATGAGTCTCAAAGGCGGGCATAAGATTAGTGTCCGTTAACTTAACTACAAGGAGAGAATTGATGAGAAAATTTAGTAACTGTCTGGTAGTTCTGCTTACCCTTTTTGCCGTAAGTACCTCATGTTGGGCACAAGAGCCCACTCGATCAGGTGCAGGTGGCGGAAACTCAATCATGATTGGTGGCGTTTCTAGTTCGGAAGTCGCAACACAGCAACTCGACAAAGTATTGCCCGAAGACCGCCGCGATGCAGAACGAGTCGCCCAGGTATTTGGCGGAATTATTGTCGAGCAATATTCTGGCTCATTCAGTTTTTATCGGAATTTGACTAATGCTTGGGTGGACGGATACCTGCAACTGCGCAGAGTCAATGGCGTATTCATGATCACCTATCTTCAGGTGGATGGAAGGGTGATTGTGAGGAACGGAGACAAGCCATTAGGAATTTTGCCTACGAATATCGTGGGCGAGACTCGGAATTTCAGCCTTTGGGTGTCGGGGTACGACAACAATGGCAAATATATTGTGAGTGGTTCGTTCTATACGGATCTCTTGAATTCTGGGGATCCAATATTGGTGAAGCTCGATCCCGCACAGGTGCGTCTCGTGGTGCCGTTTACGGTTCCGCGAAACGCTGATTCGAAAAAATTTCGTTTGTCAATTCCCCATAACGGTTTCGAGGACACGTTTGTGTATCAGGACGTTGTGGGTGGGTTTGAGGTTTATGTAGATCCTACGAAAGTGGAGGATTATAAGATTGAGGATGTTTCCACGGGCATAGTGTATCAAGAAGGCAAAACTGATGCGCTTGCGAAAAACCCCGTTGAGGTTGCCGAAGGCTCTGTTATAAACCTTCTGCTGCCCGAAGAAGTGGTTGACGTATCGTTTACGTCCAATCAAGCATTCTTTTTCTTCGATCAGCAAAAACTTGATAGCCAAGTTGCTCGGCCATGCACTCCTCCTGCCGCAACGGGTTGTGAGCGGCAGGTGGCTGCGAAGGTATATCTCGTTCATGTTGATCGGATGAACATGTTCGTGACAGTCTCCGGTCAGCAGAGCGAGCTGTTTAAAGTTGAGGTGCGCAAGTGGGTGGCTAGAGGTACGATGCCACTCATTGATCAGTCCAAGTCTGGCCCATATCCTAGTGTGGATATCGGCACTGGGTACGACACGGTTGTCGTAACTATTCTGGCGGCTGATCCGAGAGTCGTGCCGTCAGAGGACTTCCAAGTTTTTATTTCTCGGTTCTAATATTAGGAAAGAATGGACCGATCGTTCTTAACCTTCAGTAGACCCCGCATGTACGCATGCGGGGTCTTTTCATACTCGCTATTTTTCTTTATCGTCCCTGTCTTCTTATAATCGCAGAGAGCGTGCGTAGTGTTATAAGGAGATCGAGAATGAGGGTGCGGTTTTTGATGTAGTAGAGATCATACTGGAGCTTTTCGGGTGCATCCTCTACGGAGGCGTCGTTTTCCATATTGACTTGCGCCCATCCGGTAATGCCTGGGGGTACGAGAAATCGCGTTGCATAAAAAGGAATTCTTTCTTTGAGATCTTTGACGTATTCCGGCCGTTCGGGGCGAGGGCCGATGAAAGACATTTCACCCCGCAGAATATTCATGATTTGCGGAAGTTCATCAAGATAAGTTTTGCGCATAAAACTTCCGACTTTTGTCTGGCGCGGATCTTGCCGTTCTCCGTGTGTCTTAAACCCGCTCAATTTATCGGCATTGGCTACCATGGAGCGGAATTTAACTAAGGTAAAAGGATTACCGTGCTTGCCTACTCGGGTTTGGCGGAAGAATACAGGACCCGGCGATTCGAGCTTGATGACAAGCGCTACAAATGGCATAAGGCCTAAGGCCGCAATGCCGACAGGCACAGAAAGGGTGATATCGCAGAAACGTTTGAGAAACTCATAAGAGCGTTTTTTGATACCAATAAGATTTTCCAAAAACCATACTTCCTCAATGAGCGAGAGAGGAATTTTTCCTGTCATTGCCTCGTGGAAGGCGGGGAATTCGGCAATGCTTATGCCGCTCGGGATGAGCGAGAGGAGCAAGGTTACGGTAGCTTTGTTGCCCTTCATCTCGGGAGAAATAATTATCATTTCCGGCTTGATGCCCCGAATGGCGCTGGAAAGATTTTCGTGGTTAAGGGGAATATGGATGAGACCCTCGGGAAGAAGAAGCGGCTGTTCTTGGCCGGAGACAAATGCAACAGGTTTGTGTCCCAATTGGGGATGATACATGAGGAATCCGGCAAGTTCTGTCATTTCTTTATTAAAACCCATGAATACTACGCGGGTGACGGCGGTGCGGATCACGAGGTGATTAAATACATATCGCCAGCAGAAAATGCCGATGGCAGCAAGGCCTGCGATTAAAAAAAGATTTCTACGCGGTTCAATTTCAAAAGGAAATAAATAGAAGAGAGTAATGGCGCTTACGGTGTTGATCGCCATGACGCGCAAAAGCCGGTAGAGGAATACTTTTTCATTTTTCATAAAGCGCATATCGTAAAATCCAAATGCGCCGAAGACAATAATCCAAATTGCAAAAATAATGCCAAATGCGGTGAAATGGTTATTGAGAATGTTTTGATTTAATCCGGCGCCATAGCGAATCATGAGCGATCCATAGAGTGCGCCATAAAAAATAACGATGTCTCCCAAAAGAATCAGGAGGACTTTTTTGCTGATGCGGTTACGTAAGTTGATCATAAAGAGTGACGGTTTGTGTGATCATGCGTTCAAGCGAGTGGCAGGATGTTACTGTCTCTTGCGCGTGTGTGCCGAACGAGCGGCGTTCTTCCGGAGATGCGATAAGTCTGCGTATGTGTGCGGCAAGCATAAGGGAATCTTTTGCCGGAGCAAGGAGTCCGTTTGTTTCGTGTGTGATAAGATCGGGGATGCCTCCTACTCGGGATGCAATAATAGGAAGCTTCGCATTCATCGCCTCCATCATCGCATAGGGCAAACCTTCTTTGACAGAGGAGAGTACAAAGAGGTCAAATGCAGGGAGATAGCGGTATGCATCTGTGACAAATCCGGCAAGTGTTATTGTATGTTCGAGATTCAGAGCTTTAATTTGCCGGACAAGGTGTATACGTTCTTCACCTTCCCCCATGATAATACAATGAACATCCGTTTCAGAGACAGGAAGATGGCTGATCGCATCAATCAGATGAGTGAGCCCTTTATTTTTGGTAAGCTCTGCGGTAACACCGAGAAGCATGGTATTCTCATTGATTGGGGTTTTTAATTTTTTAGCAAAAAATTCGCGGGCATGTTCTCGCGGAAGAAATGCGGGCATGGAGATGCCTAACGGAATAAGCGAGATTTTTTTATGAGGTATAAATGTTTTTGAATCTTTATGATCAGAGGCATTGATGGTGATGATATGATCATGAAAACATGCGGAAATCCATGAGGCGGTGAAAATTGCTGCGCGCTGCACTGTATTTCGGTCTTCGCGAAATCCCCAGCCGTGTACGGTAAAGATTACGCGAGGTTTGAAATTAAGCCTAATGAGTTTTGAGGTAAATGCAGCTATTGCACCCATACTTCCCATTTTGCTTGAGTTGAGGTGGATGATATCGGGTTTCTCTTTTATAAAAATACGGATAAGGCTGAAGAAGGCCTTGATCTCATTGAGGGGATTTATATCGCGTCCAAGGCAGGGGATTGAAATGGTAGGAATATGAGATTCCTGTAAACGCACAAAAAGCGGGCCTGATGCTCCCGCAACAACTATTGTTTCAAATTGGTCAGCAGGCAGATGGGTGGCAAGATCAAGGATGTATTTCTGTGCCCCGCCAGCCGCTGCCTTGGTTATACAAAGGAGTATTTTTTTACGCATAATGTGCCCCTCACGGGACGTCTGCTAACAGTCCCTCCTCCTTTCATATTTATAACGCATAATAGAGGGGAAAAGTAGCACGCAACAGACGACTCACGTAACACGTAACACGACTCAAGGGAGAACAGAGCGACTATTTTTTTTGTGTCGTGTTATGTGTATCGTGTTTCGTGTCCCCATGTGGATAACCCTTCTTGACAATAGGCTATTTATTTGCTACTAATAGGGAAGTGAGTGTTATGTAGGTGGTCTCACGACTCCTTATAACTCCAATTTGTCTGACACAAAGCCCCCTTACAGGGGTTTTGTGTTTTATGGATTTTTTGTGATAAGGTGTACCCTCCTGCGCGGGGTATTTTCATATCCCGTGCTGTGGATTTGAATAATTATTTTTTTCGGTGTATACTCCGTGATTATGGCAAAAAAGATTGATAATGCGGAAACAATTCGTATTCGAGGGGCTCGGGTGCATAACCTTAAAAATGTTTCTCTGAGCATTCCCAAAAACAAGCTCGTGGTGATCACCGGTCTTTCGGGTTCGGGAAAATCGTCATTGGCGTTTGATACGATCTATGCCGAGGCGGAACGCCGATTTGTGGAGTCGCTCTCATCGTATGCGCGGCAGTTTTTGGGTATCAAAGAAAAACCGGATGTTGATGCAATTGACGGCTTGTCGCCGGCTATTTCCATTGATCAGAAATCAATTTCAAAAAACCCTCGCTCAACCGTGGGTACGATCACGGAGATCTATGATTATTTGCGCATCCTTTACAGCCGCATTGGTATTCCGCATTGCCCGAATTGCAAAAAGCAGATCGGCAGGCAGACGGTGGATGAGATGATCTCGGCAGTTACCAAACTTAATAAGGCAAAAGAGATCGTGATTTTAGGCCCTTTGATTCGCGATAAGAAAGGAGAGCATCAGGGAGTGCTTGGTGAACTGAAACAAGCGGGATTTTTGCGCGCGCGCGTTGATGGTGCGGTTATGACGCTTGATGATGCCCGTAAGCTTTCTTTGGATAAATATAAAAAACATTCTATCGAAGTGGTTGTGGATCGCTTTACGCTCGGTGATGATATTGATCGCAGCCGCATGCGTGATTCGATTGAGACGGCTTTAAAGATCGGCAAAGGCGTGATGATGATCGGACAAGAGAATGGTGTTTCTCTTTTTTCCGAAAAGTTCGCATGTCCGGATGACGGTACGAATATCGCTGATATTGAACCGCGCACGTTTTCTTTCAACAGTCCTTATGGCGCATGCACAAGCTGTACCGGACTTGGTTCCACCCTTGAAGTGGACTCGGAGTTGGTAATTCCCAACAAGCGTTTAAGTATCGCCGAGGGAGCAATACGTCCATGGGCTGCCGCGTCGCATCGCGTGGGCAGGCAGAGCTGGTATTGGTGGATTCTTGACGGCGTGGCGACTCGTTATAAATTTTCTTTGAACACTCCGGTAGAAAAACTTTCTCCCGTAATCATTGATGTGCTTCTTAATGGCGAGCAGTCGGAATCTGATGAGGAGACGGCAACAGAAGACCGCCGCGAAGGTGTGTTTGAGGGCGTGATCCCGAACTTAAAACGCCGATGGAAAGAAACGGATTCTGATTTTACGCGCGCGGAAATCGAGAAGTACATGATGATTCGCGTATGTCCGGTATGCAATGGCAAACGTCTCAAAGCTGAAGCCCTTGCAGTGACCATCAATACGTACTCAATTGCCGACATTGCAGATATGACGGTAACGCATGGACTTGTATTTTTTGCAGAACTTCTTTCAAAAAAAGGAAATCTTAGCGCGTCACAGTTGATGGTGGCTAGTCCCCTGGCAAAAGAAATTACCAAGCGTTTGTCTTTTTTGAGCGATGTGGGACTTGAGTATCTTACGGTGGCGCGCGAATCAACTTCTCTCTCCGGAGGAGAAGCACAGCGTATTCAGCTTGCCACCCAGATCGGCTCGCAGCTCACGGGTATTATTTATATTCTTGATGAACCTTCAATTGGTCTTCATCCGCGCGATAACCGCCGTCTTATCGAGACGCTTAAAACATTGCGCGACTTGGGCAATACGGTGATCGTCGTAGAGCATGATGCCGAGACCATGGAGGAGGCTGACTGGATTATTGATCTGGGGCCGGGAGCAGGCGCGCATGGAGGCAAAATAATTTTTGAAGGAACACCCGTAGAACTTCTTAAATCGTCGACTTCTACGGGTCTGTATTTATCCGGTAAAAAACAAATCAAGACAAAATCGCGCACGCCCCCTAAAGAGAAAGCAGAGCTTGTCATTAAAGGCGCTGCAGAGCATAATCTTAAATCAATAGATGTCACAATTCCGTTGGGACTCTTTGTCTGCGTGACGGGAGTTTCCGGATCAGGCAAGTCATCGTTGGTCAATGATATTCTTGCAAAATCGCTGCTTGCGCAATTTTACGGGGCGCACTCTATTCCGGGAAAGCATGATGAGATCACGGGTACAGAGAATCTCAATAAAGCGATCGTGGTGGATCAGTCGCCGATCGGCCGCACGCCGCGATCGAATCCCGCAACGTATACGGGCGTGTTTGGTATAATTCGCTCGCTCTTTTCCGCAACGAAGGACGCGCGTAGCCGCGGATATTTACCGGGACGGTTTAGTTTCAACGTGAAAGGCGGACGATGCGAATCCTGCGAGGGACAAGGCGTGAAAAAAATAGAAATGTATTTCTTGCCCGACGTTTATGTGGAGTGCGAGGAATGCCGCGGCAAGCGATATAATCGTGAAGCGCTTGAGATCGAATTCAATGGCAGAAATATCGCCCAAGTGTTAGATATGTCTATTGAGGAAGCGCTTCGTTTTTTTGAAGCAATTCCGGCGATTACGATAAAACTTGAAACACTCAAAGACGTCGGACTCGATTATCTTAAACTTGGCCAGCCTGCTCCTACGCTTTCCGGAGGAGAGGCGCAGCGCGTAAAATTAGCCACCGAATTGTCGCGCCGCGATACGGGACGAACCCTTTATATTCTTGATGAGCCGACTATGGGACTTCACTTTGATGATATTCAAAAACTTATGAATGTGCTTTCAGCGCTCGTGGAGAAAGGTAACACTGTGCTTGTGATCGAGCATAACAGCGATGTCGTGCGCAATGCCGATTGGATCATTGATCTCGGTCCTGAAGGTGGAGAGAAAGGAGGTATGATCGTAGCCGTCGGCTCTCCCGCAGAAATTGCGAAAAACAAAAAATCCTATACTGGCAAGTGGTTGACAAAATAAAAATAAGCGGATATTTTATTGTAAGTACGTACTATATATTTCTATATAAATGGGGAATATCTGATGTGATACGGACGATCACGGATATGTTGCTTCTGCTGGCTCCGTTAGTTATTGTTTACGCAATTTGGTTTACGACAAAAAATATTGAGAAGGATGAGAAAGGTGAATGAATCGCCTCGCCGTTATCTGACGATACCCAACGCCTTGAGTGCGGTGCGCATTTTGCTCGTCGTGCCGTTACTTTATTTTTTCCGTGCGGAAATGTTTTTACCCACACTGGCTCTTTTCCTCATCAGCGCCATCTCTGATGCCGCTGATGGCGCTATCGCTCGCAGGTGGAATATGCAATCGGAGTTTGGGCGCGTGCTTGATCCGCTTGCTGACAAGGTGACGTTTGTTACGCTCATCGTGGTGTTTGGCCGCAATATTCTTGATGTGCTGCCGATAGCAATCCTTGTCACGGAAGAAGTGATGCTTCTGTGCATGGGAACGTGCAGGTATGTGTGGCCGAATTTGGTGCCATGGACTACGTTGGGTGCGAATATCTACGGAAAGATAAAGACTTCGTTTGAGACGCTGTTGGTGGTTCTGCTGTTGATATCGCATTTCTTCAGCGTTCCATACGGGTATCTTTTTATTCTGTACATCGTGCTATGCCTCTCCATTATTTTTGCCTTCAAGAGTATTGTAGGGCATTTTCATCTAAAACCCCTTTCTTAAGGGGTTTTTACTTTGGCTGAAATCTCTTGACAGCAAATCCATTCCGAGTACAATAATTAGCAGTCACTAGTCGAGAGTGCTAATCAGCTTGTAGTCGGAATTTTGTAGGTTGTAGTGAGGAGTTCAAGGGATACTATACACTACAAACTATAAGCCCGTTATAAGCGTTCTATGAGTATATGAATATAAAACCATTAGGAGATCGGGTCATTATTGAACCGATGGAAAAGAAAAATACAGGAAAGACCAAAACAGGTCTTTATTTGCCTGAGTCTGCAGAAAATGAGGGACAGGAAGAAGGAAAAGTAATTGCGGTGGGAGAAGGAAAACGTTCGGAGAGCGGAGAATTTCTTGCGGTGCGCGTAAAGAAAGGAGATACGGTAATTTTTCATAAGTCATACGGCGCTAAAGAAATAAAGGTCGGCGATAAAGAATATTTGATCGTTCGCGAAGACGATATTCTCGCCGTTGTTGAATAAATAGACTTTGTCATCCTGAGCGGTAGCGAAGGATCTCATTCGCTTATTGCGAGAGGAAGAGATATTCACTTCGTTCAGAATGATTAAACATTATGCCAAAACAAATTTTATTTGAAGAAAAAGCACGCCACGCTATCAAGCGAGGTATTGATCAGGTAGCTAATGCCGTTAAGATCACGCTCGGTCCCAAAGGCCGCAATGTAATTTTGTCAAAGAGCTACGGCGCACCGCAGATCACCAATGACGGAGTTACCATCGCCAAAGAGATCGAGCTCGAAGACAAATTCGAGAACATGGGCGTTGATCTCATCAAAGAAGTCGCATCAAAGACCAATGATACCGCAGGCGATGGAACTACCACGTCTGTTGTTCTTACTCAAGCCCTTATCAACGAAGGATTGAAGTACGTGACAGCGGGAGTGAATGTTATTAGCTTGCGCTCATCGCTTGAGTCAGCGCGCGACGGCGTAATTGCAAAGCTTCGCAAAATGGCAAAGCCTGTATCCGTAGAAAATCCGGAAGAGCTTGTGAATGTTGCTACGATTTCCGCAGAGTCAGAAGAGCTTGGCAAAATTATTGCCGAAGCAATCCAGAAAGTGGGTAATGACGGTGCCGTAACGGTGGAAGAATCACAGGGAACGGGTATTGAAAAAGAAATCGTCGGCGGCATGCAGTTTGACCGCGGATATGCTTCTCCTTACATGGTGACTAATGCAGAACGCATGGAAGCGGTAATGGAAGATCCGTATATTCTTATCACTGATAAGAAAATTTCTTCAGCACAGGAATTGCTTCCGTTGCTTGAAAAGATATTACAGACCGGAAAGAAAGAGCTTGTTATTATCGCAGAAGATGTAGACGGTGATGCGCTTCCGCTTTTGGTGGTAAATCGTCTTCGCGGGGCATTTAATGCGCTTGCCATCAAGGCTCCGGGATTTGGAGATCGTCGCAAGGAGATGCTGCAGGACATAGCCACCCTTACGGGCGCAAAAGTAATTTCCGAGGAAGTCGGCTTGAAACTCGATAAAACAGAGATTGATATGCTCGGGCGGGCTCGGCGTGTGATCGCGACGAAAGATAATTCCACGATCGTGGGGGGCAAAGGAAAGAAAGAAGAGACGGATGCCCGCATCAAGCAGATCCGCGCACAGATTGACCGCGCAACGTCGGATTATGATAAAGAAAAACTTCAGGAGCGTTTGGCAAAGCTTGCTGGAGGAGTAGCGGTGATCCGTGCGGGAGCAGCTACCGAGACGGAGATGAAGTATATTAAGTTAAAAATAGAAGATGCGGTAGCAGCCACTAAGGCGGCTCTTGCCGAGGGCATTGTCCCCGGAGGCGGTATGGCGCTTTTCAAAGTAGCGACACTCATGCGTGAAGAGCGGGAGAATCAAAGCGCTTCCGAGAAGCGTAAATCCGGCCCCGAAGAGCAGGCCGCATGGACTATTCTTCTCAATGCGCTTGAAGAACCGCTTGCACAAATTGCGTTGAACTCTGGAAAGCGCGTGGGAGAAATTACTTCTAAACTCAAAGAGAAGATTCTTGAAGACGTAAAATCAAATGTTGGATACGATGCCGCAAACGACAAAATCGTAAACGATATGCTTAAAGAGGGAATTGTGGATCCTCTCAAAGTAACCCGATTAGCTCTTGAGAACGCAGTGTCGGTAGCTGCAATCTTTCTTACCACAGAAGCGGCAATCGCCGAGCTTCCGAAAAAAGAAGAAAAATCATCCCCCCAAATGCCGCATGATGATTATTAATTCCGTGTGAACGGATTACAAAACCCCGCCAAGAGGCGGGGTTTTGAGTTGCGCAATGCGGTGATTGGTGGCATAATTATTTCAGGATTTTTTCGATTCTTTGGCATTAAAAAGAGATGAGGTCTTATATGTTGCAGCAGTTTTATCAGGTGCTCCCTGCGTTGGCTTTTTTGGTGGCTATTTGGGGTATTATGATTACCATGGCTCGGCTTGAATAGTCGAGGGTCGGATAAGGATATAGGCCATTATGTGATGGCCTTTTTATTTTTTTCACTTACGCGAAGGCGGAAATGCAGAACCTCCTTTTTTGTCATTGCGAGGACTGCCAGAAGGTGTCCCGTGAGGGAAGCAATCTAGTGCTTCGAGATAAAGATTGCTTCGTCGCTGCTGCTTCTCGCAATGACAAGGGAAAGGGTCATTCCCGCTTTCGCGGGAATGATACAGAGTGTGAGAGTGTTGTTTTGCTTTTCCACAGTTGTTGCATGTCGATATCGGCGTATAATTAAGTACATGGCAAAAATTCCTGTACCAACGCCTTCACCAAGCGGATCTTCCGCGAGTGTATTTCCGTTTGTGAAAATTCCAAGTATTCCCATGATTTCCAGTATCGGGATTCCGAAATTGCCCGCAACGACGGCGCAGATACTTTCTCATCCTACATGGGATATTGTGCTTATCTTTACGATGATTGCCATAGGTTTTTTCTATGGTCTTTCTCGCGGACGGCATAAGATGGTATCAAGTGTAATCAATACGTATGTGTCGCTTGCGGTATTTAATGCAGTACCTATCATAGCAATTGCCCATTATGTAAAAATCGAAAATATTTTTATAGTGAAGACCGCTGTTTTTACTGCGATTTTTTTTCCGTTAGTTTTTTTAATGAATCGCGGACGGCCCCGATATTTCAAAAGCACGATCTCGTGGTGGCAGGTATTTTTGCTTAGTTTTATTCAGACAGGCCTTTTGATACATATCATATTCAGTTTTTTGTCTCCGGAAGTTTCTCAAAATCTTGCGCCTCTTACGAGAAGTTTCTTTGCCAATACCAATCTTACGATCTGGTGGCTTTCTATTCCGCTTCTATTTATGATTTTCTTGCGCCGCAGCGGAAAAGATGATTAGGATTTTATCTGTAGAGATAAAAATCCCCTTTGCTATTTGGCAGAGGGGATTTTGATTTGTTGGCTATTTATTATGTTCAGGCGTCTCGCCTTTGAAATAGCGATCCATGACATAGGCTGATGCGGTCACCGTGGGCGAGAAGAAGTAGCCACCTTCCAGATCGTCCCCTTCGGAGATTACGGGGCGGCATCCGGGTATTGTTGATCGGATCCAGAGATTATGGTCATAGCTAAGCCGCTCCAGGTCTTCCATGAAGGCGATCATGCGGCTGTGGAGTGTGTTGGGCCTCCACGGGAGTTCCGGCCATAATGACTGCGCTATTCTTGAGGCGAGACGAATGGAACCCTCAAAAATTTTTCTTGTTGCATATAAGTCTTTTTCGACAATGGTTTGAACGTTGTCCGGTGTCAAATTAAATTCTTTGCTAAAATCTTCGGAAGTATTCGCACCTCGGCTATCATAGATCAGACCGTCATGGCCTCGCACTCCTGCGTGTTCGATAACGGATTCTTTCATGAGTCCTACAAGCGACCATCCAGTTGCGCGATGTATGGCAATGGCGAATTCATAGCATTGTCCATGGAGAAAAAGTCCTTTGGCTGTTATATGGAGCGCCTCAAAATCTTGAGCAGTGAGTTTAGTATATATGGGCATTGTATACCTTTTTTTGTTGGAAATGACCTATGTTTACGCATTGATACGATACATGAAAAACTATTGATATTCAAGAGTGTTTTTTGAGATAATAAAAAAAGGCTCTTTATGAGCCTTTGAATGTTGTTGAGAAACAATTTTGTTTACTCCGCGGGAGAAGTGGCATTAACTTCACGCCCTGCTCTCATTGCGGCGGTTGCTTTTTCGAGTGACCACCCTCTTGTCCCGCGGAGCAGGGTGATTGTCTCAAGGCTGTTAACGTTTTGGAGTGTTTGTGCGGCTATTTCAATTTCTTCCGAGGTTAGCGCGAGTCGCGCTTTGTATAGTTTTTGCCCGAACGTTTCTTCTTTTATGGCCATTGTGCCTCCCATGAGAATCAAGTTGCATACATATTACATGAATAGTGTATCATAGAAATTATTTAATGTCAAGTATTTTTTTCGGTTACATATTGCGGGCATCGCGAGATAGGCGTATTATTTCTTTATGTCTCAATATTACAATCCTCGCAGAACAAGAAATTTGTACGATCCGAAAGCATCGGAGCCGTTTCGGCTAAGCCGAAGCCGCATAGATTTATTTATGAACTGTCCGCGCTGTTTTTATATTGATCGCCGTCTTGGCGTTGATCGTCCGCCTGGTTTTCCGTTTAGTTTGAACTCCGCAGTAGATACATTGCTCAAGCGAGAATTTGATATGCATCGTGCGCATAGGACTCCTCATCCGTTGATGAAAAACTATGGCCTTGATGCCGTACCCTTTGCACATGAGCGTATGGATGAATGGCGTGATTCATTGCGCCGTGGTATTGCGTATCACCACAAAGGCATTAACTTAGTGATCACGGGGGGTGTAGATGATATTTGGGAAAAGCCTAACGGCGAAATAATTATTGTTGATTACAAAGCTACGTCAAAGCAGGGGGAGGTAAGTTTGGATGCTGATTGGCAGATTGGTTACAAGCGGCAGATGGAGGTGTATCAGTGGTTGTTTCGTCAAAACGGATTTAAGGTTAGTGATACGGGTTACTTTGTCTATTGCAATGGGAACGGCGATGCTGAAGCGTTTGATGCAAAGCTGGAATTTGATATAAAGATTATTCCATATACGGGAAATACGAGTTGGATAGAGCCTGCGCTTGCAGATCTTTATAGATGTCTTTCTGGCAGCGTTATTCCTCCCGCGGGGCGTGATTGTGATTATTGCGCGTATCGGGTGGCTGCCGCAGAAGTGGAGACAAGGCAGAAGCAGCATACGCTTTTCTAAAAGTATGAATAAAAAAGAAACCACCCCGCCAAGCGGGGTGGTTTTTAAAATCAAAAAAGGGGTCAGGCGGAAGCGTTTCGCGCTTCCGCCTGAGGGTTATCGTTGATGCAGAATGACCAACCGGGGATTGAGATATCGATCGGTCAGTTGCACCATGATTGCCGTAGTGAGGGCAATGAAAGTAATCACTAAAGGTATGACAAACGGCGGTAACATAGTGGACTCCTTATGGAGACTGTTCTTGGAACTCCCGTATATGTTACGGTATTCCTACCATAGCATTTTATATTACTATTGTCAATTTTATCTTTTTATGGCATATTATTTTCAGAACATAACTAAAAAAAGAGAGTCTAGGGGGATGGTTCAATGCATATTCTCGGACTTCCGATTGATCTGGTGATCCTTGATGTCGATGGGGTTATTCTGGATATTCTCAAAATGTTGCGAAAGAATTTAGAGGAAACGGCATCTTGTCTGGGGTTGCCGCTAGATTCCGTTGTGATGAGTTTGGATCAAATTACCCAAGGCAAGATGCGGATAAAGGGAAATGCGCATGACAGCACGCGTATGATGTGGCCTGATCTGGATAATGAAGGGGTTGATACTTTTGTGAACCTTTTTCATCAGATAGAACGCACTGGTGTGTATCCTTTGATCAAAGGATCACTCGAGACAATTTCTTTTTTACGCGCTCGTGGCGTTGCGGTGGCGCTTGCGACAAATAATCCGACAGACGTGCTTACATGCAGGCTTACTTCGGTAGGGATTGATCCTGCGTGGTTTGCGGCGGTTGTCACCAAAGACAATAGGTATTTTAAGCCTCATTCGTGTACATTTGACCCGATCTTTGAAGCCGTTCCTGTTTCTCGCGATCATGCGCTTTATGTGGGAGATCTTCAGATTGATTGGGATATGGCGCGCGGGGCGAGTGTTTCTTTTTGTGCGGTATTGACCGGAGGAGTGCCGCGTCAGGCATTTCTTGATGAGGGAATACCGGAAGCTCATATTCTCAATCGTTTGTCTGACATATTGACGTATGTTCAGGTGTAGATAATCTCCTTGCCCAACAGGCAAGGAGATTTTTTTGTTTTAAAATACGCGTGTGCATCTTTATGTGTTCATGAGTTTTTTGGCTGTTGATTGCCATCCCTTGCTTTTTTAATTGAAAGGGTGTATAATGACTTTGTTGTAAGGTTCTCAACAGAGATTTCTTTCTCGGACATCTTATCGGGGAGAAAAGCGAAGGAGAGAAAAAGGACTTGCCATTTGGCGGTCTTCAGGTCGCTTACACAGGTACCAATGTTAACTTAGAGAAAAAAATGGCTACAAAGCTTTATATCGGTGGATTGTCATACAATACCACTGAAGATGCCTTGAAAGATGCTTTTTCCCAGGCAGGTA
>Ga0209515_10004437_pt1 | contig 18954 bp, 17 predicted proteins | sample Subgroupgradi54m_FD_187454 | JGI IMG/M metagenome (GOLD analysis project Ga0209515, IMG submission 187454) | Subsurface groundwater microbial communities from S. Glens Falls, New York, USA - GMW60B uncontaminated upgradient, 5.4 m (SPAdes)... ...
CCAAAAACTAACACCTTTCTTTTCTCTGTGGTTTTAGATGAGATGAAATTGAGAGACAAAGAACTCATTGTCTTTGATTTGGACAAAACGCTCGCCGAGAGCAAGCACGAGATAGATGATGAGATGGCGGCACTCCTCGTTGCCCTCTTGAAGAAAAAGAAAGTTGCCGTGATTTCGGGTGGGGCTTTTACCCAATTTCAGAAACAATTTGTGAGCAAACTCAAGAGCGGCAACCTCGCTTCGCTCTTCCTCTTTCCCACTTGCGGCTCGGCGTTTTATCGCTACGCCGCGGACGGTTGGGTGAATGTCTATCACGAAACCCTCTCGCCCGAAGAGAAAGCCCGTATCTTTCAGGCGTTTGAGAAGATGTTTGCCGAAGTCGGGTTCAAAAAGCCCGAGAGAATCTACGGCGATTTCATTGAAGACCGCATGACCCAGATTACCTTCGCCGCACACGGTTCGCTCGCTCCGCTCGCGATTAAGAGCGCGTGGGATTTTGATAGAAAGAAACGACTGAAGATGATAGAGATACTCAAGAGGTTCATTCCCGAGTTTGAGATTCGCACAGGCGGCACGAGTTCGATAGATGTAACACGAAAGGGCATTGATAAGGCGTACGGAATTGTGCAGATGGAGAAACACCTCGACATTCCCCGAAGCGCGATGGCGTTTGTGGGAGACGACCTCGGCGAGGGGGGCAACGACTTTCCGGTCATTGCGACTGGCGTTGCGGTCGTGGCGGTCCGAGACCCGTCTCACACGAAAGCGATTATTCGTAGTATCATAGAGGCGCGATGACCACCTCGGCAAAAAAGAAAATTGGCTTCACCTGCGGCGCGTTCGACCTCTGTCACGCGGGGCATATGCTCGTCTTCAAGGAGGCGAAGACGGTCTGCGACCACCTTATCGTCTTTCTGCAAGACGACCCATCGCGAGACCCTGCCGACTACCGCGGCAAGACAAAGAACAAACCGGTGATGTCGCTCAAAGAACGGCAGATTATTCTCGCCGGTATTAAATATGTTGATGAGGTACGCATTTACACGACCGAGGCCGACCTTTATGAAAAGTTGAAGAATCTGAAAGCCGAGATTCGCATCATCGGCGCCGACTGGAAGGGTAAGAACTTCACGGGTCACGATCTGCCCTTTGAGGTCTATTACAACAGCCGCGGGCACACCTTCTCCACCTCAGCGCTCCGCGAGCGGGTCTACGCGGCCGAATACGCCAAACGGCATCAAAACCGCCTTTGAAATTATCGCTGATGGCAATACAAAAGCGTTTTAGTTACTCGCTCTTCTTTACGAGGATAACAAGCAGAATGAAAACAATGCCGAGGAGTATGTACAAGATGTCAATCTTTGTCATATTCCAATATTACCTCTTCTTCTTTGCTAAAATGCCAAGAGTAGCGAAAACAATCGCTAGTAGCGCACCGATTATATACATATTTACAAACGCATTTTCTATGTGATTCATATTATTCTTTTGATAAATAGACACTTATAAACCAGAAGAGTAGCGAGAAAAATAATCCAATGCTTCAGTTTTCAATAGGGGGACACTCACGCATACATCATATCACACGCTCAGATTACGATACAAAGAAGTCGGTTTTACAAGTTGCGCCGTGAAAATGGGGAGAGTACGATTGCGAAAGAGCAACCTCTTTTCTTTATTTTATTATCAGATAGTAAGTAAAAAGATATGGAACCGAATGCAAACGGCGGGTTTTCTCTCGGGAAGGCGATTGGGTTGTTGGTGCTATTGGTGCTTGTCGTCGCTGGTATTGTCCTTTATGGTAGCAGCGGCGCGAAAAAGGAGACCATTAAGATTGGTCTTCTCTTGCCGCTCTCTGGCGATGCGGCGGCGTATGGAGTGGAGGCAAAGAATATAGATGAGTTGGCGATTGAAGAGATTAACAAAGCGGGCGGGGTCGGCGGGAAGCAACTTGAGTTGGTTGTGGAGGACTCAAAGTGCGACACTGATGCGGCGGCCACCTCTACCTCAAAACTGATTAACGAAGACAAGGTGCAGGTGATTATCGGCGGGTTCTGCAGCAGCGAGACGCTCGCAGCGGTGCCGCTCGCGACCGAGAAGAAGGTCGCGCTTCTTTCTCCAGGGTCGGGCAGCGCGAAGTTAACCGGAGCAAGCGCGTACTTCTTCCGCAATTACCCGAGTGATGCCGCGCAGGGAGAGATTCTCGCTGTTGTTGCCGCGACCGACAAGAAGTGGAAGAAAATCGGCGTGCTTCAAGAGCAGGCCGACTATGCGCGCGACATTTCCGACGGGTTGAGCAAGAAATTTACTGAACTTGGCGGTACGGTGGTGAAAGAAGAGTTCGCGAGCAACGCAACGGACTTCAAGTCGGCGGTGACCAAGATGAAAGCCGCAAAACTGGATGCTTTATTTATAGACGCGCAGACGCCGGCAACTGCGGCACTCGTCTTGAAGCAGATAGGCGAACAAAAATGGAAGCCCGCCCTTCTTCTCTCTGGCGCCGTCTTGGGCGACCCGAAGATGGTGTTGGAGAACAAAATGATTTTGGAAGGAGCGCTCGCGGCGGAGTTCGGAGTGGCGCAGGCGAATCCACAATTTGCCGCCGTCCTCACCGCGTACCAGACGAAGTATGGGAGCGAGGCACCCTACCAAAGTTACGCGCAGACCGGGTATGATGCGGTTTATATGGTGCGAGATGCCTTGCTCGCTGTCGGCAATGACGGCACCAAGATTGCCGAATGGTTCCGCACGGTGAAGGACTGGGACGGCGCGTCGGGAAAGATAACTATTAAAACAGACGGCGACCGAGACGGCGGGTATGTCGCGGAGACGGTGAAAGATGGGAAGGTAGAGTTGTATCAGAAATAGCGTTATAGTATGGGCTTATGACGCTCATACTGGACGGCACAAAGGCGCGGGCGGCTCTTCTGAAACGGCTGAAAGAGAAGCGCGCGCGGGTGAACGAGAGACCGACACTCGCCATTGTTCAGTTGGGCGAACGCGAAGAGTCAAGCGCCTATATCGCGCGCAAGAAGAAGTTCGGCGAAGAGATTGGGGTGAAGGTTCTGCATGTTCAACTACCTGAAAGCACAACCGAGACAGAGATTCTCTCGCGTCTCGCTTTGTTCAACGCTGATTCTTCAGTGCACGGTGTTATTCTTCAACTCCCGCTCCCCGCGCATCTGAATAAACAGAGATTGCTTGACGCAATCGCGCTCGGAAAAGATGTGGACGGACTCGCGACGGGGAGCACCTTTACCCCCGCAACGGCGCGCGGCGTGCTCTCGCTCCTCCAGTTTTATCATATTCCGATTCGCGGAAAGAAGGTCGCAGTGCTGGGACGGTCGGCGCTCGTCGGAGCGCCGACCGCGAAGGCGCTTCGCGAGGCGGGGGCAATCGTAATGGTCTGTCATAGCGACACAAAAAACACAAAAGAGATTACCCGCGCGAGCGATATAGTGGTCGTTGCGATAGGGAAGCCGCGGTTCATTGGCGCCGATTATTTTCGCAGTGACCAGACACAGACCGTCGTGGATGTCGGCATCACTTCTCTTGCTGATGAAGGGTTGGTTGGAGATGTGGATTTTGATGCCGTGAAAGAGAGTGTCGCAGCCATCTCGCCCGTCCCCGGCGGTGTCGGGCCAATGACCGTCGCGGCACTCTTTGAGAATCTCTTATCGGTGAGCATTTGACTTTTCTTTAAGGAGGAGTATTCTATCCGCATCGACCCCGCGAGGGGCTTTTTAGTAAGCAAACCCTATGGTCAACGCATTGGATTACATCAAAGAGACACGGGCGGAGCTCAAGCATGTGAGCTGGCCGACGCGCAGCCAAACGCTCGTCTATACGGGTATCGTCATCGGCATCTCTCTTTTAACCGCGCTCTACCTCGGCGCGTTTGATTACCTCTTTACCGCGCTGCTTAAACTTTTCATTTAACCTATGTCAAAGCAGAAGATTCAAGAAGGCAGAAATTGGTACGCCATTCATACCTACGCGGGGTATGAGAACGCGGTGGCGCGCAACTTGAAACAGCGCATTGAGTCGCTTGGGATGGAGGAGAAGATCTTTAATGTCGTGGTGCCGACCGAAAAGAAGATAAAGATAAAAGGCGGCAAGCGCGTGGAGGAAGAAGAAAAAATCTATCCCGGCTATGTGCTGGTAGATATGGTCGTTACCGACGACTCGTGGTATGTCGTGCGCAACACGCCGCGCGTGACGGGCTTCGTCGGGTCGGGCGTCTTTCCCGTGCCGCTGGATGCGAAGGAGATTGACGGGCTCTTCAAACAAATGGGCTCCGACAAGGTGCTCCACACCATTGAACTGGATGTTGATGATGCCGTGACGATTACCGACGGGCCGTTCAAAGAGTTGGAGGGCAAGGTCTCGGAGGTTGACGCCGAGCGCGGAAAGGTTAAAGTATTGGTCTCTATGTTCGGCAGAGAGACGCCGGTTGAGTTGGACTTTTTGCAAGTCAAGAAAATATAAACTTTATGGCAAAGAAACCCGTACGAAAACTGAAACTCACGATTATGGGAGGTGCCGCGAATCCCGCGCCGCCAATCGGCCCCGCGCTCGGTCAGGCGAAGGTCAACATCGGCGAGTTCGTCACCCGTTTCAACGCGGGCACCCAGAAGATGAAGGGAGAACTGGTGCCCGTCGTCGTCTCTATCTATGAAGACCGCACATTTGATATGGTCTTTAAGGCGCCGCCGGCGACGAACCTTTTGCTCAAAGCAGCGGGCAAAGAAAAAGGGTCGGGCAAGACACCGGCGACAAAAGCGGGGACGATTACGAAGGCGAAACTGCGCGAACTCGCCCTGAAGAAACTCCCCGACCTCACGGCAAATGATATTGAGGGAGCAATCAAGATTCTCGCCGGCTCCGCGCGCTCAATGGGGATTGAGATTAAGTAAGGTCGCTCAGAAAGTTCTCGAAACGGCACGGATATTTTTCTGCTGAAAAATTCCTCGTGCTCGCCCCGTCGGGCTCGCAAGGGCCGTTTCGAGAACTTTCTTCGCTCCTATATTCTTTCTAAATCTACCCACGCGTATTTCAATCCAGTTTTTTCATCAAATCGTTCTTCTCTGCGTGTTTCTTTCGTGAAGTTCTTGCGCCAGTCGGGGAAGAAGACATCGCCTTGCGCGTCGCTGTCAACAATCGTTAGGTAGAGTTTGTCCGCGAAGGGAAGCGCCTGCGCATAGATTTCTCCGCCGCCAATTATAAATACTTCTGAATCAAGTTCGGCGGCTTTTTTTATTGCGTCTTCAAGCGAGTGAGCGATGATAACGCCATCCGCCTTAAAATCGGGGTTTCGGGTAATCACGAAGTTTGTCCGGTCAGGAAGCGGTCTGCCGATTGACTCAAAGGTTTTGCGTCCCATAATCACCGGATGCCCTTTCGTCAGCGCCTTAAAGCGCTTGAGGTCGTCGGAAATATGAAAAAGAAGTTTTCCGCCATTCCCGATGGCGGCGTCTTTGCTCGTTACCGCCACCACAATACTGATTTTGGGGTTTGTCTGCATATTTTTCGCGCGCCGCTATAGTATAATCATTGTATCCCTTTTATGCCGAACTATGAAATAGAGATTAAGAGTTTGCTCGGCAGCCGCGAACGGGCGGATGAACTGAAACGCCGCTTGGTGATGCTCTTCCCCGCGCTCAAGACGCTCCCCTCACACAAACAGCGCAATCACTATTTTAACGAGCCAGAGGACTTAAAGATAATAGAGAAAGTTATTGGTCAGTTTCTGTCTGTGGCAAAACAGAAAGAACTTTCCCATCTTATCGCCAAAGTAAAAGGGGGCGTCTCGCCGCGCACCCGCGAGGCGGACAGCAAGGTCTTCTTCATCATCAAGGCGTCTATCGGCGACGACTCAAGCGCGAACGGCGTCTCGCGCATTGAGTTTGAGGAGCCGGTCGCACTCTCGCTTGAGGCGCTGGACAAAAAGTTGCTGGACGCCGGTCTTTCGTATCAGGCAAAGTGGTCGCGCGAACGCGAGCACTATGACCTCGGGAACATTCATATCACCGTGGACAAAAATGCGGGCTATGGGTATCTCGCCGAGTTTGAGAAGATGATTGATGATGGGCGAGAGGCGGAATACGCGCGACAGGAACTCAAGGCGCTGATGACCGAACTCGGCTGCGCGGAGTTGCCGCAGGCGCGGCTTGAGCGGATGTTCGCCTACTACAACACACACTGGGAGGAATTCTACGGGACAGAAAAAGTATTTACGATAGAATAGCGGTTATGTTTCTCTCAGACACCGACATCAAAAAAGAAGTGAGGCGTGGGGCGATTACGCTGGAGCCCTTTGACGAGTCGCGGCTCCAGCCCGCGAGCTACGACATTGTGCTCGGCAATCGTTTTCTCGTCAACGACTCGCACACTTCTTCGTTCATTGACCCCGCAAACAAGGTCTTCCCCAAGACGCATGATGTGCGAGTTGCAGACGGCGAAGCGTTTGTGCTCCACCCGGGCGTCTCTATCTTGGGGTACTCCAAAGACCACTTCGGCTCCGACCACTATTTGATAGAAGTCAACGGCAAGTCCTCGCTCGCGCGCATTGGACTTTTGGTCCATAATTCGGCGGCGCTCATCAATCCCGGGCACTTCCTGCAGGTCGCGCTTGAACTCTGCAATCTCAATAATGTGCCGATAATCCTGCGCCCCGGTATGGCGATTGCGCAACTTACCTTCTCGACGCTCTCAAACCCGCCCAAGCAGAACTACAAAGAGAATGGCCGTTACGCGAAGAACAATCTGACGGGCTACATTCCTCCTAAAATTATTAACGCAAAGAAAACGAAGAAATAATATGGCGAAAGAGCATCCCGAATACCAATATCTCAACCTAATGCGCGAGATGCTTGAAGCGGGGAAGGTGCAGACCGACAAGGGCACGGGGGTCAAGACCTACAGCGTCTTCGGCAGGCAGATTCGTTTTGACCTCTCAAAAGGTTTTCCGCTCCTGACGACCAAAAAGGTCTATTGGCAGGGAGTGCTCCACGAGCTCTACTGGTTTCTCTCCGGTCAATCCAACATTGAATATCTCGTGAAGAACAAAGTGCACATCTGGGACGACTATCCTTACAAACTTTACGCCGCGAAAGTTGCGAAAGGCAGTATGTCTCGGCTCACCAAAGACGAGTTTGTAGAAAAGATTGCGACGAATGCCGCGTTCGCTAAGAAGCACGGCGAACTCAAGTATATCTACGGCGAACTCTGGCGCCGTTGGCCGACCACAGATAAAAAGCGTACCATTGACCAACTGCAATGGGCTCTGAATGAGGTGAGAGAAGACCCCGACTGTCATAACGCGCTTGTCTCGTCGTGGAATCCCGAGTTTTTGTACACGATGGCGAAATCGGAAGAGGCGTGCCGCTTTCCCATCTGTCATAATATGTACCAACTGAATGTGAAGGAGGGACGGCTCTGTCTCCAACTCTATCAGCGCAGCGCCGACATATTCTTGGGGGTACCGTTCAATATCGCGAGTTACGCGCTCTTGACCCACATTCTCGCCGCGATTGCGGGGTACGGTGTTGGTGAATATATTCACACCTTCGGCGATGTGCATATCTACGAAAATCATATCGCACAGGCGAAGGAACAACTCACGCGAAAGCCCAGATCTTTTCCGTCTCTTCGGATAGATAAAATCGCGACCTCGCTTCAGAACTTCCGCCCCGAGCATGTTGTGCTAGAAAACTACGACCCGCATCCGCCGATTAAAGCAGAACTGACGGTGGCGGGAGGATATCGGGAGTTGTAGATATTTTGTTTTGTGCTAAAATCTTTCTCTGGTGGTACAACCCCTAACCAAAAGGAAAATTGTGGACGAAAAGAATGAGAAGAATCCAGAACCATCCCAATCCGAAAAGAACGAAACGCAACCCGAGTTGGTGCATGCATCTGAATGCACTGACGGTCAAGAGATTGAAGCGACCGATAATCATCTTCCCTATCCGCATTCGCGGGGGGTCTTTCGGGGGAAGTTTGACTAGGGTCTGAATGGACGGTGAACGAGGCGGCTCAAGTGAGTCCGCCTTTCTTTATGTTACAATGCGCGTTATGAAGGACACACAGATAAAAAAACTTATAGACGCGGAGAAAAAACGGCAGAAGAAGGCGGTTAACCTGGTCGCCTCCGAGAACTATGTCTCAAAAGATGTCTTGGAGGCGCTCGGGTCGGTATTCACCGACAAATATGGAGAAGGGTATCCCGGCAAGCGGTATTACAGAGGATGCATAATTGTTGATGAAGTAGAGCGTTTAGCGAAAAAGCGCGCACTTGATTTGTTTGGGCTTCCCGAAAAAGAGTGGGGGGTTAATGTGCAGCCGCTCTCCGGCTCACCCGCCAACTTTGCCGTCTATGCGGCGCTCGTGCCGCCATCGGGAAAGATAATGGGGATGACGCTCTCGCACGGAGGGCACCTCACTCACGGGCAGCCGGTCTCAATGACGGGAAAGTTCTGGACGCAGGTGCCGTATGGAGTGAGCAAAGAGACCGAACGGCTTGATTACGAAGAAGTGAAGAAAATCGCTGTTGAAAACAAACCGAATATAATCGTTGTGGGTTTTACTGCCTATGCGCATATCGTGGACTTCAAGAAGTTTCGTGAGATAACAGACGCCGCGGGTGCGCTCTTAATGGTAGATATGTCGCATTTTGCCGGACTGGTCGCGGGCAAGGTGTACCCGTCCCCCTTTCTGTATGCCGACATCGTCACCACGACGACTCACAAGACGCTCCGCGGACCGCGCGCTGCGATGATATTTTCGCGTAGAGATGAACGAAATATTCACAAAAAGATAGACAGAACAATTCTTCCCGGTCTTCAGGGCGGACCACACTTCAACGCGATCGCGGCGGTCGCCGTCGCGCTCAAAGAGGCGGCGACTCCAGCATTCAGAAAATATGCGGCACAGGTGGTGAAGAATGCGAAGGCGCTCGCGGATGAACTAGCGAAATGTGGTTGGCGGATTGTTGAAGGAGGCACCGAAACGCACCTGCTTCGCATTGATGTCTGGCGCGACGGCAAAGGAATCGGGGGAAGAGCCGCTGCCGACAAACTGGAGGCAGCGGGGATTATCGTCAACGAAAACACCATTCCTTTTGACACAAGAAGCCCAGTTGACCCCTCGGGTATTCGTTTGGGGAGTGCGGCGGAAACGACGCGCGGCAGAAAAGAGAAGGACTTTCGGGAGATTGCGCGGAAGATAGATAAAGTGTTGCGGTCATAAGAAAATGCTAGAATAACCGAATGGTTGTTGAGGAGTTGAAGAAGCAGGTCAATTGGGCACTCACCAATCTCGGCATCACAAATCCCGAGGCGGCTTTTGAGCATCCTGCCGACCTCGCGCACGGCGATTATTCCACGAATGTCGCGTTTCGGTATGCGAAAGAATTGAAAATGAAACCGAAAGAATTGGCGGATAAAATAATTGAAAAGTTGGGAAGTGTAGAAGTCAGGGAGTGTGTAGAAAAAACAGAAGTTGCGGGAGCTGGGTTTGTTAATTTTTATTTGTCAAAGAGCTTTTTTGTGGAAAGCGTAAAAAAGATTTTGGAAAAGAAAGACCAATTTGGTGGAAGCAATATTGGAAAGGAAAAGAGGGTAGTTGTGGAGTTTTCGTCACCGAATATTGCGAAACCCTTCACCATCGGGCATCTGCGCTCAACGATTATCGGGGACGCGGTTGCGAAAACGCTCTCTTTCCTCGGGTTTTTGGTTATTCGCGACAATCATCTCGGCGATTGGGGGACGCAGTTTGGCAAAATGATTGTTGCGATTAAGAAATGGGGAGATATTCAGAAAATTGCAGAAAATGCTGCTCCCGTCAGAGCATTAGTAGATTTGTACATCCGTTTTCACGCTGAAGCGAAGACGAACCCCGCGCTTGAAGATGAGGCGCGCGAGTGGTTTGTGAAGTTGGAGCAGAGCGAGTGCGAAGCGCGCGACCTTTGGAAACAGTGCGTCGCGTGGTCAATGAAAGAATTTGAAACGCTGTATCGGCGGCTTGGCGTTTCGTTTGATACGATGCACGGCGAGAGTTTTTTTGAAGACAAAATGCGGGCGGTGGTGGCGGAGCTTGAACAGAAGAAGTTCTTAAAAGAAAGCGAAGGCGCGCGACTCGTCTTCTTTCCAGATGACATTTTGCCGCCGCTTATGCTCGTAAAAAAAGACGGCGGGACACTGTATGCGACGCGAGACCTCGCGACTGATGCATGGAGGAAAAGAGAATACGGAAATGGCGTAATTATTATCAACGAAACAGGCACGGAGCAGTCGCTGTATTTTAAGCAGATTTTTATGTTGGAAGAGATGCTTGGGTGGTTCACCAGAGAGCAACGGGTGCATATCGGGCACGGCCTCACGCGGGGGAAAGAGGGGAAGATGAGCACGCGGGAGGGCAATACGGTTTGGCTTGAAGAGGTACTTGATGAGGCGGTCAAACGAGCAGGGGCAATTAACGCCGAGACGGCGGAGGCGGTCGGCATCGGCGCGCTCAAGTTCAATGACCTCAAGCGCGAAGCGCGGCAAGATATCGTCTTTGATTGGAATGAGATTCTCAATCTCAAAGGCGATTCGGGGCCGTATCTGCAATACTCATACGCGCGCGCAATGTCGGTGGTGCGCAGAGCAAAAGAATCGGGGATTTGTAGGAGCCTGACTCCTACATCTTCTGTAGGAGTCAGGCTCCCGCAGACCATCGGGACTCTTGAACGCCTCTTGTACCGCTTCCCCGAAATCGTAGCGCGCGCGGGGAAGGAATACGCTCCGCATTATATTGCGACCTATCTTATTGAGCTCGCGGGCGCGTTTAATAATTGGTATGCAAAGGAACGGATTTTGGACGCGGGAGACGAAACGGAATATCGCCTTACGCTCACGCAAGCATTCGCGCAAGTAATGAAAAACGGTCTGACACTCCTCGGTATTCCGGTCTTGGAGAAGATGTAAAAAGAGATATGGAAGAAAATAAAACACAAAAATCAAAGACAGCGGAGCGGGAGGAAGAAACTCTGAGGTTTTGGGAAGAACACCAGATTTTCAAGAAGACGCTTGAGAAGAAAGCGCCGAAGGGTGAGTTCGTTTTTTATGACGGGCCGCCGTTCGCGACGGGTCTGCCACACTACGGGCATATTCTCGCCGGCACGATTAAAGATGTCATCCCGCGCTTTAAGACGATGCAGGGCTTCCGGGTCCCGCGCCGCTGGGGGTGGGATTGCCATGGGCTCCCCGTTGAGAACGAAGTTGAGAAAGACCTGGGCTTCAAGACAAAAAAAGAGATTCTTGATTTCGGCATCGCGAAGTTCAACGCGAAGGCGAAAGAAATGGTGATGCGCTACGCGAGCGAATGGCGACGCTTTATTCCGCGGCTGGGGCGATGGGTTGATATGGACGACGACTACCGCACGATGGACTCGTTTTATACCGAGAGCGTCTGGTGGGCGTTCAAGACGCTTTTTGACAAGGGGCTGATTTATGAGGGGTTCAAGAGTATGCAACTCTGCCCCCGTTGCGAGACAACCCTCTCTAACTTTGAGGTCTCGCAGGGATACAAAGAGATTACCGACTCGTCGGCGTTTGTGAAGTTCCAGCTTACAGGTGCGGCAGATACCTATCTGGTGGCGTGGACGACGACGCCGTGGACGCTCCCCGGCAATGTCGCGCTCGCGGTCAATCCCGATGCCGAGTACGCCTTTGTGGAGATTACCGCCTCCAACGCGCCCGAGATTCAGACGGGGGATTCATATATCGTAGGCGCGACAGAAGCGTCTCTCAAGCGCACATTTGGAAAAGAAGCGTTTAAGTGGGACGCGACGCAGAAAGTCGGCAGTTTCGTCTGGAAGGGGCAGGCCGTTTCTTTTTCCGCAAAAAGAAGCGTGAAGGGGAGGGAACTCGTCGGGCTAAATTACGCGCCGCTCTTTTCGTATTATGAGAGTGATTCTTCGCTCAAAAATAGAGAACGCGGATGGCGAGTGTACGACGGCAACTTCGTGACCGAGACCGACGGCACCGGCATCGTGCATATCGCGCCGGCATTCGGCGAAGACGACTACCAACTCGCGGTCAAAGAAAAACTGCCGTTCATTCAGCACATCGCGACGAACGGGTCGTTCAAGAAAGAGGTCTCTGACTTCGCTCTACTTCAGGCGAAGCCGAAGGGGAATCCGCGTGAGACCGACGAGAAGATTATGGCGCTCCTCGGCTCGCGCGGGCAACTCCTCGCGACCGAGTTTTACGCGCACGACTACGCGCACTGCTGGCGGTGCGAGACGCCGCTCCTCAACTTCGCCGCGCCGTCGTGGTTTGTGCGGGTAAGCGAGATGCGGGAGAAGTTGGTGGCGTTGAACAAGAAGATAAGATGGGTGCCGAAAGAAGTTGGCGAATCCCGTTTCGGTAATTGGCTCGCCGAGGCGAAGGACTGGGCAGTCTCTCGCTCGCGTTTCTGGGGCGCCCCCATTCCCATCTGGCGCTGCGAGCGGTGCAAAGAAGTGAAGGCGATCGGCTCGCTTGAAGACATACGAAAGGGGAGCAGTGAGCGGCTAACGCGGCTAACGCTTCTACGCCACGGCGAGAGCGAGAAGAATACGCAGCAGATGTATGACGACTCGCCGACGGCATTCCCTCTCACGAACCACGGGAGAGCGCAAGCCCGCGCCGCCGCCGAGCAGATAAAAAAAGCGGGCGGTGTTGATGCAATCTATTCATCACCGGTGCGCCGCGCGCGTGAGACGGCGGAGATAGTCGCGGCGCACCTCGGCGTGCCAGTGATGATTGACGAAGACCTGCGCGAGGTGGACAGCGGCGAGTGGGACGGCAAACGGGAGGACGATGCGACCGTGCTCGCCGCGCGCGCGAAGCGCGCGCGGCTCTCTGCCGACGAGTATTACCTCAGCAAGCGCGGCACGACCGGCGAGAGTTGGGCGGATGTTGAAGGGCGGATGAAAACGGCGCTCGCGCGCATTCTCGGGAAACACAAAGGCGAACGCGTGCTCGTCGTCTCGCACGAGGGGCCGCTCGTCTATCTCTTGAAGGCGGTGGAGCATCTCTCGTCTGCCGAGACCGAGAAGTTTTATCAAAAGAATCATCTCGGCGGATACGCAGAACCGCAGACGCTCTATCTTGACGCGCAGACGGGCAGCGAGTTTGACCTCCACCGCCCCACCATTGATGAAATTATTCTTGACTGCGCGCAGTGCGCCAAGACCACGGGTTCCGGTCGGGGATTGATGCGACGCGTGTCGGAGGTCTTTGATTGTTGGTTTGAGTCGGGCGCGATGCCCTTCGCGCAGGCGCACTATCCCTTCAACTTCGCTCAGGACAAGCCCTTTGAGCCGAAGAGGGGCTGGTTCAAGAAGACACAGGGCTTTCCCGCCGAGTTCATCGCCGAGGGTCTTGACCAGACGCGCGGCTGGTTCTATTCGCTGCTCGTGCTCGGCGCCGCGCTCTTTGAACGGTCTCCCTACGGCGCAGTGGTTGTCAACGGAATGATTCTTGCCGAGAACGGCGTGAAGATGTCTAAACGGCTTAAGAACTACCCCGACCCTCTTGAGGTGGTCGACAAATATGGCGCGGACGCCCTGCGTTACTATCTTCTCTCATCACCGCTCATGCGCGGAGAGGAAGTGTGTTTTTCGGAACGCGGCGTTGATGAGGTCTCAAAGAAGATATTTAACCGCCTTGATAATGTCTTGCAGTTCTATCTGCTCTATGCAGAAAACGCAAAACGCAAAACGCAAAACGCAAAATTACAGTTCAAAAGTCAAAATGTTTTGGATATCTGGATTCACACACGACAGAGTCAACTTACCGCAGAAGTAACGAGTGCGTTGGAACGGTATGAGATAGATAAAGCGACTCGCCCGATCGGCGACTTCATAGACGACCTCTCTACTTGGTATCTGCGTCGCTCGCGCGAGCGCATCAAGGGTGACGCGCTTGAAGAGAGGGAAACGGCTTTGGCGACTTTGGGCTCGGTACTCTCTGAACTCTCAAAAGTGATGGCTCCGTTCGCGCCTTTTTTTGCCGAATATCTGTATAAAGCGGTTGGAGGAGAAAAAGAAAGTGTGCATCTGGAAGAATGGCCCCTGCTTCGCCAAGGCTACGCAGGGCAAGCCAGTATACTGGAAGAGATGCAGGAAGTCAGAAAGATTGTCTCATTCGCGCTTGAAGCGCGCGCGAAGGCGAATATAAAAGTGAGACAGCCGCTCACGCAACTTCTGGTGAATACGCATTTCTCGCAGGAACTCTTTGCGTTAGTCGCCGATGAAGTAAATGTAAAAGAGGTGAAATATCAGGAGGGGCAGAAGGAGTCGGTCATCTTGCATACCGAGATAACCCCCGAACTCAAAGACGAAGGGCAGTTCCGCGAGTTGGTGCGCTTCGTGCAGGAGATGCGAAAGACGAACGGGTTCAAGGCAGGCGAGCTCGCGGTGCTCTCGGTGGGCGCAATTGGAGCTTCGCGCCGTTTTGTTGAACAGCACGAGCAGGAACTCTCGCGCGTTGCATCGCTCAAAAATATCGTGATTGCCGATTCGGTAGAGGGCGGTTCGCCCTTTCAAGCCGACGAGATTTCTCTCGTACTCGCGTTGCGCAAAGAAAATCTATGAACCGCGTTTTTGTGATTCACGGATGGGAGGGAAGACCCGATGGGCACTGGTTCCCGTGGCTCGCTTTAGAACTGCGGGCGCGCGGATGGGAGGTCAATGCGCCACAAATGCCGCGCGCGGCGGAGCCGAAGGTAAAAGAATGGCTGGAGTTTTTGAGAAAGTATGTCGGGAAGCCAAGCCGTCATACTTATTTTGTCGGGCATAGTTTGGGCTGCATTACGATTGCGCGGTATCTGGTTGCACTACCGGCAAAAGCAAAGGTGGGCGGCTGCGTCTTTGTCGCGGGATTCTCCGGAAGGATTACGGAGCCAGAGATTGCCGAGTTTTATTCGCTCCTGTTTGACGCAGAAAAAGCCAAGGCACGCTGCGAGAAGTTTGTAATGGTCTTTTCCGATAATGACCCGTTCGTACCGTTGGAGAAGTCGCTTGAGATGGCGCAACAACTCGGCGCCAAGACCATTCTGCAGCGCAACAAAGGGCACTTCTGCGCGCAGGATGGCGTTACCGCGCTCCCGAGTGTCTTGACCGCGTTACTTAAAATGAGCGAATAATATGTATCACCTCTATCAGACCGACGCACTGGTGCTCGGGGGAGAACCGAGCGGGGAGGGGAGCCGACGGCTCACGCTCTTTACGCGCGAACTCGGACTACTCTCTGCCGTCGCGACTTCCGTGCGCGAAGAGCGTTCAAAACTTCGTTATGGGCTACAGGACTTTTCATACACAACGGTCTCGCTCGTGCGCGGACGCGAACGATGGCGCGTGACAAACGCGGCGCTGATGCAGAACCTTGCCGAAGTATTTCGGGATTTCTCGGAGGCGCGAGAACTCTTCGCGCGCATCGCGAAACTTTTGCGCCGCTTACTTCACGGAGAAGAAAAGAATGAACCGCTCTTTCGCGCCGTGCGCGAATCGTTCGCCTATCTTGAAAGAAATCAGAGCGCTTCGCTCATTGCCCAGATTGAGGTCGTGCTTGTGCTCCGCATCCTCTCTCTGCTTGGGTATCTCGCGCCGCGTAAGGAGTTTGAGGTCTTTCTGGTGGAGCCCCTCTCGTGGAACGCCGAACTCTTTGGCCACACCGCGCATCTGCGCTCGCTCGCTCTCTCCGAAATTAACCGGTCGCTGCGCGAGACCCACCTGTGATATACTGGTTGCCGTATGCCTCTTGAAGACCTAGAGAGTCAACTCTATTCGCGTACGCCGCCGCCGCTCCGCCCTCCCGAAGGACTCGGCGGCGAGGAGAAGCATATTCGCATTGCACCGGGTTGGACGGAAGAAGCAGAGCGTAAAGAGTCAGCATTGCTTGGCGTCATCTCTCGTATTATGCCGTGGCTCAACCGAGTTCTCATCGCGTCAATCGTCTTCTTTCTCTTCGCGGGGGGCGCGGCGCTCTTTGGTTTTGTGCGCGGGGGCAATACCGTCTCGCCGCAGAACATCTCGCTCTCGGCGCTGGGGCCCGTCGCCGCGCCTGCGGGCGAGGCGCTCGCCTTTGAGGTGACGGTAACGAACTACAATGAATCGGAACTCTCTTCGGTTGATTTGGTGATTGCGTATCCCGACGACACGCGCAAGCCGGGCGCGCTTTCGGAACCCCTTCTCCGTTATCGCGAGTCGCTCGGCGCTCTCGCGCCTCGCGCCTCTCTTTCACGGCGCCTCTTGCTCGTGCCCTTCGGCGAGCAGGGCGCGACGCGCACTGTTGCGGTGAAAGTTGAGTATCGCGCCAAGGGTACGAACGCAATCTTCTCGCGCGAGAGCGCCTACACCTTCACCATCAATGCCGCGCCGGTGACGGTCGTCGTCAAAGCGCCCAAAGAGGCGAGTCCCGGGCAGCCCTTTGAGATTGCGCTTGAGATTTCGTCCAATTCAAGCGCGACGATACAGGGACTCCTCGTGAAGGCGGAGTATCCGGTCGGGTTTCGTCCGACCGCGAGCGCTCCCGCTCCCTCATTTGGCGACAATGTCTGGCAACTCGGCGACCTCGCGTCACAGGCGAAACGGACGCTGCGGGTCTCGGGGCAGATTGACGCGGCAGAGACCGAAGAACGCGCCTTCCGTTTCTTTGTCGGCACCGAGAGTCCCAAAGACGAGAAAGCGCTTGGCACGCTCTTCTTGGTTGAGACGCCGACCGTCTCACTCACGAAATCGCCCGTCGCGCTTGACGCACTCATCAACGGCACGCGCGGCGATATCTTCGCCGCAAACAAAGCGGGGCCGTTTCGCGTGGACATCCCCTGGTCAAACAATCTCCAAGTCAAATTGACCGACCTAGAGATTACCGCGACTCTTGACGGGACTATCGTTGACCGCAACTCGGTTGCGGGCTCGGGTAGATATGATGCGACGACTGGCTCCATCGTCTGGGACAAACGGGAGCGAACCGGTTTTGCGGTCATTGACCCGGGCGAGAACGGCACCGAGAGTTTCAGTTTCTCGCTTCTGCCGTTCGCAACCGACCCCTCGCGCTTCAAGAACGCCTCGCTTATGCTCCATATCTATCTGCGCGCCAAGCGGCTCGACGAGACGGGAGCGGTGCAGGATGTTCTCAGAACGCTCTCGAAAGAGATTCGAGTCGCCTCGACACTCTCGCTCGGGACCCGACTCTCGTTCGCCACCGGCGCCTTTTCCAACAGCGGGCCCGTGCCGCCGCGGGTCGGGCAGGAGACGACCTACACCGTCACCTGGTCGCTCTCAAACTCGTCAAACGGCGTCGCCGGCGCACGGGTCTCTGCCGTGCTTCCGCCCTATGTCAAATGGCTCGGCACGGTGAGTCCGCCGTCCGAACGGGTCTCGTATAATCAAGAGGGCGGAGAGGTCGTCTGGGATGCGGGCGATATGAGCGCGGGAGTCGGCTTCGGTTCTTCGCCCAAGGAGGTCTCGTTTCAGGTCTCGCTACTTCCGAGTGTTGGGCAGGCGGGGACGGCGCCGGTCGTGATTGGCGCGAGCGCAGCGAGCGCCAACGACCGCTTCACGGGAGCGGCGACCGAGAGCAACACGCGACCCGCGCTCACCACGGCCTCGCTTGCCGAAGGCAGTGGAAATGGTATGGTAACGAAATAATATGAAGACAGAGGATGTGATGGAGAAGATTGTTTCGCTTTGCAAACGCCGCGGGTTTATCTACCCCAGTGCCGAGATTTACGGTGGGTTTTCTGGTTTTTGGGATTACGGTCCCTACGGCCTCGCGCTCCGAAATAATCTGAAGAATCTGTGGTGGAAACTCTTCGTGGACTCTCGCGAAGATATGTACGGCGTGGATGCCGCCGAAATTACGAAACAGGAAGTTTTTCAGGCAAGTGGGCATGTTTCTGGTTTTGCCGACCCGCTCGCGGACGGCACCAAGTTTAACACTATGTTTAAGACCTCGGTCGGAGCTGGCGAGGAGGCAAGCATTGCGTATCTCCGTCCCGAAACCGCGCAAGGCATCTTTACCAATTTCAAAAACATTGTTGATTCATTCCACCCGAAATTGCCGTTTGGGATTGCGCAGATAGGAAAGGCGTTCCGCAACGAAATCAGTCCGCGTGATTTTATATTCCGCGCTCGAGAGTTTGAGCAGATGGAGGTTGAGTATTTTGTACGGCCTGCCGAGTGGAAGGAGGCATTCGTGCTCTGGCAGAAGAAGACGCACGACTGGATTGTCGCAGTCGGAATTGACGAAAAGAAAGTGCACGAACTAGAAGTACCAGACAGCGAGCGCGCGCATTATTCCAGGCGCACGATTGACTTTGAATACGACTTTCCGTTCGGACGTAAAGAACTCTATGGACTCGCGTATCGCACCGACTACGACTTAAGCAACCATGCCAAAGCGAGCGGTGTTGAACTTTCGTATCTGGATGAAGAGACAAAAGAGAAGATTGTTCCCCAGGTGATAGAGCCCTCGCTTGGTGTCGGGCGCACGATTCTCGCGGTGCTCTGTAGTGCCTATACCGAAGATGAACTTGGCGGAGAGCCACGCGCCTATCTCAAACTCAAGCCCGCTCTTGCGCCCGTCAAAGCCGCCGTCTTTCCGCTCTTAAAAAATAAACCCGAGTTGGTCGCAAAGGCGAGAGAGATCTATGCGACTCTGAAAAAAGAATTTGGTGCAGTCGTCTTTGACGACAACGGCAATATCGGCAAACGCTACCGCCGCCAAGACGAAATCGGCACGCCGTTCTGCATCACGATTGACTTTGACTCGCTTGAAAAGGGTGATGTTACCGTCCGCGACCGCGATACGGGCACGCAGGAGCGCATACCTCTTTCGGACTTGTCTGCGCAACTCTCTAGGAAGATTGGTTCGATAGAGCCCTTGAAGTAGGCCTCTGTAGAGCCGCTTCTCTCCATCTGTA
>Ga0209515_10004438_pt1 | contig 18952 bp, 13 predicted proteins | sample Subgroupgradi54m_FD_187454 | JGI IMG/M metagenome (GOLD analysis project Ga0209515, IMG submission 187454) | Subsurface groundwater microbial communities from S. Glens Falls, New York, USA - GMW60B uncontaminated upgradient, 5.4 m (SPAdes)... ...
AAGCTAATAAATCAGGTGCCTGAAAAAACTTCACGTTTAACAAAAATCATTGCAACAATAGGACCTGCTTCTAAAGAGCCTGAAGTAATTAAAGGTCTTATAGAAGCAGGATCTAATGTTTTTAGAATAAATTGTTCTCATAATACTCCTGAAGAGAGAACAGGCATAATTAATAACATTAGAAGTGTATGTTCGGTTTTAAAAAAAGAAGTTGGCATATTAGTTGATCTACAAGGCCCTAAAATACGTGTAGGTAAGCTAAGAAATGGTTGTGTTTTCTTAAAGGATAAAGAGAATATAGTTCTGACAGTTGAAAATATTATTGGGACAAGTGGCAGATTTGAAATAGTTAACTTTGACAAAATTATAGATAGTTTAAAGGTGGGTCACAGAGTTCTGCTTGATGATGGGAAAATAGAACTTAATGTTTTAAAGAAAATAAATCAGACGGATCTTGAATGTAAAGTTATTTATGGGGGAGAACTAAAAGATGGAAAAGGGGTTAATTTCCCAGATTCAGATCTTGCAAATATTGCTCCTTTAACGGAAAAAGATCTTGAAGATTTAAAACATGCTCTTCAGATGAAAATTGATTTAGTGGCTCTCTCATTTGTTCGATCATCAAATGATATTCTTGCTCTTAAAAAGTTGATTCCTAAAGAATCGTTCGTGAAAATAATTGCAAAGATTGAAAAACCACAGGCTTTAGTAGACTTGGACAATATCTTAAGTGTGGCTGATGGAATTATGGTTGCCAGAGGAGATTTGGGTGTGGAGTTGTCGCCTGAAAAACTACCTGCTATACAGAAAAAAATTATTCAAAAAGCAAATGATAAAAATGTTCTTGTAATTACAGCTACTCAAATGCTTGAGTCAATGATTAATTCTCCAAAACCAACCCGGGCAGAAGTTTCAGATGTGGCAAATGCAATATTTGATGGTACTGATGCAATAATGCTTTCAGGTGAAACTGCAAGTGGTAAGTATCCTGTGCTTGCTGTAGAAACAATGCATAAGGTTGCTCTTGAGGCTGAGTCAGTTGCACCTCGTTTAAGGCATGAAGGGAGAACTACACAGGAGAATTTAGCCAGAAGTGCTTGCGAGCTTGCTGAGCGGCTTAAAGCAACAGCAATTGCATCTTTTACCTTATCTGGGAATACTGCACAACTTGTTTCAAAGCAAAGACCACCTGTAAAGGTTATAGCATTAACACAGAACATAACAGTGAGTCGTCAGTTAAGTCTTTGTTGGGGAACTACTCCAATTTTGCTTGTAGACGTTTATGATACTGAAGCAATGATGAGTCTTGTAGAAAAAACACTTATAGAAAATAAGTTAGTAAAAAACGGTGATATTGTAATTGTTACTGGTGGCTTGCCGATTGCAGCTAGAGGTGAAAGTAATTTTATAAAGATTCATAGATGTGAAGGAAAATACTAGAGCATTTTTTCTTTTTTATAAAAGTCAATTGTTTTCTTTATACAAGTTTTAAAGGGTATAAAAGGCATGTTTAACTCTTTTGTTGCAAGAGAGCTATCATAGTATATTTTTCTTCCAAAAAAACAAAGCTGTGATGAGCTTGGCTTTGGAGATATATTGGTTACAAGTCCAAGCACTTCCTGCAAGTATGAAAATAAAACAATTAGTATTTTAGGAAGTTTTATAAATGGCTTTTTGGAGCTTAGTTCAGTTGCAATGGTATTTAAAAATTCTTTTATGGTAAGATTCTCTCCTCCAAGAATATATCTTTTTCCACATTTTCCATGTTCTATTGCATTAATTATTGCTTCACAAACTGCATCTACATCAACAAAATTTGTCCCGGAGTTTACATAGAATGGTAATCCCCATTTTATTGCTTTTACTATTGGGACTCTTCTTCCTCGATAATCGCCAGCTCCCCAGACATTTGCCGGATTTACTATTGTTGCATTTAGTCCTTTTTTAATTGCTTTAAAAACTTCTTCTTCTGCTTGATGTTTTGTCTCCATGTAGCAGATGTTATGTTTTTTCCAGTTATATGAGTGTTCTTCATTTATTGCTTCGTTATTTTCCCCATAACCAATTGCAGCAACAGAACTTATATGAATAAATTTCTTTATACCAGCTTTTAGAGCTTCGTCTAAAACATTTTTTGTACCAACTACATTAGCTTTATAAAGCTTATCCCAACGCCTGTTCCAGAATTCTATGATAGCTGCACTATGTATAACTATTTCACAATCGTTTATTTTATCTTTAAAAGATTCTGGCTCAAGAATATCTCCATTAACAATGTCAACTTTGTTTATCCAAGGCAAACGGCCGTTTGCCTTTACAGGATCTCTTATCAATGCTTTGATTTGGTAGCCATCTTTAAGAAGGTATTCAATTAAGTTACCACCAATAAATCCTGTTCCACCAGTTACAAATACTTTGGTCATATAAATCTTTCAATTAATATAAATATTAAAAATCCTATGCTAACCCATCCGTTCAGTGTAAAAAACGCAAGGTTTAATTTGCTTAAATCATTATGTTTGACCAGGCTTTGCTCATAGAAGAGCATTGCTGAAACAAACACTACTGAAAGCCAGTAAACAAAAGAAACTTTTATTATTGAGCCAAGAAGAATTAAGAAAAAAATTGTTAAAAGATGAAAAAGCTTTGATATGTTCAGAGCTTTTTTTATTCCAAGTTTTGCTGGAATGCTATGAAGATTATTTTTTTTATCAAAGTCATAGTCTTGGCAGGCATAAATGATGTCAAAACCTGCAACCCAAAATGTTACAGCTGCTCCTAAAACAATTGGTATAAAAGAATCAATCTTTCCACTTACTGCTATCCATCCGCCTAATACCGAAGCACCAAGTGCTACTCCAAGCCACAAATGAGAAAGTGATGTAAATCTTTTTGTAAATGGATAAATATAAAACCACAGTGCAGCAACTGGCAGAAGATAAAGACAAAGTCTTGGTAGTTGAAGTGTTGCATAGATTAAGAATGAAAAAGAAATTATAGAAAATAAAATAGCTTGTTTTGTGCTTAATTTTCCTTGAGGTAGCTCCCGTACATTTGTTCTAGGGTTTTTAGCATCTATGTCTTTGTCAATTATCCTATTTAAAGCCATTGCAAGTGATCTGGCACTTACCATGGCTAATATAATCCAGAATATTTTTCTTAGATCCGGAAATGAATTGCTAGCAAGAATAGCTCCTGAAAATGAAAATGGTAGAGCAAAAATTGAGTGCTCAAACTTTACTAAGTTAAGAATATTGGTTAAGAAAGAAATGTTTAATATTTTTTTCATTTTTGCTTAGAGTTATTTCTTAATTGTAAGAGAGATTTTAAGATCTTTTTCTTCTTAACCATTTACTTTTAACAAATAAATAAGTTAATATCGGATTAAAGTGAACGTTTTATTCAAGAATTAATTTTATAACTATCTATATAAATGGCATTTGCAATACCAAAAAATATTCCAACAAATCCATGGCAAATCGCTTCTCAACTAGCGGGTAAAGTTCCAGGGCTTTTAAAGTGGCCTATTGTAAATAGGACTATTGGTATTTTAGGTCAAACCCCTTCTTGGGATTTAAATAAGAACTATTCACCAAATGAAGATTTCAGAAAAAAGCATGAAGGTGAATTAAAAGGAATTGGATATTATCTCAGGCGCTATGCTTTAACTTGGGGAAATATACTAGGTGTAGCTGGAATTGTTACTGCTTTTGTTACAGGCAGAATGGCTACTGCTAATCCTGAGCAAACAAATCTTAGAATGAGTGGACTCAATGCATTGAGCAAACTACTTGCGCTGGTTGGTATTGGAGGTTCAATATATTCTGAATACAATAAGATCAATGTTCTAACTAAACTTGGACCCGATGCATATTCTATTGCAGCAAGCGAGTCTATTTTAAATAATGGATTGTTAGAAAGAGCAGACAATAAAGAATTAAAAGCAAACGCAGAAAAAACAACACTGAGGTTTGATTCCGATACTCAAAAAGCTGTTGATAATTACGGCAATCGTGCTCAGGGCAAACTTAAAGTATTTTTAGTAGGACCACCAAATACAGGTAAATCACAAGCAATGGATCTTATTTGTGGAAAGATTATTCAAAGAGAAGAAAGACTTAAAAAAGAAGGCAAAGAAGTTATTGTAGAAAAATTAAATGGTCAGGAAATAATAGAGGGAATTTTAGGAAAAGAACAAGCAAAAGACTCTTTGGTTGATTTCTTGGGACAAATGTCAGGCAATGCTGAAACTACACAAATTTTAAGTGTGTTTCAGGGACGCGGTATAAAAACACTGCTTAATGTAATTAAAAGAGCAAAGATAGCCGCAAAAGATGCTGCTGAGCATGGTAAGCGTTATGTATTTGTATTTGATGAGGTTGATAAATTGTTTATTCTTGCAAAAGGTGGAGAAGGAAATACTACTAATAATGAAATCCTTGGCATGATTGCAACTCAGTTAAAAGAATTAAATGATGATAAAAATTTAGATGTTTTATATGCAGCAAATGCTTCTCCCGCAGAATTTCTGGGTTTAAGCGCAGATAAACCTGGTGATGCTAAAACTAGTGCAGTTGCTGGTTTATATAATGATCTAGAAAAAACAATGAAACTTAGAATTGATATTCCAGATTTTCATACTCAGGCAAATATCATTGCTACGTATTTGCTGCAATTACCAAAAGAATTAAAAGTTGCACCAGAAAGATTATTTTCTCAAGAAATAAATGAAGTTATAAAAGATAAATCTGGCAAGGAACGAGAACAAGCGCTAGCTAATTATATTTATGACAAAATTTATAAAGATCTGGAAAGCGTAAACCTTGAAAGCGTAGATGATTTAGTAACGAAGTGGGATGATAAGTGTTTAGAAAAAAATCTGTACTTAAATAAAGTGGCATTTGGAGAATTCTCTGGTGGAGCAATTAGGGAAGTTATTAACTCATTAGCATCTGATACTGAGCTTGTTAAAGATGGGAAACTATTGGGTGGAGCTAATGTTGGAATTGATTTAATTACTAAGGTTATAAAGAAGAAATTGGATTTACCAGAATATCTTGCTGTTGTTAATGTACAAAGGAAAAAATTAGTTGAAGAACAAGAGCGTCAAAAAATAGCAGCAGAACAAGCAAGAAGGCGTGAAGAGGAAGCAGTTCCTTCTGGTTTAAGAGTTGCAATTAGTGACTTATTAGCATTAAATGATGCTGATTTGCTTGCAAGTTATAGAGACCCAGAAGCCCGAGAGTTAATAGATCGTGTACTCGAAAAAATCGATACTGCACAGACTAAAGAATTATTGGGTAGGATTGCTCGGTTAACAATAAAAAGAACTTCTTAAATTGCTAAGTTTATTTTTCTTCAGCTGATCTTGTGAATTATTTTTACCTAAACCTAAAACTTTTCTTAAGGTTTTAAAAATGCTCAAAAAAACATAGCTTTTATATGTCTTTTTCCTTTAGATTAGAGAAATATTATTCAGTAATACACAACATTTCTATGCTTTTAGAACTAAAATTTAGGTAATTGTCCAATAATATATTACATTTTAGAAATTTGTATGGGTAAAGTAACGAAAGAGTAAGAAATACAGAAAATAAATTTATAAGATAAATGGGTTTAATAGCACAAAAAGCAGCCAACAGTCCTGAGCCAATTTTTACCAGAGTTGCAAAAGCAGCAGCAGCTAATTTATACACACCCCAAACAACTACAAATATAAAATCAAATGGCAACATTGTAAAAAAATTAGGAATTGGTTTGACTGAGACTCCAGGTAAAGTTGTGGCTTATGGTTCTTTTGCATTAGCTATTGGAACTACCGTAAGAAATTTTATTAAGTTTGATGAAATTACAAATGATTTGTTAGACAATGTAAAACGATGGGCTATACCAATAGTTTCTTTTGCTGTTTCAATGCTCTCAACATATTTTAACTACAAAGGGCAAAAAATCTTAGAAAAGGGACTTATTGACTTAAACAATAAAGATGATCAAAAACAAATATTTAATAAGAGCTTTGAAAAAATATTTAATTATTTAAGAAAACATCCAGAATTTCAAAACCAAGAAGAGGGTTTTAATATGAATGATTTTTTTGAAAGTTGTAAATCAGTCCTATCCGAGATAGATTTAGGGTATACATATGATCAGGATTATAATAATGACTGGTTTGAAACTGCCAATGGACAACACTTAGCTATTAGTAATAAAAAATGTGGATTAAAAATATCAACGTTTGATGAGGATAAACGTTTTAAAGATAAAGCTTTAACCCCTGATACTAGACTTAAATTTGAATTTTATATTGTTAAAGATAAAAATAAAGATAAAACAATAAAATCAATTAACTTAACTTTTAGAGAGCTTTTATCAAATGGTTGGTTAGAAAGAGCACCAAAATGGTTTACTGATAAGATCTCTTTATATCTTCTGACTGTAGAACGCGATAAAGAAGAAAAATATAATGGACCACCCAGACTATTTGCTCCAAGTATTGAAATCATATCTCCTAAAATTGTTCAAGAGCAACCTTTGGTTGACAATAAAGCAACTAAAAGTAGAAAAGCTGGAGGAGGAGATAATAGTGCTTAAATATCAGTTGACTAATATTATTAGTCGGTAATTGAATGTATAAGTAAATATAAAATGAGTTCTTTTTATTTGACCAGTTTAAATCTTGAAATTAATATTAAGTTTCTTGTTAATTTATTTATAAGGACTATAATATCAAGTATAAATTCAATTGTAAGGTTTAGGTAAATTATGATTAGAGTAAATGGAAGTAATGTAAGTCCTCGAATGAGACAGTTTTTTGGTACTACTGTTGACTGCCGTGGATTAAACCTTGCAAGAATAATGAGTGATGTATCTCGAGGAGTTACACTTAGTGAAGCAATAGCAATTGATAGTAAAAGAAGGCCTAGCGAAGACCAAGTAATACTACAATTTCCTAGAATTGCTTCACAAGAAGGCTAAGCTATTTAAATAATGTGTTTTATAAATTTAGGATTAAAAGATATTAAAGAGCAAAATATTAACAAAATGTTTAAGAACAAGTAGATTTTATAATAAACCATTATTCTTTACTGTTGATTCTTAATATCGTTTAAATTAAAAAAAGAGAAAGGCTATAAATAAAAAATGATAATTATAATGGAGCCTGGCACTTCTGAAGTAAAGATTCAAAATGTCATAAATCATATTAATGCCCTTGGAATGAAAACGATTGTTAATAAGGGTGTTGTGCAGACTGTAATTGCTGCAATAGGGGAAACATCAAAATATTCTACTGAGCAGTTTGAAATTCTTGAAGGTGTAAGGAAAGTTGAAAGAATACAGGTTCCCTATAAACTTGTAAGCAGAGATAGTCATCATAATGATTCTATCGTTACTGTAGGTAAAGATATAAAAATTGGTGGGGATAATCCACCTGTAATTATTGCAGGACCATGTAGTGTAGAAAACGAAGAAAATCTTTTAGCAATAGCAGATGTTGCAAAAGAGTGTGGAGCAAAAATATTGCGTGGTGGTGCTTTTAAACCCAGAACAGGTCCGCGAATGTTTGAGGGGCTAGGTAAGCTTGGTTTGGAATATTTAGATGCAGCACGCAAAAAAACTGGACTTGCAGTTGTTACTGAAATTATGGATGCCAGAGATCTTGATCTTGTCTGTGATTTTACAGACATACTTCAAGTTGGTGCCAGAAATATGCAAAATTTTACGCTATTAAATGAGGTTGGAAAAACAAATAAACCTATTCTATTAAAAAGAGGTTTATCTGCAACTATAGAAGAGTGGTTTCTTGCTGCTGAAAGAATAATGGATAAAGGAAATAATAAGATTATACTGTGCGAAAGAGGGATTAGAACTTTTGACAATAAATATACAAGAAATACTGCTGATATTGCTGCTATTCCTGTAGTAAGAAAACATTCTCACTTGCCAATTATATTTGATCCAAGCCATGCTACAGGTAAATGGGAGCTTGTTTCTCCTCTTGCTAAAGCAGCAATTGTAGCTGGGGCACATGGGCTTATCATTGAAGTTCACCCTGAACCTGAAAAGGCTTTATCAGATGGTCCACAAACCTTGAATTTTGATAATTTTAAAAAGCTTTGTACTGAGATTAATAAACTTTCTTCTTTTTTAATGCCTATAAAAAGATAAATTTCTAGACTTATTTGCGAAATGAAGTACCTACTTGTGGTTTAACGGTATAAGGTCTATATTCCTTTTCATAAAGAGGATAAGAATAATAAAAACCGCATCCTTCTGTTTCAATTACTAAGGCAAGTTTCTGTAGTCTACCAAAAGCAGGTGCCATAATTTCATACTCATCAGCACCAATAAAAATGTCACCAGAGCTTTTACCTGCAAAGGTTTTTCTGTGAAATTCACCAAGATCTCTTATTTGTAGCCTGATATCTTCTGGTTTGTCAGCTGGTAGTCCTCTTCTAGAAGCAATGTTTTTCTTATTAAAGAAGGTTTCCATTGACATTCCTTTGGGTCTGTTTAAGTAGTTTTCTAACTCACCCCTGAAATGTAAAGTTATAAAATCCCATTTATAAAGATCAAAAGCTCCCAAGACATTCTCATCAACTACTGTTAGAAGTAAAATTAAATCCACAAAATCCTTCATTCCAAGTTCTTCAAAGTCAAGCTTGAGTTGTTTTGATTGAGGATCTCTAGAGTTGCGAGGGATCATTGTGTTTAAGTTTGCAATAATACAAAGCCTATCAAGCCCATCTTTAGAAAATATAAATTTGTTTAATGCTTTTGAAGTCATTGCCATTGCATTTCCTAAATCTTCAACCATCTTTTTATATACAATTTCATCAAAGTCTACTGGCTCTGTTAAAGTTGCATATTCTCTATGGGTAAGATTTTTAAGAGTAAATGGAGGTTTTTCCATTACTTTGTCGGAGAAATAATCAATTTTTCCGATCCGAGGAAAAGTTTTATAATTGATTAAATTTTTATAAAAACCAAGGATTAACTCATCAATAGTAAATGCAACTATGTGCATGTCCCTTACATATTCTGCAAAAAGAACTTTGCAACAGTCAATCTCTTTTGGTGTTAATTCAACTTTGACTATTTCCGTAGTATTTTTTTTATATCCAGCTCTTAATTTATTTAAAATGCTTTGGTATTGAGGTGTATAATCAATTGCTCCTTCAATTGAAGTAGGTTTAACTCCATTATTTAGAGGAAGTGCAATCCCATTATTTTGAGCAGGTTTGACTACAGAAGTGCCATTATTTTCAATAACTGTGTTATTGACTCCTAAATTAGATAGAGATGTTTCAGCTGCTTCTATCTCAAACCTTGTTGGTTGTCTATTTTCAGGTAAAGTTGGACTTTTTTCAGCCTCATCAGATTGGCTTGAAGTAGCATCATGAACAATTGTTGTAGGTGTATTTGCAGGTGTTGCAATATCTACATTGGGAGGAATTTGCGGTTGGAATCTATTGCCTTTAACTCTCATATAAAATTCTGTAATTGTTTAAATAAATCTAATAAATGATTATAGATCTAATGATTTTTCTTAATTTGTAAAACCCTCTTTATTGGCTTAAATTTCTTATTTTTTTAATCATTCGACTCCTTGTATATACCGGTTACTTTGTGGAAATTTCAATTATTTTTTTTTAATATTCCGAGGTCATTAAAAAACTTTTTCCTGTCTGCATCAAACTTTACTACTGCATTATAAATTCCTTGAGGTACAAAATCAAATTTAAAAAAATTGGTTAATGGAGTTTCATCCATCGTTTTTAGATCTGAGTACATTAAATCAATAGAATTTAAATCATCAAGAAGAATAATCATGCTTACTTCAAAAGTCGCTCTATACCCTGTTTCTAATATTGGTCTAAAGTCTGGTGGAATTAAATAGCCCGTGAGGTTAACAGGATTTTTTAAATTTTTATCTTTCAGTATGCTTGATATGCTTTCCAGCTCTACTGCTATATTATCGTTGCTTGGTTCAAGGTTCTTTAATTCCTTTGACAACTTATAATCTATTCGTGATTTGTTATTTATTATTTCAATGGCTTTCCCTTTTTCATCTACACTTGGAGCCGTGTTTTGTTCTACAAATGTATAAGTTTTGCTGAACGTAATATTTTTTGTATTATTTGGGAAATATATTTTTATGTTAATATTTTCTGCTTCTTCAGAAGGGGTTGGCTCAGTCTGAGAAGTTTGAGTTAATTGACTCAGTTGAGTGTTTGATTGCTTGGGAGTGGGAGTAGGTGTAGGCGTGGAAAGAGAAGGAGTTGGAGTAGGTTCTAATAAATTACTCACGACAATATTGTTATTAATTGAAGAATTAACTGAATCGCTGCTAATGGATATGTTTGTTAGAACACTTTCAGTCTTGGGATCTGAAAAGAGGTTAACAATTCCTTCAAGGCTGTTAACTGGAATCATTAAAGATAGCTGATTTAATAAAGAATTTATTTCAAATGGATTTTTTAAGGTGAAAATATTTTTCTTGAGTACCGTTTTTCCCTTTTTCAAAGTTCCTAAATTTAGAGTCAGGTTATAGTTATAGGTGTCTAAAAATAGCTTTTTGGGGGATTCTAAGGTTATTGCAGTGCTTTCATTCGTAGTTTCAGTTGAATCGGTTATTTTAAAAATAAACTCGTGCTGAAGAGTCTTAAATGTATTTATTATAAATGTTGCAAGCAAATCAGTGTTGTTATTACTAAGTGTGTCTCCGATTTTTAAATTATCCTTATAAGAAGTAATTATATTTATTGAACTATTGCTGAAAGAACAATCACTTGCTCCTGAAGAGGATAGAGTACTACTCACTAGACAAAGTTCTCCTATGGTTAGCAATTTGGAGATATTGACTACATTTGACTCGCTAGTTTGACTACCTTCTGTGCTTATGTTAATAAAACTTTGCTCTTTTATTTGTTCAGTGTTTTCTGGAAGGAGTAGTGGAATTGAATAAAATTCTGTTGGAGTTTTTAAGGTAATTCTAAAGCTTGTATCAGTTAAAATCATTATATTGCTGTAGATTTTATATGCAATTGAATCTGGACATATAGTAGTTGTATTATCATCAAAGCTGAAATTCCCTTTAATTAGATTACAATCTGGAATTATTTCCTGAATAATTGAGTATGTTTTTGCTGAGTCAACTAATGTAAAAAATGTACCGTCTGTAAAAGTGAATATTTCTAATTCAGTTCCGTCGTCAGATATTACTCGTAATTTTGTGTTGTTGTTTTTAATCTTAGGTGATGGGACTAGATGTAATATTAATCCGGTTTTATCCAGTGCAATGCTTTGAGAAATACTATTTAAGTTTTTATTTGCAGTTAACTCAAAGTCTTTCTCAAGAGCTCTTGAGTTTATTGTTATTGATTTGAATTGATCTGGAAGAGGTAGTTGAGTTTGACTAAATACAGGAGTTTTTGAAAAAAGTGTAAGCAATATAAATAAAGATATAGAAATTATATTGTTGAGCAATTGACTGTAGTTAATTGCTTGGTTTGAATTCCGCATCTATAATGTCATCATCTGGTCCAGATGTTTTTTTTGCTCCTACAGGCTCTTCATTGCTTGGTTTACTTTGATTTTTTTGTTGTTCTGCTTGTGATGCTTTTGTTGCAAGATTGTAAGCAGCTTCTTGTAAGTCTTTCGTTAAAGTCTTAATTTTATTTATATCTGACTTATCTTTTATTGACTGTCTTAGCTCATTTAATAGTTGTTCAACCTTTGCTTTTTCAGTCGGTGGAGCGTTATCTTTTAACTCTGATAGTTGTCTTTCAACGCTATAAACAAGACTGTCAGCTTTATTTCTTTCTTCAATTTCTTCTCTTTTTCTTTGATCTTCTTTGGAATGTTCTTCTGCAGTTCTTACCATTTTTTCAATTTCATCTTTGTTGAGATTGGTAGACGCAGTAATTGTTATTTTTTGCTCTTTTGAGGTTGTTTGATCTTTTGCAGCTACGCTTAGAATTCCATTTGCATCAATATCAAAAGTAACTTCAATTTTTGGAATTCCCCGTGGTGCAGGTGGTATACCTTCAAGGTGAAATTCTCCTAGTAGTTTATTGTCGGTTGCAATTGGTCTTTCTCCCTGAAATACTTTTATATCAACTCTTGTTTGACTGTCATCTGCAGTACTAAAAACTTCTGATTTCCTTGTAGGAATTGTAGTGTTTCTTTCTATTAGTTTTGTGAATACGCCACCAAGTGTTTCAATTCCAAGGCTAAGTGGAGTAACGTCGAGTAAGACAACATCTTTTACTTCTCCAGCAAGTATACCAGCTTGAATTGCTGCACCAACAGCTACCACTTCATCAGGATTTACACCTTGGTTTGGCTCTTTACCTGTTAAGTCTTTAACAAGTTTTACAACTGCAGGCATTCTGGTAGAACCACCAACTAAAACGACTTCATCAATTTCTCCAGTTGTAATTTTTGCATCATCAAGTGCTCTTTTTAAAGGTCCTTTCACTCTTTCTAATAGTTCATGACTTAGATCCTCAAATTTTGCCCTTGTAAGCTTCATTTCAAGATGTTTTGGACCATTTTGATCTGCTGTGATAAATGGAAGACTGATAGTTGTTTCCATTAGTGTGGATAATTCAATCTTTGCTTTTTCTGAAGCTTCTGTTAACCGTTGCAGTGCTTGCCTGTCTTTTCTAAGATCAATTCCCTCAAGCTTATTAAACTCATCTGCAATCCAATTGACTACCTTTTGATCGAAATCATCTCCACCTAATCTTGAATCTCCACTTGTTGCTTTAACTTCAAAAACACCATCTCCTACTTCCAGTATACTTACGTCAAAGGTACCACCGCCAAGGTCAAAAACTAATATTGTTTCATCTGCTTTTTTATCTAAACCATATGCTAGTGCAGCAGCTGTTGGTTCATTGATAATTCTTAATACATCTAAACCTGCTATTGTCCCTGCATCTTTTGTTGCTTGTCTTTGACTATCATTAAAGTAGGCAGGTACGGTAATTACTGCAGCAGTAACTTTTTCTCCTATATATTTTTCAGCATCTTCTTTAAGTTTTCTTAAAACCATTGCTGAAACTTCTTGAGGTGTGTATTCTTTGCTTTCAACCTCAACTACAACAGCATTGTCTTTTCCTTTTTTTGTTTTGTAGGAAACATATTTCCTTTCATGTTCTGTTTCATCAAAAGTATGTCCCATAAATCTTTTAATACTTGATACTGTTTTTTCAGGATTCAATTCTCTTTGTCTTTTTGCAATTTGTCCTACAGCCCTTTCACCGGACTTTAAAAATGCAACAACTGATGGGGTTGTTCTATTTCCTTCCGAGTTAGGAATTACTGTAGGTTTTCCAGCTTCCATTACAGCTACTACAGAATTTGTTGTTCCTAAGTCAATTCCAACAACCTTTGCCATTATTTTTGCTCCTTTAATAAATTAAATTTTGGGCCTTGATGTATATTATAGTTATAAAATGAAAATTTATTATTTCTTAGCCTATTCATGTTGTTTTAATCTTTCTATGACAGTTTTAAATATATTACATTAGCTTTGATAAAGTCATTACTATTCATTAATTCCCTTATATAGTGAGACTCTTTAATTTTTTAATACTTTCTTTATATTTTGATTGATGAGTTCTTATTTATAGTACTTAAAAAAGATAAAACTCTTATATATTGACTTACTAAGAATTATTATCAATTAATTAGCTATTCTTATTTTTTAGTTTATGCTTTAGTGGTTAATTTTAAAAACTATAGTTTAATTATAGTTAGATTGTAATGAATGTTCTACAAAGTAATAAATAATATAGGAGAAGGAAAATGTCTTATACAATAGTCAGCGAAGTTTGTGAAGCAAAAGCAGATTGTATACCAGTATGTCCTGTAGATTGCATACATTGGATTAAGGATAAGCAATGGACAAATACAAAAGGTACTGCATCAACGTACATAGATAATGAAACTTGCATTGATTGTGGTGCTTGTTTAGCTGCATGCCCTGTTGAAGGTGCAATTTTAGATGAATGGAAACCAGAGCATCAAAAAGTATAATTTTGTTGTTAGTTCTATAAATAGTAAAAGACCTGCAAAAAATTAGCAGGTCTTTTCTTTTATTTGGAGCATGTTTTGTTTATTATCTTCTCATAGAGTAGAAAGTAGCTTTAAAAGGCATAAAGTAATTAAGATTAGGTGGTTTCATATAGAAATTAAATTTAGTTGAGAGAGCAACTTTGATGAAAGAGTCTTTAAGATTATTAGGAGTAGAAGATTCAGGGCTTGAAAATCCTTCTTATACTGAAAAGTATAAGAAAAATGATGATGACATAATTAAAGAAGTAAATAAATTAAATTCAGTTTCTGAAAAAGAAAATTATTTAAGAGGATTTTTAGAAAAGAAACCTTTTGGATATGCTAAATCAAAGCAAAAATTAGCAGAGATTTTAAAATTAAAAGATCCTCAATATGCCTGCGAATTGATATTGTCTGCTTGTCAATCATCACCCATTGATCCTTTAAATTATTTATTGTTTACAGAAATTGCAACTGAAAATAATGCTCTGCAAGTTGCAAAAGCTACTATGGAAGTTGTTAAGTGGATGTGCCTTGATGAACACAGTGAATATAAAGATAGAGCTAACAAATTAGAAAAACTAATTTCAGAGAAGATACTAAATAAGGAATTTGATAAATCAAAAGACAATCTTTGGTACAACAAGCAAATTGACAAATACTGGATTTTGGAAAGATTATATTTTCAGTCAAAACTTAAAGAACTTTCTTACTATACTTTCAGACTCCTAGAGCTTTTTCCGGAGAACCTTATAAATTACTATGTTGCTTATAAAGCTCTTTCAATCTTAGATTCAAAGCAGGAATTGATGAGGTTTACTGAATCTGTGAATAAGTATTTAAGCTCTGATGTGGTGAATAGAAATTTATATGTAGGCCTTGCTTATTATTCCCTAAACGAGTTTAAAAATTCAACAGCACATTTACTGGAAACTTTAAAAAAGGAACCGTTAAATCCCAAGGCATTGTTTTATCTGGCTATAAACTATCTAATTAATGGAAACGCAATTGATTTTGTTAAAAGCAGTGAGAGAATCTTACCTCAAAGTGAGCCTGCTTTTATAGCCTTATATTTTATTTATTCCGCTCTTACTGGTGTTGTTCTGGATAAAAAAGAATTTCCAAATCAAAAAAATATTTCAAGAGAGCTTTCTTTAATACTGGAAAAGCTTATAAAAAACAATCAGGCTAATATTGTAAAAAATATAATCAGTCAGATTAATAAACTTGATTATTTCTTTATTTTGCCATATTTGCCATTGTATCTTTCTGAAATATTTATTAGGCAAAATGATTTAGATTATGCTTTTGACTTACTTAAACACTCTAAAGACTCAGAGGTTCATAGATTAAAAGCCTGGATTTATAGAATAAAGGGAAATGATGATTTAGCAGAAGCTGAGCTGGCTAAATATAAGAAAGATTATATTTCAAACAAAGAAACTGGATTGCATTGCCAGTATATTAGTCTTGATTTGCCAGATTCTGCACCTTCTGAGAAAAATGAAATTTTTAAAATGCTTGAGTATGCATTTGAACAAACCACAAAATTTATTCAAACGATGGATATGGAATATGGCTTAAATGCAATGACCTGTGTAGAAACAGCCTGTCAGGATTGTTGTAGAAAAACATTTCCTTATGTCTCTTATACTGAATATTTGTATATGAAAGAATGGCTTGATAAACAGACTGATGATTTTAAAAATAAAATATTAAAGAATTCAAGAGAAATAGTTGATTTATATAAAAGGAAGTATGGAAAAGAGGCTCCTTTTATAAGTGATGAAAACCCTGATTTGAATAAAGAATATCCTCTTGACTTTGTTTTTGAGTGTCCTTATTTGGGTGACAATAAATGCAATGTTTATAATGCAAGACCCTTTACTTGCAGGGCTTATAGTTATGGAAGTCAGGATGGGATAAGGTATAAAGGTTGCAATTATTTTTTTGAACAACTAAAGAGTGCAACAAAACTCTCTGAAGTAAGGAAAGTTATTAATATGGCTTCTTTTTTTAACTTTGCAAAGCTTACAGATGAGCAATTAATTGGAAAGAGAATAATTGCTCCTATTCCAGTATGGTTTGCTCAAAGCCATGAAGAAACCCTGATTAAAGTGAAAAAAGTTATAAATCAATAGTCCTTTAGTCTTTAAAAACAGCTTTTACTTCATTGATTGGTATTTCTGAAATGATTTTTACTCTTCCAATTTCTTTTTCAGGAATTACAAATCTAAGCTTTCCATCTTTGACTTTTTTATCGTGCATCATTGATTTTATAATTTGATTTAATCGTGAAGTATTTGGCAGTTTTGTTGGTAGTCCAAAGTCTTTTATTAGCGATACAACTAAATCAGCTTGTTTCTCAGAAATCAGATTATATCTTAGAGCCAGTTTATAAGCTAAGCACATGCCAATGCTGACAGCTTCGCCATGAGTGTATGTTTTGTAGTTATATGCCTGTTCAATTCCGTGAGCAAATGTGTGCCCAAAATTTAAAATAGCTCGAAGTCCGGACTCTTTCTCATCTTTGCTTACTACATGTGCTTTAACTAAGGCGGAATGAATGATTATTTTTAGCAGTTCATTTGTTCTTAGCTTGAGAATACTATTCTTTTTTGTTCTTAAAAAAGAGAAAAAACCATTTTTTGAGAATGGTTGTTTTGCGGTCTTTTCAAGTAGTCCGTATTTGATTACTTCTCCCATACCAACTAAAAATTCCTTTTGAGGAAGGGTTTTAAGACATTTTGGGTCTATTAATATAATCTTAGGTTGATAAAAAGTACCAAGAAGATTTTTCCCTTCTTTTATATTTACTGCAGTTTTTCCTCCAATTGCTGCATCAACCATTCCTAAAAGTGTTGTTGGTATACAGACAAAATTTATTCCTCTAAAATATATTGATGCTGCAAAACCAGTTAAATCACTTATTACGCCACCACCTAAAGCACAAAAAGAATCATTCCTTTCAAATTTATTTTTAATAGCAATGCTAATAATTTTTAAAAGAGAATTTAAGTCTTTATTGTGTTCTCCAGAGGGTAAAACTAAAATATAAACTTTAAATCCGTGCTTTGTTAGGCTGGACTTAAGGTCTTTATAAAAAATATATGGGATTTTGTTTTGAGTAACAATTAGTATTTTTCTTCCAATCTTTAACTGGCTAATATATTTCCCACTTTGTGAAAGAATATTCTGCTTTATGTGAATATTGTAAGATTTATCTTTTAAATCTACTGTTATTGTTTTTTCAGTCATGTTTATATCCTTGGATCATAGTTTGCAATTGGCTTGTCAGTATTTAACAGATTTATTATTTCATCTGCAATATCATTTATTTCCTTGTTCTCTGTATCAATTTGAAAGTCTGCCATAGCATACATGCCTTTTCTTTCATTGTAAATATCTTCAAGTTTTTTTATTGGATCTTCTTGATTTAATAATAGCGGTCTGATCCTTTTACCTTGAATTCTTTTATAAAGTGTAGCCGGTGAAGCATACAATGCAATTATCCACCCGGATTCTTTAAGTGATTTGAAATTTTCCGGATCCTTGATTACTCCACCACCAGTTGCTATAACTATTCCAATATATTGAGAAACTTTTTTTATTGCTTCTTTTTCTACAGTTCTAAATTTAGATTCACCACTTTCATCAAATATTTCAGACACTGACTTACCAAATTTTCTTTCTATATATCTATCTGTGTCAATAAACCTTCTTCCCAGTTTCTTTGCAATTGTTCTGCCAATTGCTGATTTACCCGAGCCCATTAACCCGATTAAAACTATATTTTTTGCTTCATCAACGATTTCCATAAGTTTTTAATGATTTATTATAGAACTGTAAAATTTTACAACTTTTCATCAGGTTTTGTTACTGGTAAAGAATGATTAATCTTATATATCAAGTTGTTTAGTTTACTAGGTTGCAATATAATTAGGTCCTATTAAATCTAATATTTATATGAAATCACCTGAAGAACTCTCTAAAGAAAAAGTCATATCTAAATTTGACATTGGAAGTAATACTACATATTCAAGTAATGAAGATAATTATTTATTGCTTCCTCAATCGCAGGAAGCTGAACAATCAGTCCTTGCTGCAATTTTTGCTAACAATGATTGTCTTAATAAGATAATTGAAATGTTGCCTGATCCAAAAGTTTTTTATAAACCTGCACACCAGATTATTTATGATGTAATTTTAAAACTTTATGATAGAAATGAAGCAATCGATCCGCTTACAGTTTCTGAATATCTTGAGAATCACTCTAAGCTTGATGAAGTTGGAGGAAGATATTACCTGGCGCTTTTACTTTCACATGCGCCCCTTGCCGTTAATGCTGAGAGATATGCTCAGATTGTTGCTGAGAAATCGCTGTTAAGAGAAATTATCTTTATTGGTAATCAAATCTCAAAAATTGGATATGAAGAATCACAGGCTGAGTTTGCACTTGAAAAATCAGAACAGTTAATTTTTAATCTTGCTCAGAAAAGAACAAACCAGACTTTAGTTCAGATTGGAAGTCTTGTAAACGATACATGGGAAAGACTGGAACAAAGAGAGCAAAATAAAGGTGAACTTCTTGGCTTGGATACAGGATTTTATGACTTAAACTCACTAACCTCGGGACTTCAAAAATCTGACTTGATTGTTGTAGCTGCAAGACCCAGTATGGGAAAAACAGCACTTGCTTTAAACATTGTTGAGCATGTTGGTATTATTCAGAAGAAAGTAGTTGCAGTATTTAGTCTTGAAATGTCAAAGGAACAGGTAATTCAGCGAATGGTTTGCAGCAGGGCTGGTGTTGATGCTACAAAAATGCGATTTGGGCAATTAGCTCAGGATGATTGGACCAGACTTGGTATGGCCTTTGGGGACTTGG
>Ga0209515_10004440_pt1 | contig 18947 bp, 23 predicted proteins | sample Subgroupgradi54m_FD_187454 | JGI IMG/M metagenome (GOLD analysis project Ga0209515, IMG submission 187454) | Subsurface groundwater microbial communities from S. Glens Falls, New York, USA - GMW60B uncontaminated upgradient, 5.4 m (SPAdes)... ...
AGAGACTTTCGGGCAAGTGCTCAAGCGTCTGCGGAATGCGAAGGGGTGGACGCTCCGCCAAGCGGCGGATGCGTTAAAGATCAACTTCGCCTATCTCAGCCAGCTTGAAGCGGGCGTTACCAAACCATCAGAGGAGTTGGCCCGCCGGATCGCGGAGACTTTCGGTGAAGACGTTGAAAGGGTAATGTTCCTGGCGAGAAATGTCCCTGCCCAAATCGAGGATATTATGAAAAAGTATCCTACCGCGTCAAAACCGTTCTTCACCCCTTCACACTTCCGCAGAGTCTCGGGAGGAGACGACAAGAAAAGCGATGAGACCAAATGAACCCACCCCGGCGTCTCACTATGCCTTATTTGAGCAAGGAAACAATTCGACAGTACGCTTGCGAATTGCTCAAGGAGTATGCGCGGCTCCTCGGCAAACCTGTCCCCTTCCCACTCGATACCGCTGACCTGTTCGACCGGCTATTTGCTTTGGCGACGATCTATGACGACCAGGGAGTGTTGAATCGGTTTGAGGTTGGTCTTATCGGATGCCTGTTCCCTGACGGCCACATGTCACCTTGGGGGAGAGACAAGGTTATCGCCGTGAATATGACCACAACGCCTCCTCCAGAGCATGAAACTCGGCGAATAATTGGACCCTTAGCTTGGTTCGAAATCGCCAACCGGAACCAAAACTTCACAGCGGCGCACGAGGGAATGCACTATGTCTTGCACTTCCTTAAGGGAATTGGAGGCGAGCAATATCGGCGTCCAACGTACTGCCGGACGGCGGTGCGTAAAAACCCGTTAGAGTGGCAGGTGGATTTTGGAGCGGGGGAGCTTGTGACGCCGCCGGAACAGGTGATCTATATTCTCGATGGCGCAAAGCCCCCGGCTGTTATTAACGTGGAGGAGTGCTGGCCGCGTTACCGGGATTACTTCGGTGCCAACCGAACCATGATGGAAACCCGGCTTCATGTATTGAGCTACAAGCTCATCAATACGTTGAACGGTTGGGCTGATTACACCAACGAAGAGAAACAGCGCAACGAGCAGGTGCAGCAGCAACTCAAGACGCGGGCCGAGCTTGAGCGACTCATGCAGCAGAGCGCAAAAGGCCTCGACGAGCTATTTGCTGGTCTCCAAAACCCATTTGGGAACTTGGACAGCATTTTTTCTGACTTCGGAACCGGGGCGCTATTTGGTGATAACCGTAAGAAGCAACAGCGGCCGCGTAGCTGAGAATCGAGCCATGAAGCGATACGGTGAGCCTAAACCCTCTCTTCAGCGGATTCAACTGAATGCTCAAGTATCTGAACTTGAAATTGACCTGCAACCCCCCAGGGTCATCGTTGTGACGGGGCTGACCAGGGACAAACGGGTCAGGCAGTGGCATTTGAAGATCACCGACAACCAAAAGCTGTCGTTGCTGTAACAGTGTAAACATCCGAAGTTAGCCATCCGTCTCATTTGAGACGGGAAAGTGAAGCCAGGGTGTCAATGCTTAGGCATTGGCACCCTGGTTTTTTGTTGGACACATGAAGATTGACGAAGCGTTCTTGGATCGGACCATTGCTGTGTGGCAGCCGCTTTCACCCACACCACTGACCCGCGAAGACGCCCGCGAGATCATCGAAAACGCCGTTGGTTTCTACGGCACCCTGATTCGCTGGGCGCAGGAAGCGCAAGCCGCCAAGACTCTCAACGGAGAGGATCATGCCTAACCTGCCTCTGGTCGTTTCCGAAGTCGAGATCATCCCGGTTAAACCACACGGGGGCCTTGTCGCCTTTGCCTCTTGCGTCATCAACGATCAGCTCTACCTCGGCAACATTGCCATCCACACGAGGCTCGACGGGAGCGGTTGGCGGCTGGTCTTTCCGGTCAAGGTCCTGCCGAACGGTAAGGAGATTCAGTGCGTACACCCCGTCACGCGGGAGGCAGGGGAACTGTTGTTGCAGGCAATTAGCAGGAAGTTTGAGGCGCTGATTGTCAGCGCTCAATGTGCTGAGGATGTGGCAGAAACGTCACGGCAACCTGGAGGTTTAAATGGCGACGGTGCGAGAGTTTCTTGAGGTTTTATTCCCTTCCGATCTTGGCGGGGCGTTTATCGAGGTGCGGCTCATCAAGCCGGGCCACGTCCTACCGATCTTCTATGAGAGCGTTGACCAACTCGTAAACGCCCTGCCGAGGAGCTTTGAGGAGCAAGGCGGCTGCAATGTCTACTTCGGCGTGTGCCTCAGGAGCAGACGCGAAGGCACAAAGGACGCGATCAAAGTTGTCCGCTGTCTCTGGGTGGACTTGGACGCCAAGGACTTCAGCGGAGGCAAGCCCGAAGCCCTCAAGCGCCTTCGAGAGTTCGCGTTTTCTCCAACCCTCATCGGGGATAGCGGCCATGGCTACCATGCCTACTGGCTGCTCAAAGAACCGGAGGAAATCACCCGCCCAGAGGACCTGGTAAAGGTCGAGGCTTGCCTCAAAGCGTTGGCTCGTGCGTTAGGCGGCGATCCCCAAGCGACCGACATCAGCAGGGTATTGAGGCTACCAGGCACGTATAACGTCAAGGACCCCTCCGCTCCCGTCCTTGCCACCCTGGCTCACTTTGAACCGGATCGGCAGTATAACCTGTCGGAGTTTGAGTCTCTGCTATCCGCCGATCCCCTGGAGCAGACCGAGCAGGCCAATCCGCCTGGCTGGATCACTCAGGCCCTCGCGGAGCTGCATGAGGGCAACCGCAATGCGACCTTTGCGAAGATCGTGGGGCGGCTGCACCGTGACGGCTGGCTACCGGAAGACATTTTTACTCTCCTGATACCTCACGCGGAGCGCTGCGGGTTTTCCCTGAGTGAGTTACGCCAAGAAATCGAAAGCCTGTGCCAACGATACCCCAGCAGGAAATCGTCTCCGTCGGCCCCCTATAAATAGCGAAGCGATGGAAACGGAATCAAAACCCTTGGAGGCGCTGCCGTTGGCCGCCTTCTTCGCTCAGGGTACCGCAGAGATCACTTGGAGTATTCAAGGAGTCCTGCCGAGTGAAGGCGCGGGGATCATCGCGGGGCCAGCAGGCTATGGCAAGTCCTGGATGCTGCTGGACCTGGCGATTGAGCAGGCTCGTGGCGGAAAGTGGCTGGGACAGTTCACTACGACCCAAGGGCGCGTCCTGTACCTGGATGAGGAATCCTCCCCAACCTTGCTCCGCCACCGGCTCACGCGGCTCCTAGCCGCCAAGGGCTTGAGCGCAGACCAGTTCGACATTTACCTGGCGGTACAGCAAGGACTGTCGTTCAGTGACCCCGCCTCTCTTCAACAACTTCGCCAACTCCTAGAGACGCTGCATCCCACCCTCGTCATTGTGGACTCGCTTATCCGCGTCCACCGGGCCAAGGAGAACGACGCCACTGAGATGGCTCAGGTCTTTGCCGAGGTCAAGGCGCTCATTCGGGACTTTGGCTGCACGTTTCTGTTCGCGGACCACCATCGAAAGCCCGGCAACTTCGGGATCAGCCCGGACTTGCTCCTGCGCGGCAGCACCGATAAAGCGGCGTTCGTGGATACCCTGCTCTCGCTCCAGCGCAAGCAAGGTACCGTCATTGTGGAGCATTCCAAATCTCGATTTGCGGAGCCGGTCCCTGCCTTCGTCATTCGCATCGAAGATATAGGAGAGACGGCTACCGCCGTGGTGTATAGCGGGGAGGCCGAGCAGATCAAACAAGCGGCACGTCAGGAAGTGGCAATAGAGTTCCTGGAATCAGGATTAGGCCAAGGTGACTGGATCATGCGGAAAGACCTGGTCGCGCAAGCGAAGGATGCCGGGGTATCCGAGAAAACCCTGGACGAAGCGCTGAAGGCGCTGGAGGCAGCGGGCCAGGTGGAGCGTGAGAACCGAAAGCCCGACACCGGACGCGGAGGTAAGGCGGCCTTCTACTGGCGGAATGATGGCGTAACCACGTCTCCGTCTCCAGACCAGGAAACGGAGACAGAAACAGAATCGGGGGAGGTGTAGATGGCTACGGAGAAGCAAGCGGAGGCGAACCGGCACAACGCGGAGCAGTCCACGGGGCCGAAGACTGAGGAGGGCAAAGCAATTGCCAAGCTCAACGCGATCAAGCACGGCATCCTGAGCGAGGCGGTGCTTATCACGAAGGGCGATGGGCAGGAGCGCAAGGAAGCGTATCTCCGGCTCTACGATGGCCTCCGCGACTACTTCAAGCCGGATGGGATGATGGAGGAAGTGTTGGTCGAGAAGATTCTGGTTTGCCTGTGGCGCAAGCGGCGGGTGCTGCGGTTTGAGCTGGGCTGCCTTCGTAAGCAACTGGATGATTGCCGCAAGACCGTCGAAGAACCAGACGAGGACGAGGATGAATACGCTTCTCACATCCCAAAGACCGCCCGCGAGCGGCTTGCAGCGGCCAAGAAACGGCTGGCCAGCCATCAACAGGAGAAACAGGCCCTTCAGGAGGGCTACGACATCCTCTCCGACGAGGAGGTGAACAACTGGGTGGACAGCTACTTCAAGGTGGCCGAGCGCAAGGGTTTTGAGGCAGAGGAGCCGAAGCAGGTGCGCGACTGGCTCAAGGAGCAAGGGCTGACCGAAGACCAAATCCGCCAGGAACTCATCCAAGCGGAGGAGGCGTCCATCGCGGAGATTCAGGCCGAGATCAAGACCTTGGAACCCCAGGTGGCTCTGGAGTTGGAGCGGGCAGCTCTGCTAGCTTCCCTGCCGAAGCATGGCTGGCAACTGGACAAGATCATCCGCTACGAGGCGTCTTTGGATCGGCAGCTTTACAAGGCGATCAACCAGCTCGAACGACTCCAACGACGGCGCAAAGGTGAGGACGTACCGGCTCCTGTCGTCCTGGATGAGACGTGAAATGGCTTCGTTTCGTAGAACTTCTTGCGCCGCGTCAGAACGAGCGCTGTCCTTAATCCACCTGACCAAACCTAACCTTCCCTAACGATTTAGGACAGAATCGGCGGGACGGAGTATTGTTCATGGGGCACGGGCGCAAGAAAACCAGGGTGGAGCGGTGTTGGACGCTCAGCACCAGCGAGCTGCGGACGGTCTTCAAACCGACCACGGGCTTCTGCTCCGGCTGGCTGAAGTGGCAAAACGCCCAAGGTGAGGCGACGTGCAGCATCGGCTTTGAGTTCAGTCAGCAGCCTTCGCCCACCTTCACAGTCTTTTACTCCGCCATCCGCCAGGACACTCAGGACCGGCAGGACCTGCGCTACCCCATCGAACTGGCGACAGCTCCGTGCCGTTACGGGGGCCTGCGCTACTGGTTTATCTGTCCGGCGACCAAGAACGGCTTGCCATGCCGACGCAAGGTTATGAAGCTCTACCTGCCACCCGGACAAGCTATCTACTTCGCCTGCCACCACTGCTATGACCTGACGTACCGCTCCTGCCAGGAGCACGACGGACGGGTGGATCGGCTGTGTAAGAACCCAGCCTTGCTAAGCCAAATGCTCTATAGCAAGAAGTTCTCTCCCACAGCCTTCAAGGCCGCCTTCAAGCTGCTGGAGGGCGGAGAAGGATTATCTTGACATGCGTTATAGCTCGTTATACCCTATGGTAACCATGCCCCAGGACCTCATTGACCAGCTCAACACCTACCGGCTTGAACATCGGCTAAGCCAACCCCAGCTCGCCAAGAAGCTGGGCGTCACCTTCCAGACCGTCAACCGCTGGCTCAATCGGCACATGAAGCCTAGCCAGATTCACAAATACCACATCACCAAGCTGCTAAAAGCCAGGCATTTGATCATTATGCTTGCCGGTTCACTCTTATTCGCCAACCTTGTCCGCGCCGAAACCGACGCCGTTACCCGGATTGCTAAGGAAAGCACCCCCGGCGTCGTTACTATCATGGCTCTTGATAACCAGGGAAATCTCTATGCTCAAGGAACTGGATTCATTGTTTCTGCTGATGGTATCGTCGTCACTTGTCATCATGTCGTTGCCGATGCTCGATTTCTGGCGGTCAAACTCCCCGATGGCGATCTTTACGATGAGGTTGGAATTATTGAATCCGACCCGCGAAGAGATATAGCTGTCCTGAAAATCAAAGCCACGGGTCTCCGTAGCCTCGTCATAGGTAACTCGAACGACACTGAAGTCGGCCAACAGGTGGTCGCCATAACTAGCCCCAAAGGCTTGGAGCATTCTGTAACGGATGGACGAGTCAGTGCTATCCGTGATACTGGCCTTGGATACAAGTTGTTCCAAGTCAGCGTGCCCGTATCTGAGGGTAGCAGCGGAGGTCCTATCTTCAATCCTGCTGGACAGGTAATTGGGATAGCATCTTCACAAGTGATCGACGGGCAAAATCTCAATTTTGCGATCCCGATCAATTACGCAAGCCCGTTAGTTAAGGGTTCTCCAACCCGGTGGCTTGGACGTGCAGTAGCCGCTTCGAGTTCAGTCGGCCAAACCGCACCTGATCTTCCGTCTTCTCAGGCCATTACGCCACCGCTCGCGCCGCCTACCACGATTGACAAGGTACTGCGACTTCCAGGACGCCTATCCACGATTCAACCCAATGGATTAATCGAAGTCCTAGATCGATACGGTTTCACCACCCCGATAATCGTTACCCAAGGGACGGTAGTTACGGTACAAGGAAGGCGGGCAACTTTTGAGAGCCTGAAGCCAGGGTTAGAAGTAGAGGTGGGTTATGGCTCGGACGCCACCACACGAAAACGCTATGCCCTGGAGATTCGAGTTCAATGACTGGAAAAACGTCGCGGCTCTCCACAACGGGAGGCGATTTCAACATGCGTGTGGTAGTTATCTTGCTGACCTGCGCCACGATTCTGGCTGGTTGTGAAGCAGTCGCGCCCTATGTTATCGGAAAAGCCTATTTGGAAAAAGAACGCGCTCAAATCTATATCACTGAGAACGCCAACGATGTTACTGGCTGCGGTTTCGTTAAACATGTCAAGTCAAGCACGAGGTGGGGAGGACTTGCATTGCAAAATTCGGCGTTTGAGCGGGTAATCAGTAATCTAACACACGAATCTGCCGAAGCCGGCGCGAATGTGCTACTCATCAAGAAGAAGTCAAAAGGCATGATGGGATCATCAGCGTCGGGCGATGCTTATAGCTGCAAAGAGATCAGGTTTACTTCAACGATGCCTGATCCAAACACGTCGACAGGAAGTCGGGAACCCATCGCTTCGTCGGAGGCCCAAGCAGCGTCGCCCAATCAGCCAACGCCATCATCAGATGCTATTGCGGAGAGACTTATGAAGTTAAAGAAGTTGAGGGATAGCGGCATTCTCACTGAAGAGGAATACACGGAGAAGCGAAAGGGCCTGGTGGACAAGCTGTAACCGTCCTACATGGGTAACAACTGCAACCAATGAAAGCTATCTTGTACGCCCGCGTCTCCAGCAAAGAACAGGAGGAAGAAGGTTTCTCCATCCCCTCTCAACTCAAGCTCCTCCGCGACTACGCGCAGAAGAACCGCTTTGAAATCATCGAGGAGTTTGTAGACGTGGAAACGGCCAAGCAAGCCGGACGGACCGCCTTCGGGAACATGGTGCATTTCCTCAAGGAATCGCCCTCCGTCAAAGCGATCCTCGTTGAGAAGACCGACCGGTTGTACCGCAACTTCAAGGACTATGTGACGATTGACGAGCTGGGCGTTGAAATCCATCTCGTGAAGGAAGGCGAAGTGCTCGGCCCGGAGTCCCGGTCCCATCAGAAGTTCATCCACGGGATTCGAGTGCTCATGGCGAAGAACTATATTGATAACCTCTCTGAAGAAGTCAAAAAGGGACACGCTGAAAAGGCTGAACAGGGCGAATACCCTTCCCATGCGCCCATCGGCTACCGCAACAATCTTCAGTCGCACACCATTGAAGTCCATGAGCAGGAGGCCGCGGCGATCAAGAAGCTGTTCGAGTTGTACGCCAGTGGCCGCTACTCAGTCAGGAAGCTCAGAAGTTTGGCCGTAACCGCCGGTGTTGTGGGCCGCCGCTCAGGGCGTCAACTCTCCCGAAGCGAGATCGAGCGCATTCTCAAGAACCCACTCTACTACGGCGATTTTGTCTGGAAGGGTAAATACTACAAGGGCACCCATCCGCCCGTCGTCACCCGAGACCTGTTCGAGGCAGTCCAGAAGGTATCAAGGGAACGTCATCGGGGCACACGAGGCCGCGGCGAGAAATTCTTGTTTACCGGCCTGTTCACCTGCTCCCGGTGCGACTGCACTATCACCGCAGAACGCAAGAAGGAAAAGTACATCTACTACCACTGCTCCCACGCCAAAGGCAAATGCGGCCAGCCCTACGTGCGGCAAGAAATCCTGGAAGCCGAGGTGCGGAGGCTTGTAGAGGATGCGCAAGTTGACGAAGAGCGCCTGGCGTGGCTGAGAGAGTCCCTGCACCGAAGCCATGCCGATGAGCAGGCCTACCACAACGGCCAACTGGAAGCGCTGAACGCGCAGTACGCCACCATCCAGCGGCGCTTGGACCAAGCGTACCTGGACAAGCTGGACGGAAAGATTACCGAGGACTTCTGGCAGGCGAAATCAACGGAGTGGCGCAAGGAGCAGGACACGATCCAAGATCAGATCGCCCGGCACCAGCGGGCGAACCATCACTATTTCGAGCAGGGCCTCAAAATCTTCGAACTCGCGCAAGAGGGGTTGCGTCAATACGATACGAAGTCCGAGGAAGAAAAGCGCGACCTACTGCGTTTCGTCCTATCGAACTGCGTCCTCCGAGACGTAACTCTCACCCCCGCATATAGAAAGCCCTTCAGCTTATTCGCTGAAGGGCCTCTATTTGCAATATGGCGGGAGTGACGGGACTCGAACCCGCGACCTAAGGATTGACAATCCTTCGCTCTAACCAGCTGAGCTACACCCCCAGGATCTACAATCTGGGTCCTACGAATCTCAAGTCCTCGACCGAAAATGGTGGGCGGTGGAGGACTCGAACCCCCGACATCTTCCGTGTAAAGGAAGCGCTCTAACCAACTGAGCTAACCGCCCGCCGCTCGGGGTTGCGTGCCCTCCGTCGAAATGCACGCTGGCGAGCAGACATTATACTCGACGGGTCCGAGCCACTCAAGACCTCCTCACGGCCTGAAAAACACCAGCGTGACCGCGAGAAAGATCGGCAGCAGGATGCCCACGGAATAGGCCATGTAGCCGAAGAAGCTGGGCATCGTGACCTTCATTTCTTCGGCGATCGCCTTGACCATGAAGTTGGGGCCGTTGCCGATGTAGGTGTTGGCGCCCATGAACACCGCGCCGAGGCTGATCGCTCGCAGCAGCTGCTCCGGCAGCTGAAGGACCGGCCCGCCGACGCCGAGCCCCTGGCCGAGCGACACGAACGTCAAGTAAGTCGGGGCATTGTCCAGAAACGACGACAACGCGCCGGTCAGCCAGAAGAACTGCCACGGCTTGGTGATGCCAAACTCATGGCCGTGCGCGCGCAACAGCGCCAGCGCTGGCACCATCGTGATAAAGATACCGATGAACAAGATCGCCACTTCGGCGATCGGCAGAAACGTGAACGCGTTTTTCCGGCGATACTCGCGCGGCGTCCAGAAATATCCCAACGCCCCCATCGCCAGCATCACGAGCTCCCGCCACGGGTCGGGCAGGAACACCGCGGCGACGATCCCGCCCAAACAGAGGATGTTGCGTCGTCCCCGAAGGCGCAGGCGCGTACGCTTGGCGTCATCACGCCGCAGATCAACCTTGCGCTCGCGCTGATATCGGGCCCGGTCAAACAGATAGAACACGACCAGCAACAAACCGATGGCCATCACCCATTCTGGCCACAGCGCCAGCGTCCAGAAAAACGGGACGCCTTGTAGAAATCCCAGGAACAGCGGTGGATCGCCCAGCGGCGTCAGGCAGCCACCGATGTTCGAGACGACGAAGATGAAGAATATCGGCAGGTGCGCGATGTTCCGGCGCTGGGCGTTCGCCCTCAGAAACGGCCGGATGAGCACCATGCTTGCACCCGTCGTGCCGATGAGATTGGCCAAGGCCGCGCCGAGAACCAGAAAAACCGTGTTGATGACCGGCGTGCCGCGCAGATCACCGTCGAGCACAATTCCACCGGCCACGACGAACAGCGAACCCAGCAGAAGGATGAACGCGAGGTACTCGTGCAGCGTCGCTAGCAGCTCGGCGGGCTGGTGCTCAAGGATCACAAGGATGATCGGTACCGAGCACGCCAGGCCGACCCACGCCTTGTGTTTGTGGTCCTCCCACCAATGCGACGCGACAAGCGGAAGGAGGGCAATGCATAGCAGTAGGATCACAAACGGCAGGACGCTCCACCACGGAAAGAGGATCTGATGAGTGGGCATGTGGATACTACGAAGCTGGGAACTGCACGGCCTTGGTCAGGATCGTGCACCGATTCTTCACGATCTCCAACAAGCCGCCTTGCAGTCGCGCGATCCTGGTTACGCCGCCCGGCTGGCGCCAGATGAGCGGGCCAGGCACGAGCGTCGAAATCAGCGGCGCATGGTTGCGCAGCATGCCGAACGACCCGAGGGCGCCGGGGGCCCGGATCGACGCGGCTTCGTCTTCAAACGCCAAGCCCGCGTCCGTCAACACGCGCAAGTGAATCGTGCTCGCCATGGCGATGGCCTTACGCGGCCGCAGCCTCCGTCTTCATCCGGTTGGCCTCTTCCATCACTTCCTCGATGCCGCCGCGCATGTAAAACGCCTGCTCGGGCACGTCATCGAGCTTGCCTTCGATGATCATCTTGAAGCCCTTGACCGTGTCGGTGCGCTTGACGTACTTGCCCGGCCGGCCGGTGAACACTTCGGCGACGAAGAACGGCTGCGATAGGAACCGCTGGATCTTTCGGGCGCGGAACACGGTGAGGCGGTCTTCCTCGGCGAGCTCGTCCATCCCGAGGATCGCGATGATGTCGCGCAGGTCCTTGTAGCGCTGCAGCGTCCGCTGCACGGCGCGCGCGATTTCATAGTGCTCCTGGCCGACGATGCGCGGGTCGAGAATCCGCGAGCTGGACTCCAGCGGATCCACCGACGGATAGATGCCCAGCTCCGCGATCTGGCGCGACAGCACCGTCGTCGCATCAAGGTGCGTGAAGGTCGTCGCGGGCGCGGGGTCGGTCAAGTCATCGGCGGGCACGTAGACCGCCTGCACCGACGTGATCGAGCCACGCTTAGTTGAGGTGATGCGTTCCTGCAGCTGCGCAAGCTCCGTCCCGAGGTTCGGCTGATAGCCGACGGCTGAGGGCATGCGGCCCAGCAGCGTCGACACTTCGGCACCGGCCTGCACGTACCGGAAAATGTTGTCGATGAACAGCAGCACATCCTGGCCTTCTTGATCGCGGAAGTGCTCGGCCATCGTCAGCGCCGACAACGCGACGCGCAACCGGGCGCCGGGCGGCTCGTTCATCTGGCCGAACACCAGCGCGGTCTTGTCGATGACGCCGGACTCGGTCAGCTCATGCCACAGGTCGTTGCCTTCGCGCGTGCGCTCGCCGACGCCGGCAAACACCGACACGCCGCCGTGCTCGGTGGCGATGTTGCGGATCAGCTCCATCAGGATCACGGTCTTGCCGACGCCAGCACCTCCGAACAGGCCGACCTTGCCGCCCTTGGGGTAGGGCGCGAGCAGATCGACGACCTTGATCCCGGTCTCGAAGATCGTCGTGACGGGCAGCTGCTCTTCGAACGACGGCGGCGCGTGGTGGATCGGCGCGCGCTTGTTGGCGTCGGCCAGCGGGCCGTGGTCGTCGAGCGGCTGGCCGAGCAGATTGAAGATGCGGCCGAGTGTTTGCTTGCCGACAGGCACGGTGATCGGCGAGCCCGTGTCGACGGCTTGCATGCCGCGCGTCAGCCCATCGGTGCCGTCGAGCGCGATGCAGCGGACCGTGTTGTTGCCGACGTGCTGCGCGACTTCCAGCGTCAAGTGGATGTTGCGGTCCGGGACATCGATGCGGACCGCGTTCAAAATTTCCGGCAGCTTGTCCGCCGGAAAGCGAATGTCGACGCTGGGCCCGATCACCTGCACGATTTTTCCGAAAGTATCAGCCATTCCTGATGTGCTCCACGTTCAGAAGTCAGAAATCAGAAGACAGAAGTCAGAAAAGAAAAACTTCGTTCTGACTTCTGATGTCTGACATCTGACTTCTGGGCCTCGATCACTTCAACGCCTCGGCGGTGCCGACGATTTCACTCAATTCCTTCGTAATGGTCGCCTGGCGGATCCGGTTGCGCTGCTGGACCAGCTCGCCGAGCAGCTCCTCGGCGTTGTCGGTCGCGTTCTTCATGGCGATCATGCGCGCGCTGTGCTCCGACGTGAACGCCTCGAGCATGATCAGCTGAAACTTCGCCAGCGCCCAGCGCGGCAGCAGGTCCTCGTAGACTTGCTCGGGCGATGGCTCAAAAATATAGTCGGACACCGCGCTCGGCGGCTCGTCAGCTCGGCGGCTCGTCGGCGAAGAATCACGGCTGACGAGCTGAGGCGCGGTCGAGCTGTCGAGCTGGATCGGCAGCCACGGCTGCACCGTCGGCTTGTACGTCGTCGCCGACAAGAACCGCGAGTACAACACGCTGACCGAACTCACCTCGCCCGAGAGGAACCGGTCGATGAGCGAGCGGCCGATCTGCTCGGCCTTGGCGACGTTCGGCCGGCCGGCCAGATCCAAAAACGCGTCCAGCGTCGCGTAGCCGCGTTTGGTGAAGTACCGGTGCGCCCGCTTGCCGATGAACACCAGCTGCGCGCGGCGCGCCGCGTCGCGGCGCAGGTACGCCTCGGCCATCTGGACGAGGTTCGTGTTGTACGAGCCGCACAGCCCCGCGTCCGACGTGATGATCACCAACGCGCTCGGGCCGTCCGGCTTGGGCGTTGAAAGGGGATGGGTCAGCGGCTTGGGGCCCTTCTTCTTCGCCAGGTACGTGGACTTCGTCGTCTTGTATTCAGACGCCGTCGCCGCCAGCACGCGCTGCAACAGCCCGTCGAGGAACCCGAGCACCTCGCGCGACGCAATCAGCTTGTCCTGCGAGCGCTTGAGCTTCGAGCCCGACACCAGCTGCATCGCCCGCATGATCTGCTTGCTGGACTGGATGCTCTTGATTCGTCCGCGGATCTGTCGCAACGACGCCATTTACGCGACCTCAGTTGGGATCGACGCCCAGGCCGCCATTGCCAGCACATTTGCCACCGTCGCAAAAATTACCAAACCAACGGCTGCGAGAGACGGCTGCTCAGTGGCCCCTGGGGTCACGGCAAATCGCAAAATCGCCGCCAAAATTCCCAAGCCATGAACAGCAAACGCTGGACCTTGCATCCATCGACGTTTCGTGGTAAGCCCCCAAGCCAAGCCGCCATCGATCAGTCCACCCACGATTGCCGCCGCCACCGGGTGCGGACCTGTGATCGGTTGTCCGATTCGGTTCGCCCCGCCGACCAAGACGGTTCGTAGCGCTGAGAGGATGTCGAAAGAATAGAACCCCAGGACAATCTTAATCAGCATGCTCGATCGCGTTCTATGGTTATTTCACGGACTGCAAAAACTGCTGCTTGGCTTTCGCCGCAGCCTCATCCAGACGCTTCGCAATCGGCTCGGCCAAGTCTTTCTTCGAGTCGATTTCGTGGATCACGTCGGGATACGACTTCTCGAGGAACTCGTGGAAACGCTTCTCGAACGGCTTGACCTGGTCCTTCGGGATTTCGTCGAGATGGCCCTGGCCGCCGACGTAGATGATCGCGACCTGGTGCGCCAGGCTCATCGGCTGATACTGGTCCTGCTTGAGGATTTCGACCATGCGCTCGCCGCGCACCAGCTGCGCCTGCGTCGCCTTGTCGAGCTCCGAGCCGAACTGCGTGAACGCGACCAGCTCGCGGTACTGCGCCAGGTCCAAACGCAACCGGCCCGCGACCTTCTTCATTGCCTTGGTCTGCGCGCTGCCACCGACACGCGACACCGACAAGCCGACGTTGATCGCCGGCCGCACGCCCGCGAAGAACAGGTCGCCTTCGAGATAGATCTGGCCGTCGGTGATCGAGATCACGTTCGTCGGGATGTACGCCGACACGTCGCCCGCTTGCGTCTCGATAACGGGCAGGGCGGTGAGGCTGCCGCCGCCGAGGTCCTGCCGCATCTTCGCGGCGCGCTCGAGCAAGCGCGAGTGGAGGTAGAACACGTCGCCGGGATACGCTTCGCGGCCCGGCGGACGGCGCAGCAGCAGCGACAGCTGCCGGTACGCCTGCGCGTGCTTCGACAGATCGTCGTAGCAGCACAGCGCGTGCTTGCCGTTGTACATGAACTCTTCGCCGATCGCGCAGCCGGCATAGGGCGCGAGATACTGCAGCGGCGCGGGATCTTCGGCGGAGGCGACCACGACGGTCGTGTACTCCATCGCGCCGTGCTTCTGCAGGATTTCCACGACCGCCACGACGCTGGACAGCTTCTGGCCGATCGCGACATAGACGCAGAACAGGTCCTTGCCTTGTTGATTCAGGATCGCGTCGATGAGGATCGCGGTCTTGCCGATCTGCCGGTCGCCAAGGATCAGCTCGCGCTGCCCACGCCCGATCGGGATCATCGCGTCGATCGCCTTCATGCCGGTCTGCACCGGCTCCTTGACCGATTGGCGCTGCACGACATTCGGCGCGCGCGATTCGATCGGCCGGAACTTGTCCGTGACGATCGGACCTTTGCCGTCGATCGGCCGACCAAGCGCGTCGACGACGCGGCCCAGCAGCGCCGGCCCAACGGGCACCGAGGCGATGCGCCCCGTGCGCTTGACCACGTCGCCGTCCTTGATGTGCCGGTCGGAGCCCAGGATCACCGCGCCGACGTGATGCTCTTCGAGGTTAAACACCATGCCCATGATGTCGCCGGGAAACTCCAACAGCTCCCCCGACATCGCGTCGTCCAGGCCATAGATCCGGGCGATGCCGTCTCCGACCTGGATGACGCGTCCGACGGAATCGAGCTGGACCTGGCTGCGATAGCGCTCCAGCTCCTCCCGCAACGCGACAGAGACTTCTTCAGGTCGAAGACGCGCCATCGTTCCTCCTCAAAGCAGACAGAAGATGCGGGATTCGGAATGCGGGGTGCGGAATGATCTCAAGTCGTATTCCGCATGCCGCATACCGCACTCCGCACTGAATCGAAGCATTCATTTGCTCGTTAGTGGACGCGCACGCTCTTCAATCGCTGACGCAGCCGACTAAGTTGTGTACGTAATGAGCCGTCGAACGTCCGATGATCCAGCATGATTTGGATGCCGCCCAGCAGGCCGCGGTCGACTTCCTCGATCAGCCGCACCTGCGCGCCTTCGCGCTTGGAGATCCACTGCGTCAGGCGCTGCTTCAGCGGCGCCGACAGCGCTGACGCGGTCCGCACGGTGACGCGGACGATCCGCCGCTCCTTGTCCACCAGATCGCGCATCGCCTGCGCCATCTCGACAAGCTGTGCCGCGCGATCATAGCCCAGCACGACCTGCACAAACGCCCGCAGGTCCTTGGACCACGCGTCCTGCATCACGCGCTCGAGCACCCGCAGCTTGTCCGGCGGATCGACATCGGGGTTGAGCAAAAACTGGGACAGCTCCGCGTGCTGCGTGATCAGCTCGGCCAACTCCTGAAGCTCTTGGGCCAGCTCGTCGAGCCGCCCTTCGCGCTTGGCCAAGTCGAACAACGCCTCGGCATACCGCACCGAGACCGGATCGTTCACCATCGCTTGCTCCCCCGCATGCCCATCATCCCCCAAATCACTTCGTGAAACTTTTCACACACCACGCCATGCGATTAGCGCGGCGGTCGCTCGGCCTCCTCCAATTCTTGGAGGATCGAGGTGACCAGCTGCCGGTCCTTCTCGGGATCGAGCCGCTGCCGAAGCAACTGCTCCGCGGCCGTCACGGTCATGTCGGCCAGCGCGTCGCGCAGGCTCACCCTCGCCTTGGCCAACTCCAGCTCGATCGTGTCCTGCGACTTGGCGATGATCTTCTGCGCCTGCGCCCGGGCATCCTCCTGGATCTCGCCGGCGATGCGCCGCCCCTCGACGACCGCTTGCTGGATCTTGCCGCGCGCTTCTTCCTCGATCTTCGCCAGCCGCTGCGTGTAGTCCTGCTGCAGGCGACTCATCTCCGCCTTGGCCTCAGCCGCGTGGCGCAGGTCCGTCTCGATCCGCGTCCGGCGCTCGTCGAGCACCTTCAGGATCGGGCCCCATGCAAACCGACGCAAGATGAATACCAGCAGCACAAAGCTGACCGCCTGCGAAATGATCTGCTGCAGGTCTAGCTGCAACATGGTGAACGTCAGCCTCCGATCTTGCCTTGGTAGATCAGCGCGATGGCAAACGCATAAATGGTCAGCGCTTCGATCATGGCGCACCCGATGACCATCGCGGTCTGAATCTGGCCGCCGGCTTCTGGCTGCCTGGCGATCGCTTCCATGGCCGCACTCACGGCCTTGCCCAACCCGAGCGCCGAGGCGAACGCAGCTAGCCCAAGCGCCATCGGAACGGTAAACGCTAACATCACTTGATACGTGCTTGGCATACTTCCTCCCCCCTGCTTGTGTCTGTTAGTGGTGTTCTCCGTGCGCTTCGTGCGGAAGCATCAACGCGATGTAGACCGCGCTGAGCAGGCTGAACACCAGGGCCTGCACCGTACTAAAGATCAAAATCAATGGTAAGACCAGCACTTGGAGCGGAATCCCAATCGGCAAGTGCATTGCCAGGCCAAGAGAAATACCCATCCCGACCAGCACCGCCAAGAAGATATCTTCCGCAAAGATGTTAAAGCATAACCGGAGACTCAGGCTGACAGGTCGGACGAACTCCCCGATCAGGTGCAACAGGAACATCAACGGCGAGAGGACCCAGCCGACCACATCACGCGGCTGGCCCGCCAAGTGGTCGAGGTATCCCACGATGCCATTCGATTTGATGGCGACCCCCTGGACATAGAAGAAGACGGCACACGCGAGCCCAACCGTGGTATTCAGGCTTGAGGTGGCGGACTTGAATCCTGGCACGAGGACCGAAAGATTCATGAACCAGATATAGAGAAACAGTGTGCCGATGAAGGGGACGTGTTGCCGGGCGGTCTTCCCAATAATGCTGTGGATGAACCGGTCCGTGCCCTCGACGAACAGTTCTACGAGGTTTTGTCCGCCTTCCGGAATAGTGGCGGGCTTGCGGCCATACTTCCACGCGATGAGGCTGATGACCAGCGCGATGATGGCGGCAAACACCATGTTCTCCCAGCGGTGCAGCCAGCTGACGAGGGGGTGGCCATGACAACGCTGGGCGAGGATCGTGATGATGTTGGAGATTTCAGGCATGTCGTGCTGCGCCTCGGTGGCGTGGCTGACGACGTGCTCGATTGAATGCTCAGCGGCCATGGGAACGCGCCAAGACACCCTGTTGCTGGGCGTGGAGAACGACCCATATCAAAGCAGCCGCCAGGATGATGGTAAATCCGATCGAGAATCCCACGATCGGGGCGCCGGGCAGGCGCAGAACGCCAAAAGCCGCGCCATAGAGGGCCATCTTGGTGAGCAACAAACACGTCACTCGGGCGCGCGCTGGCGTCGGGCCCAGCATGGTCGTCAACAGCCGCGAAAGGCACCACAGATTCGCCAGGTTCCAGGCGCACCCGGCCATGACTCCGGCGATCATCGAGGCTGGCGAACTCCAAAGGATGCTGGCGAGCAGGCCGATCACTGCGCTGCCGATCACCATCGAAATGAGCCGATGGGGGCTAGTCATCGCGTCTCGAAGACGTCCTGTCTCTATCTCTCAAGTCCTGCGCCTGACGAATGGTCTGTGCGGTGACTCGCGCGCTCGACAACAGTCCGAGAATCAACCCGACAGTCATCCCCCAGGGCGCAACGTGCCATCGATGGTCGATCGCCGTGCCGAGGTAGTAGCCGAGAGCGGGGCCGACCAACAACACGAAGGGGATCGCTGTCAACAAGCCGGCCTGCTGAAGCCGCGTTGATGGCTCAGAGGAGCGTTTCACAGCGCGGGCATTATAGCATGGCCCTGCGACAGCAACTACCGCCACTGCGGGCAGGGAGCAGAGGGATCGTCGCTCGTCGTTCGTGGCTCGTATTTTCATGGGGGCTCCGTCGATCTGTGCAGGGCTTCGGAGGGATCGTCGTTCGTCGTTAGTCGTTCGTGATTGATCCGTCGATCTGCAAGTGCCAATCAGCATCTCACAGATTGACGAAACCACCCAGCACCACGAACGACGAGCGACGAGCGACGATCCCTCCGCAGGTACTGGTGAAGTTTCGACGAGCCGGCGGGTGGCAAGGCATTTGCGAAAGCCGCGCATTGCAGATTTTGCGAGTCCTGCGCGGCCATCGCCGCGAAGGACTTCCTGGCCCGTCCCGCCTTCGGCGGGTGCCCCGGCCAGGTGCCCCCATAAGAAGGCGCGACCGAGGCGCTAGCCGAGGAAGTGCCGCAATCTGATATGAGATTGCGGCCGAATGCCTTGACAGGCCCCGCGATCAAAATTGACCAGTACCGTTGCCTTGGGAGTGAGGTCAAATGTCGGCGCGACTGGCACGGCATTGGCTCCGCCTCACCCACATTTTTCTGCGCCGCACTCAATGTCTGGGGCTCGAAAAATCTGGAAGTTCGGCTGCGCCAACGCCGTGCCAGCAACTGGCTGCGCGCAAATTAACCCATCACCGTTGCCTTGGCCAGGGCAGACCGGATCAGCCGATGCGGGAGATCCAGGCCAGCAACCTGCTGGGAAATAGCCCAAGGCCGACGGTCGAGACCGCGCACACGAGCACGGCCAGGCGCAGGGAGAGCGCGGGTACCAGGCGCTCTTGGCTTGCCGGCGGGTGCAGATACATCAGGCGCACGATATTCATGTAGTAATAGAGCGCGATCGCGCTGTTGATCACCCCGGCGACGGCCAACCCAAGCTGCCGCGTTTCAATCGCCGAGCCGAACAGCATGAACTTGCCGAGGAAGCCAATCAGC
>Ga0209515_10004442_pt1 | contig 18937 bp, 23 predicted proteins | sample Subgroupgradi54m_FD_187454 | JGI IMG/M metagenome (GOLD analysis project Ga0209515, IMG submission 187454) | Subsurface groundwater microbial communities from S. Glens Falls, New York, USA - GMW60B uncontaminated upgradient, 5.4 m (SPAdes)... ...
AGATCTTGTGGCGGCCGAGCCGACCGCGCTCGTGGCCCAGTTTCATGAGGTTTCCGATGATGGAGACGTCACCAGCCGCCTGCTGTCTCTTCGGGGCCGATGGCAGGCCGACAGCCGGAATCGCCTGAACTTTCTGGTGGAGCGGAGCAAGGGGCAGGAGGATCGGCTGGTTTTTCAAGGGGGATGGGAGCTCGATGAGGCCGACGAGATTTCGTACCGTTACCAGCCAAACCTTCAGACCCTTCGATTCCAAGGGCAGTGGGATCTCAGCGATTCCACCCGGCTGACTTATGTCTTAGACGAGAGTTCCGATTCCACCTTCCGGTTCCGAGGCGCGTTTCAGACGCCCTCTGTTTTGGCGAAAGAAGGAGAGCTTCGGTATCAAATCGGCCTGGAAGTGGAAGGGAAGAAACGCTTCAACGTTGTCACGCTCTTTGGCAAATGGAAGCTTTCAAGGGATCTGGCGTTGGATTTTGAACTGGCGACTGGAGGCGCTTCTTCTCGGACAATCCATTTCGGCGCCACCTATCAGGTGGATTCCGACGATGCCCTCTCCGCCCAATTGACTACCCGGGAAGGGAAGCCGCTTGGCGTTGAGGTGATTTTGACCCGCGATTTCCTGAAAGGCCAGGGGCAGGCTTTTATGCGCTTGGTCAAATCGTTGGAAGAGACGGCGGTAGAAGGAGGGGTTCGATTCCGATGGTAAAAAGCGGCTGGCCTTGTCAGAGGGCGGTGGGATGTGGTATTTTTTGTTATGGCCGAGTCGACGAATCCGGTGATCGCCCGCAACCCCTCCGCCGGGCGCGATTTCATCTTCTTAGAAACGATCGAAGCGGGAATTGAACTGAACGGCGCGGAGGTGAAGTCGCTTCGGGCCCACAGGGCCAACTTGAAAGACAGCTTTGCTCGGGTTGACGGAGGGCAGGTCTGGCTGTACGGGCTGGACATCAGTCCCTACGAACAGGCCGGAGGGGTTCGGCAGGAGCCCAAGCGGGTCAGGCGGCTGCTTCTTCACCGAGTGCAGATCCAGCGTTTGGACGGGCGATTGGCTGCTGGAGGATTGACCCTGGCGGCCGTCAAGCTTTATTTCAAGGGATCCATCGTCAAGGTGGAATTGGCCTTGGCCAAAGGCAAGCGGGAGTTCGACAAACGGGAGACCATCAAAAAGCGAGAGATTGACCTCGAGATTTCCCGCGCCTTGAGGCGCAACAATAAGTAGGTTGTCAGGCAAGTTTTTTGGGGGCGATCGGATTCGACTGAGAAAGCGAAGCCGTAATCGCGTGCCGAGGTTGTCCGGAGGCCTCGTAAAAAACCGGGCAAAAAGATACGTGCCAAAAAAATGGTAAACGGGGTAGCCCCGATCGTTCCGCTTCCGCGGATGGTCATGGCCCCCATGGCACTGGCTGCTTAAGAAGTAGCCCGTCTGTCAGTCAACGCCTACTAGATTGAACGGACGCCGACAGTAGGCTGGCTGCGGCCTGGTACCTCCGGGCGCTGCAGCGAGGAGACCAACCGGGGGGTAGCGGGCCCCATGATCCTGTCCGTGGGAGCGGGGGCTTGCGAATCGCTGTAAAATTGCGGACTACGCACGTAGTGGATGCGGTTGCCGTTTCTTCAGGACGCGGGTTCGATTCGTACAAGAGTCGCCTCTACTCGTAAGGGTAGAGTGAAAACGGGGCTCACATCGGTGAAGCCTGGCGACATTCGGATAGGGGTCAATGAGGGATGTCGTGGTAACGCCGAGGGGTAGGAAGGGGGCCAACCTCAGACCTGCCCTGTAGAGACTCATAGGCTCACTGGTTCACTTCGAGGTGGATGAGTGAGTACTAGAATCTGCTTTCAAGCAGATAAGACGCCCCGCATCCCGAGTGGTAAGGGATGAAGGCATAGTCCAGTCCGTTTCGAAAGGAACGGGGAAACTGTCCCGCCGCCTCCATGCTTTAAAGCCCCTGGCCCGTTGAGGTCAGGGGCTTTTTTTTTACTGACAGATAGTCTAAGATGGATGAATACAACATGGCAATTTATAAACGAGTGAAGACGCTGGACCCGGTGGATGCGGCCTATCTCGCAGGCTTGATTGATGGAGAAGGGTCGGTTTCTTTATCTAGGAAGCATCGAAATGAAAATCGCCAACTTGTTATCAGTATCAGTAGTACAGAAAGACAATTGCTGACTTATGCGCAGGATGTTCTTGGCGCGGGCAAGATTACCAACAAACGCACCTATCGAGCTCATCACACACCAAGCGTGACTTTTGCTATCACGAATCGCCAGGCGCTTGATCTTCTTAAACAAGTGGCTCCTTATTTGAAATCTTACAAGGCTGATCGGGCAGCATTCATTCTTCAGCACTATGTTCGTTTGACACCACGCAATGGCAAATATTCTTCGGAACAGAAAACGGAGCGAGAGGTTTTTACAGAACGATTACTGGCCCTGCGTCCCAATGCGCGTTGATATGCGTTCTTTCTTAAAGCTCAGTTCCTTTTCTTTACTGATCGTCGCTGTTTTTCTGGCCGGCTGCGCGCATATGCCGCCTCCGCGGCCGGTCGTCAGTTCCACCTTGCTTTCCAGCCGCCTGACCATCGGCTCCATGAATTATCTGCCTTATTCGGCGATCGCCAGGGAATTGGGAGGCCAGACCCATTGGGATCCTGAGGCGCAGGTGTGGTCCATCACGCAGGGGTCCCATCGGCTGCGCGCATCTCCCCAGATGCCGGTGGTGGTGATTGACGATGCGGTTCATCCGTTGGAGACCCCACCCGTCTTGCAGGATGGAGAGCTGCTTCTGCCGGAATCGGTTTGGAGGCGGTGGTTGTCCTCGTGGGTTGTTCCTGTGCAGCCTTCCCCTTCGTTTCCTCATCCGATGGGACCCTATCCTTTTCAAACCATTATTCTGGATGCCGGCCACGGCGGCTACGACGTCGGTGCCATCGGCAGAAGCGGTTTGCGGGAGAAATCGGTGACGCTGGACATCGCCTTACGGCTTCGAGATCTTCTGGAGCGGGATGGGTTTCGCGTGGTGATGACCCGCTCGAATGACCATTTCATTCCGTTGTCTCGCCGCAGTGAGATCGCCAATCGGGAAGAGGAGGGGCTCTTCATCTCGATCCATGCCAATGCGTCCCGCCGCCGCTCCGTTTCCGGATTTGAGGTCTATCGTTTGGCCGACAACGCGGATGACTACGCCCGGTCGGTGGCCGCGGTCGGCAGCGGGTCCCTTCCGCGGGGAATCAGCGAGTCCGTGTCGCCGGAGACCCAGGCGATTGTGTGGGACCTCCTTTACACGGAGCATCGGGCCGGCTCCAGCGAGCTGGCCGGCTCGGTTTGCTGGGGCTTGAAAGACAGCCGCATTCCTTTTCAGAACAGGGGAGTCAAGTCGGCCCGCTTTGCCGTCCTCAAGGGGAGCCGGATGCCGGCGGTCTTGATTGAGGTTGGATTTCTTAGCCATCCGGCGGAGGAGTCCCGGTTGCGCACGGCGGCTTATCGCCAGCAGTTGGCGGAAGGGATCCGGAAGGGGATTGTGGCCTTCGAGTCGAATTACGAGCGCCATGCCTCTTAACAGAGAACGCAACAGCGCCATCGGCGTGTTCGACTCCGGCATCGGGGGATTGACGGTCGTCCGCGAGCTCTTAAAGATTGTCCCGAATGAGCCGATCGTTTATTTGGGGGATACCGCACGGGTCCCTTACGGGAACAAATCGCGCGAGACGGTCCAGAAGTTTTCCACCGAGAATGTGCTTTTCCTTCTGCATCATGATGTGAAGCTGGTCATCATCGCCTGTCATACCGCCTCCAGCTTCGCCCTGCCGTTCTTGGAGAGCCACTTCAATCATCCGATCCTCGGAGTGATCGAGCCGGGTGTGGAGATGGCTCTGGAGGTTTCCCGCACCGGCCGGATCGGGGTGATCGGCACCAACGCCACCGTCGGATCCATGGCCTATCCGCAGGCGATCGCCCGCCGCAACCGGAAAGCCAAGCTCACCCAAGTGGCCTGCCCGCTTTTCGTGCCGTTGGTGGAGGAAGGTCTCGTCAACGATTCGCTGGCGGAGCAGGTAGCCCGGCGGTATCTCAAGCCGCTGAAATCCGCCCGTGTGGATACTTTGATTTTGGGATGCACGCACTATCCTCTCTTGAAGCCGGTGATCGCTCGAGTCATGGGGCCGAAGGTGCATCTGATTGATTCCGCCCACCAGGTGGCGCTGAAGACAAAACAGGTTTTACAGCAGATGGAGTTGATCCATCCTTCGGTCAATGGGGTTTCGCCGCAGCGCCGATTTTTCGTTACTGATGAGCCTCGCCATTTTGAATCCCTCTCGGTCCGATTCTTAGGCCGGCGGGTCGGAGATGTGGCGAAAGTGTAAAATGGCCGGTCACCCTGAGCCAGTCGAAGGGTGACCGGATGAAGAAAGCGGTTATTCTGCTCTCCGGCGGTCTTGATTCCGCCACTACGCTGTACGAGGCCAAGTCCCGCGGGTACCGATGCCACTGCCTGATTCTGGATTACGGCCAGCGGCACCGTCGGGAGATTCAAGCGGCCAAACGGATTGCCCGCGCCGCCGGCTGTTCCTACCAGGTTGTCCGCCTGCAGTTTCCTTGGAAGGGATCTGCTTTAACCGATCGGCGGATTACGGTGCCGGCCGGCCGCTCGTTGAAACAGATGGGGAAAGGAATTCCAGTAACGTACGTCCCGGCGAGGAACACGATCTTTCTCAGTTTGGCGCTCGGGTGCGCTGAGGCGATTGGCGCCGAGGCCATTTTCATCGGGGCGAACGCGGTTGATTTTTCCGGCTATCCGGATTGCCGTCCTGCTTATTACCGCGCGATGCAGCGGGTCGCCCGGCTGGGAACGAAGGCCGGCGTCAAGGGCAGGGGGATTCGGATTGTGACTCCGCTCATCCGCAAGAGCAAGGCCAAGATTATTCGCATGGGAATGCGTCTGGGGGTTCCTTATAAGCTGACATGGTCCTGTTATTTAGGAGGCCGCCTCCCATGCGGCCGCTGCGACAGCTGTGTGCTCCGAAGGAAAGGATTTCAGGAGGCTCGAATTCTGCTATCCTAGAGCCGATGTCTGAAATCGCTCGAATCATCGAAATCTTTCCGTCCATCCAAGGGGAAGGGGTCTATGTCGGACAGCCCCATCTGTTCGTCCGGTTCTGGAACTGCAATCTGGCTTGCGCCTACTGCGACACCGATTACAAGGGGCCGTATCAGGAATACTCCGCTCAGCAGCTTCTCGCAGAGACCCAGGCGCTGATGTCCAAAGAGGGCCCATTCCACGCGATGAGTCTGACGGGTGGGGAGCCGCTTCTCTGGTGGAAATTCCTGAAAGAATTTCTTCCTTCCGCCAAGCAGCTCGGCCCGCAGATTTATCTGGAAACCAACGGGACGCTCCCTGATGCTTTGCGGGTGGTGTTGCCGTGGATCGGCATTGTGGCGATGGACATCAAACCGCCCAGCGCGACCAGAGACCAGGGGGTGTGGGAAAGCCACGAGGTTTTTCTACGCATGGCGGCTGAAGCGGGAAAGGATCTTTTTGTAAAGATCGTGTTGACCAAAGAGACAGTGGAGGATGAGCTGGAGCGGGCGTTTCGTCTGATTTCCGCGGTGGATCGCCGGATTCCGCTTGTCCTGCAACCGGTAACGCCGTGGGGGGCCGTCCTCGACAAACCGGAACAGGAACAGTTAAACCGCTGGCGCGTCTCGGCGCGCCGGCACTGTGCCGACGTTCGAGTGATTCCTCAAGTGCACCGGATTTTAGGAGTTCGATAACGGAATGGCGTCCATGCGGTTGGACCAACGTTCACCGACGGATCTCAGACCGATGACGATCACCCGGGGTTACTTGAAATACGCCGAGGGTTCCTGCCTGATTGAATTGGGCCAGACCCGCGTCGTCTGCAGCGCTTCCATTGAAGAGAAGGTGCCGCCGTTTCTTCAGGACAAAGGTTCAGGGTGGGTGACATCCGAGTACGGTATGCTTCCCCGCGCGACCTCTCGCCGGAGCCCTCGCGAGGCGGTGCGCGGAAGCCAGGGAGGCCGAACGCAGGAGATCCAGCGGCTGATCGGCCGTTCCCTTCGGGCTGTGGTGGATTTAGAAGCGCTTGGGCCCCGCTCCATCTTCATCGACTGCGATGTTGTTCAGGCCGATGGCGGCACGCGGACGGCTTCCATCACCGGCGGTTTCGTCGCGCTGGTGGAGGCCATGGCTGCGCTGCGCCGACAAGGGGCTTTCCTCAAACTTCCTCTGAGGGACGTTGTGGCCGCCACGAGCGTCGGGTTGGTTGGAAACAAGCCGGTGCTTGATTTGACCTTCGAGGAGGATTCCCGGGCGGAGGTGGACATGAACGTGGTGATGACCGGGAAAGGGAATCTGGTCGAGATTCAGGGGACGGGAGAACGGGGCACGTTCAGTGAATTGCAGATGACGGAGCTTTTTCAATTGGCAAAAGAAGGGATCCAGCGTCTGACCGCCATCCAGCGGGACGTTTTAAAAGACCTTCTTTGATCACCCTCCTGTGCGCCACTCGAAACCGGCACAAGGTTCGGGAGCTTCGACAACTCCTTGCTGGAGTCCCTGTAAAGCTTGTTTCGCTCGATCGGTTTCCGAGCATCCCTCCCGTCCACGAGAATGGCCGGACTTTCCGTGAGAACGCTATCAAGAAGGCGGTTGCTGTGTCCCGGCGCACAATTCTGCTCGTTCTGGCGGAGGACTCCGGCCTTGCGGTGAGGGCTTTGGGCGGACGCCCAGGGGTCCGCTCGGCCCGTTTCGCCGGACCGGCTCAGAAGGATGAAGCCAACAACGCCAAACTGCTTCGTCTGATGGTAAACGTTCCGGCATCGGAACGCCAAGCTCGATTCATCTGCTGTTTGGCCCTGGCGGCTGGCGGCCGGCTGATCCGAACTTTTCAGGCCGAGTGCGCCGGTTCCATCGCCGTGCGGCCCGTCGGCCGGCATGGGTTCGGATACGATCCGCTTTTTATCCCGCGGGGATACAATCGGACCATGGCGCAATGGGGCGCCCGGGCCAAGCATCGGATCAGCCATCGCGCGGCGGCGGTCGGGAAATTCAGGCGGTGGCTGGGCGCACAGCTTAAAACAGCTGCTTGAACAGATCCTGCAGGTTGAAGATCTGTTCGTTCAGGATCTGGACGATCGGCTTCGACAGGAATGTCCGTTTAGGATTCTTCCACGTTCCCTTGATCTGGATCTCCCCCATCAAGTAGCTGGTTCCCTTCGCAATCACCCGGCCGATCCTGGCCCGCGTCTCCTCAGGGACTAATTCTGGAGCGAGGGTCGGCACGATCCGCCAGTTGATGGGGCTGTCCGCTCCCTGCAGGAAACCGCCGTTGCCGACGATATTCAAGGAAGCTTGCGGGGCCCTGATCTGGAAGGCTTCTGTCCGGACCGCTCCCTGCTCGATCCGGAAAGAACCCTGCGCCTCCTGCAGGACGATTGTCCGCAGTGTGGGAAGTCCAAGGAGATCGGCGAATTGACCCAGCAGGGGAAGCTCCACGATGCGCCCTCCTCCCACATGAATCGTCCCGTTTCCTTGAATTAAAGGCAGGGCTGTTCCTTCACCCTGGCCGCTCCACTCCAGAACCATCTGTCCGGAGAGCTGTTGGGTTTTCCAATGCAGATCGTGGGCCAGCACGGCCAGTTCTACTGCATCCGTCCGCAGCGCGGCTTTCCATGGAAACGGCGATTGCTGGTACGCCCACACGCCGCTTGCTAAAACGGTTCCCTCCGCCAGGATGGCTTTCGCCGATCGGACCGTGATGCGCCCCGATTCCTGCTTGAGGTCGATGGAAAACTGCTCCAAAGGGATTTCCTGGTAAAGGAGCCGAGGAGAACTGGCCTTGAGGCCGATGGTGCATTCCTGCGGTTTTGAAAGAGGCCCATCCAGAATCCACCGGCCCGAGAGATCTCCTTTAATAGGAAGTGAAACCAGCCACGGCGGGGGATGAGGGAGCAGGGAAGCCAGCTCCTCCAACCGGACGGAGCCTTCGCCGTACAAGTTGCCCGTTGGTTTTTCTTCAAGGGTCACCTGCCCGAAAGCGTGGAAGGTTCCTTGCCCGTATTGGCCGGAAAAGGTGTGGATTTCAACCTGCTTTCCATCCACGGAGAATCGAGTATCCAGCGAAAGCCGCCCCCACGCCACCCGAGCATCCACTTCCGGCTGGTTGAAATTGACCAGCGACCCTTCACCCTGGAACGGCTGGTCTTGGTAGAGGCCGGTGAGCTTTGTGACCGTCATGAGATCCGGCTGCCAGCGGACTTTGCCGCTGATCTGCTGCAGGAGTCCCAGGCCGGGGCACAGGAAAGAGACATCGTGAAGCGCGCCGGTGAGGGTTGTCTGAAGGGAAGGGGCAGGTTTTAAGGTTCCTTCGATGATGGTTTCCAGCGCCACGTCGCCGGTGGGTTTGGTTTTCTTGAGCCACTCTTGGAAGGGAGCCGGGACAGGAGGCATTTGCTGAAGAGGCAGATCGGTCTTGATCAGAAGCAAAACGGTTTTTTGCTCATCGTTCAGCAAGGAACCGCTCAGCGACAGCGGTTGGCCGGAGGGGAGCGTTGCCGTAATCTGTTCCGTCCGGATTCCTTCGGAGGTGATATTCAATTGCCCGGTCAGTTCCTTCAATTGCCCGAGCCAGGGCAGCGGGCCCACGATGATTCGATCCAGTGTGAGGGTCCCCCGCCAGCCGGCCCATGGTGTGGATGTATTCTGAGGAGGGAATTGACCACCGAGGTCCATTCGAAGATCCCCTTGGCCTTCCAGGTGGTTTACCGCATGCGGGCCTCGACCCAGCGGGGCGCGAAGACGCGTCTTCCAGCGAAGACCCTGTGTGCGGAGAGACCCCTGGAAGGCGAAAGGCCCTTCCCGGCCTCGGGTCAGATTGAAGCTGGCAGAGAGAAGGCCATCTGCCGTGCTGATGGAGGAACGGATTTTTTCCGGTAGCAGAGGCAGGAATGTTTTTAAGGAGAGGGCCCATTGGTTCTCGATGGACAGCAGATGTTGCTGGAGGTCGTAGGTCCCCTCCATTCTTATATGCTCGGAGGAGCCATTGGCCAACCCTGTTTCCACGGTCCAGCGGACATGCGCTGGAAAAGCAAAATGAGCTTGGGCCTCCAGATGTTCTAAATGCAGTTTGAAAGGGGATGAGGGTTTTTGCAGAAAGAGACTTATCTGGCCGTCCGTGATGGTCAATCGGGGGACCACAAGGCGAAAACGGTTTTTGCCGGGGTGCGAGGATGGCCTGGAAAGCGTGAGACTTTGGACGTTCCAGAGCCCGTTGGGATCTTGGATCAGCTGGATGCTGGGGTGGACGACCCGGATGGTTGGGATAACGATCTGTTGCTGCTTTAAAAGCGGCAGGATCAGAACCTGCCCGGAGATCTGCTCCACTTCCAAGAATGGTTTCTGCCCGTAGCGGGCATCCTCGGCGATGCGGACCTCTTCCAGCAGGAGGCCGTACCAGAGGTGGATGCGAATCCGCTGGATGGTGACGGCGCGCCCGAGTGTTTGAGAGAGGGTTTGCTCCGCCCACCCCCGCACCTTCACGGGCAAGACCACCCGGTTCACATACTCCAGTGCGAGAACCGCTGCTCCGGTGATGAGCAGCAGGAGGACGATCAGGGTACGCCAGCGTCGTCTCATCGGGTTCCTATTATACGGCTTTTCTCTTTCAAACGCCGCACCCCCTCGTTAGAATGTATACTTAACTCACTCATTCGGGGCGTGGCTCAGCTTGGCTAGAGCGCCTGCTTTGGGAGCAGGAGGTCCTGAGTTCAAATCTCAGCGCCCCGACCAGGCCGTCGCGAGAAACTCATTGCGCCTGTAGCTCAACTGGATAGAGCAGCGGGTTTCTAACCCGTTGGTTGGGGGTTCGAGTCCCTCCAGGCGCGGATAAACTGAAGAAGGGCATATGACAACGCGGGTTAAACTTGTTTCGTGGTTCATCGCCGTGGGATTGGTGGTGGGCGCTTACGTGACGGCCACCCACTCCCTCACATCGCGATTTGAAAACGGCTTGAGCCGTCTTCTCAAGCAGCAGGTCAAAATTCAAAGCGTTGAATTAATTTTCCCGACAGGGGTTGTCTTAAAGAAAATCTCCATTCCGGCCGATCCCTCCAAGGAAGGGCTGCCTCCCATTTCCATCCGGGAGGTTGCCCTTCGATTCGGCCTTCTGAGTTTTCTGCAGGGCAGACGGGACGTGGTGATGGAGCTGACGGCTCCGACGATTTCTCTCCGGCGGAACGCCAAGACGGGTGTGAAACTGCTGTCAGGTCGGCTCCCTTTGTTTGCGACTCGCCTGCGGATTCGGAATGGGGAAGTGACTGTCGTGGACCGGCAGGTTTCTCCGGAGGTGACTTGGACATTCCAAAACGTCAGCGCCAGCGTCAGCCGCAGCCACAGACCGGAAGAATACCTTTATACTATTCTGGCCACTGTCGCCGATGCTCAAAAGAAGCCGGTTGGTCAATGCGAGATCAACGGCCATTTCTTTTCCAACGGAACGATTGAGGCGACCGTTTCCCTTCGCCAGATGGATCTGGGCTTCCTGGCTCCCTATGCTGGAGCCATTCTCGGCACATCGCCGAGCCAGGGAACCTGCACCCTGACAAGCCAAGTGACCCTGCACGAAGGAGGCGTCTTGGCCGACAGTCAATTGTCCGCCTCAGGGGTCGTCTTTCCGACGGAGCAGCCGACCCTTGTTGGCCCGACCGGCAACCGTTTGGTGGAGATGCTGCGCGATTCCGCAGGGACCATTCAGTTATCGTTCCTGGTGACCGGCCGGCCGGGTGAGCAACTGAATTGGTCTGAGCTGATGACCAGCACCATCCGAGAGTCGGTCCGGCAAGCGTTGGCGAAAGGGATTCAGAATGTGCTATCCTCGACCGAACAGCAGCCGGTGGAGGAGTCGGTCCGCAAAGGCCTTGAATCCATCGGCCACTGATAGCGCTTGAGGTGTTTAGTGATGGTGGCTATGGTGTAATGGTCAGCATGAGAGATTGTGGATCTCTCGGAACGGGTTCGAATCCCGTTAGCCACCCCAGTCTTTATTTTTCACTGCTTTCGCGATCAAGTCGAATGGTGATCTGTAGGTGGGTACAGGGGTTACAGCATCAAGGGTGCAGTTCGAGAGTAGGACTTTGAGGAGTTCCTTCTTTTCGTGAGGAGGTTTCATAACATAAAGTGGGTAAATCTGTTGCGTGAGTTCGAGAGCACCAAGTTTGTGCTCAAACGAATCATCCCTTTCGATTTTCAGCCGGTCCAACTTCTCTGTAACTGTCGTTAGTTCTGCCAAGCAAGTGTTATGCTTTTCCTGCCAAAACCCATCGCTGATTTTCCGATCCAGCCTATCTTGATATAGTTGGTCAATCCATTGGTTTAGCTGTTCGGATCGATGGGCTAGCTCAGCGATCTCAACTTCTCGATCCGTCCTTCCAACCCGACGTTTCTCTAGGAGGATCTCTCGAAGCAACCCAAAAGCATCCTTTGGGATTTCTAGGGCTTGAACTACTCCGCTTAGTTGCTCAATCAGTTTTTCTTCGCGGACGTAAGGAGAACCACAATTTCCTCGTCCATGGGTGCAGTGGTAGTAAATATAGCGGCCTTTTTGGATTTCTCCAACAACAGCACAGCTGCACTTAGAGCAGGTAAGGAATCCACCAAAGGCAAAGTTGTGAACAGTCTTTTTAGGTCTTTGCCGCTGGTGAAGAACTTCTTGCACCATGTCAAATAGCTGTTTGGAAATCAGGGGAGGGTGAGAGCCTTTGTAAAGTACCCCCTTGTAGCAGAAATAGCCGTAATAAAAAGAATTCTTCAACATATCGGAGATGTTGCTCTTGTAGAGCTTTTTCTCCGAGCCACGTACTCGCAAACCCAACTCATAAGCGATTTGAACAAGATCTCTGACAGAGTAGTTTCCAGTAACAGCTAACCGAAATAGTTTCTGAACCTTCGGGGCTCGTTCCTGATCAATTTCAATGTCCCTATTGGTGAGATTATTTCGGTATCCAGTCGGGGCCCATCCCGGGTAGATACCGGATTCTGCCTTTGCTTTAAGTCCCTTCTTGGTCTCTTCTGACAAGTTATCGATGAAATGACGAGCAACAACAACTTGGAGATTTAGGTTAAGTTTTTCGGCGGCTTTTGAATCTTTGTCCAGAATAGTTCCTTGCTTGAAGAAGTGGATCTGTTTACCGTATTGGCCTAAGAGTTCTTCGATTTTAATGTAGTCCTGGAAATTGCGGCACATCCTGTCAGGTTTTTCAAATAGAATGGCTTTGGCTTCCGAGTGGGTTTTCATATACTCGACCATCTCATTGAAGGCTCGACGGCCAGCTTGTTTAGCCGACTCCGAGACAGTCCACTTCTTCACAATCTCGATGCCTTTTCGGGTGGCATAAGATGAGCCCTCTTTCTCCTGTGCTTGGAGAGAATATCCTTCTTCGGCTTGTTCTTGACTGGAGACCCGAAGATACAAAACACCTTTTGCAGGAGCCATCACTTTTTCTTAACCCGTTTTAAGAAAGCCAAAAGCTCTGAGCGTTTGTAAAGCCGATATCGATTAGCTGGATGGCGGTACGCTTTGAATTTACCCAGCTTATCCCATGTCCGAAGAGTCACCGTAGTGACTCCTAAGAAATTGGCCGCCTGCTTGATAGTCCAGTATTTCTTGAGTGCAGCGTATTCTTTTGTCATTGGAATAAACATTACAAGACATTGTAATAAAAGTCAATCGCGCATCTTCCTCCTCAAAGCCGTCATCTTCAAAATGGCCCCAATACAAAAAACTCCTTCTGAAAGCCTCTCTTTCTTCTCGTTCCCATCGTTCAAGAAGATCCAGTAAGCGAGATAGATTTTCGATAACGATAATTGCTTTCTCGTGGGTAATAGGATCAGATGAATGTCGTTGCCAGAACTCGATGGTTCTTTGGATGAGGCGGTCACTAGCCATTGTGTAGGGTAGGGGTTGGCGGCTGTGTGTCTGATGGTGTTCCAAAACCCTGTTTCTGTGTTTCTACAACAGGAAAGGGGAATTGGTTGGCTCTCAGGACTCGCCAGACCGTAGAACGGCTACAGCGGGCCTTCTCAGCGATTTGATGAAGAGAAAGTCCTTGTTGTCTTAGTGCTGTGATTTCCTGCGAATTCATTGGGATTCGCGGGCGACCCAACCTGGCTCCTTTGGCCTTAGCATGAGCGAGCCCAGCTTTCACCCGCTCTTGGATCAGGTTGCGCTCGAACTGTGCAAACGCCCCGGCCACGTGGAAGAGAAGCTCTCCGGTAGGAGTAGTCGTATCAAACCCCTCCGTGATGGAGACAAAGGAGATTTTCCGTGCCCGGAATTCTTCCAGGGATTGGATCAGGTGTTTTAGGGATCTGCCAAATCGGTCAAACCGCTGGACCAAAACCGCCTGAAATTTCCGGTGCCTGGCATCCGCCATAAGCTCATCCAATCCTGGCCGCCGGGCTTTGGCACCAGAGATTCCTTGGTCCACATAGTCTTGAACGACGTCCCAGCCCTGGCACTGGGCGTATTCCTTTAGTTGCTGCAGTTGAACCTGCGGGTTCTGGTCGCTGGTTGAAACCCGAGCGTAAAGGGCGACTTTCATCTTCGTGTTCTCTCCCGGAGTGCTCGTTGACAGTCAACCCACCGTTTTAATCGATACCCCGCCGCGAGAGATGCTCGGCGGTAACTGCGCCGTTTGGAGTACCTCCGGTAAGGTCGGCTGCATGGGAGTTGATGCCTTCTGGCTGCCTTGAGCAGGAACTTGTAAGAAAGGTCAAGTCGTTTGGCCAATTGCCCGAGGGTCAATACCCGTGCAGATCGCAGTTCGGAAAGTTGGATGCATCGCCAGTCCCGTCGATTCCGGCTAAAGCGGATAGCCCTTCGTTGTTCTGCCCGCAGGAGGGTTTTGACGCTTATCCCTAAGAATGCTGCGGCCTTACTGATTCGAAACCAGGGGTCTTTCATCGGGACAATTTCATCCTCCGAATTTGGGTAGGTAACACTCCGTCGTGCCGAATTTGGGTAGGTAATGCCTCTCGTTCTCGACGGAGATTGGAAACTTGAGATTTCTTGACACACTAAACTCCTTATAGGAGTTTATAGGTTTGTCCTCTCTAGTTCGTCCCTGATAACCATCACCGTATGCAGGTTCACGGAACGCCCTGCGCTTTTTATGCTTTATCGTGCAAGGCGCAGCCATCAGTTGAAATCCTTAGATTGACTAAAAGAGCTGCGACAAGAGCGCGGTTCATTTTCCAAGGAAGTGCTTAAACGGTGAATCTGGTACTCGCTGATCCACCAACAGCATCCACATTTTTCACAAGCGAGTTGAGGCCGCCCGGGTTTCTCCCCATAGAGCGTTCCAAATGTCTGTATCAGGCGCGCTCCCTTCATCACATCGTCATAAACGTCCTCTTGGCCGTACACTTCTGGCGGTTTTACAAGATATTTCAGGATGTACTCCAAGGCCCCTCTTGTGTTTACCGCCTCTTTAATATCAACCACCATCGATGTTCCCGTTATAGACAGCCAATCTCGTTTTAGTTTCTCCCAGGGCAAAAATCCTTTGGATCTATTGTAGGTATCGATTAGGGCATGGATATGGAGGTGCCATCCTTTTCCTTTGTTGGTTAGTTCAATGACGTATATTCCGCCCCGTATTCGGGTTGTGTAGTACTTCCGTCGGAGCAGGCGAATGAATTGGCTGCGAATGCGCCGGACATCGTCACGCGTAATCACGGGAAGATTGCGTATTGTTACTGTCAGGAACTTTGGATGCTGCATTTCTTTAACCAGCTCAACCCAGCCTTTCAGTAACTTCCAATAAATGCGTCGGCGGCATTCTATACAGCTCCGCTTGCTGCACTTGAGTTTGACGACCTTCGGATTGCCGCAATCTCCGCAGTACAGAGTGAGGGTGCGGTGTTCCGTTGCGCGCTGTTCGGTTGTAGTTGAATTACTCATGTGAAGTTATTCCAAAGAACTATCAAGTAAAGGCGGGGGGCTTCGCCCCCCGCACCCCCCAGGGAGGTCTTTTTCTTGGGCACCCGCAGGGGGGTGACCACCCCCCTGCGGGCTTTTGTACCCAGACCCTGCGGTACGCCCCTTGCCGCCGACAGACCTCCCGAGGTCAGGCGACAAGTCCTTTAAGAGTCTGTTGTGGAAAGCGTCAAATCCTTTTTGCACCTTGTTTCATTCCTTTCTCTGGATTACTCGGCCTCTCCTTCGAGATCCTCTATGTCCGCTGTATCAGCCAATGCGTCTAAGAGGGTTGAAATGTGTTGACCGTCTCCGATCCCGTTTTCTTCGATAAATTTTTCTAGAAATTCCAGAACTTCTTCAGGTGTTAATTGGATTCCCATGATCGATCTCCTTTCTATTGATAGTTCTCCGAACGACAAGTTGCCGGATTGCTTTCAGAGCTAACCGATTAACTGATAGCCGATCTTGTTTTGCGAGTTCCTTTAGTCCTGCATGTATGTTTTTCGGAACCCGTATTTGAATAAACGCTATGCTGTGCGAATTCATATGGCCTCCACACGTTTAAAAATAAAAAACCGAGGTCATATTGGCTCTTATGACCTCGGTTTACTCCCGAGATTGTACTGTTAGCTACGCTGCGCGTCTAAAACAACTCAACGTAGCTACCGACCGGTGGCCTACGGCTAGCTACACCGCAACCCGGTCACTGCTTCTTTGGACTATAGGACTTACGCCACGATGCAAAGTTGTAGGAATGCCCATTCACAGTGAATGTCCATCCTCTTTCCTTTGAGGATGAATGAGCGACAACATTGCCGTGGCGGAGTTTCTTGAAAACATCCTCAAATAATGCATTCAGAGGCAACACCAAAGTCATTTTCTGGGCTGACGTGAGTTCCTGCAATTTCTCCTGGTGAAATTCATCCCACATGAAAGCCGCTCCGCCCTCATGGGTTTCGAGGGCTATACCCACCTGAAGTCCTAGGCTAAATGGGATCAGTAGACTCTCAACGATCTGCGCTTGCTGGGTCCAATCCAGCATCTCAGGAAGAATGATTCCCTGGGTGACCAGTTCTTTGACGATGCGAAGTCGGACGGTATCAGAAATAGAGTAACGTCGCCACCCTTTAGGATGCGTCTCTCTGGCATACCTTGTAACCCACTGCGACTCCCAATAGTAGAGTTGGCGCTTCGTAATCCCGATGAGTGTCTGGACTTCTCCAGCGCTCATGAAACGGTTACGTAATCCATCGAGAACGATGTAGTAAGAATCACGATCGTTAAGCATCTGCTGTATTTCTGCCTGAGGTGCCGATGGCAGATCCGAAATCACATCCCCCAGTGTTCCCATCTTAGGAATTCCTTTCGTCTCCAATGAACTCTCCCATTAGATGATACGTTACATGTTACTTTTTTACCATATGATGTTACATCCTGTCAAGCCCGAAGTCATGCATTTATTATTAATGCTTTGGCAATCCGCCGGATTCACTAGTCTTGCTTGTGACTTGCTCAATAATCGGGGGGTTGACAACTTGGTTAGCTGGAAGCTTTACCGGCAGAAGGGATGTAGGGCCCTTAACCGCGAAGTACGGAGGAAGCAGCCACTCGGGACCACATAGAAAAGGTTTCTAACTCACGCACAGGCAACTGTCGGATTTGATCCGTCCATCAGGGAGTCTTTGGTGTAGGATTTGGCTATCCCGTTTTCGTTCTCCTGTGAGACTCCTTAGCCCATCGGAAGGCATCTTCAAGAAGCATCAGTCCGAGTTTTAATTCTGGTTCTGAACGACCTAGAAGCATCTGAGTTAGTCTGCTTTTCAATGTGTTCGTGGTTTGGGATTTTGCAGGTACAACTTTGAAATTGAAGAGGATCTTGAGGTCAACGCCAAGACCTGCCGAAAGCTTTTCCACCGTCTCAAGGGATGGGCTCTGCTCACCTCTTTCAATGGCTCCAATGTAAGTGGGATGCAGGTCCGCCCGCTCACCAAGCCGTTCCTGAGTAAGGCCCTGGCCCTTTCGAAGCTCCCGGATTTGTTTCCCAAAAGATTCTGACAAGTTCGCCATCTCGGTATCCTCCGCACACGATAGGCGAAAGCCTGTCTAGTGTGAACAGACCATTGCCTTCTAATCATATAAAGACTATAGTCATTATTAGAAAGAAGCCCAAAACCACCCTCACTAGAGATGAGCCTTACCAGCTTCTTGAAGAATCGGGATGTCGAAGAGCGATTCCTGAGTGAATTCCCTAAGCCGAGATTCGAGTTAGCCGGTGAACTTTTGGCGCCACCACGCTCGAAACGATACAGCTTAGTTGGAACAGCTTTTGACTACCTGATTCGCTTCCACTTGAAACACAAACACCCCCGTGCTGTCGAGTGCAGATGGATTGCCTATGGTGCCTTGCGTTTCCTAGGTATGGAGTCTGATGAAAGAGAATTTGTTGAGATAGACAGGGAGGGTCGGTTTGACCCTGCCCCCACAGAATATGTCCCAAAATCCGGTTACAAAAAGGTATTCCATAAAGCGGAAAACATACTTGCAGAGGCCCAAGCGCGATATTCGCACTTCCTTCATTCAGGTCAGTTAAACGACGCTCTTATCAAGTCATCAATACAACTGGCTCAGTTAGATTTGATTTTTAGGTCTAGGTATGTCGATGGTACCCTCGGCAGGGTTTACAAGGAGGATATCGAGGATCTTAAACAACTGATGGCCGTTATGAATCTGACGCTCCTGGAGGCGAGGCGAACCTGTATCCTCAATCCCGGATTCGGCGCCTCAGGCTTCGTTGGAGGTGCGGATGCCGATATTGTGATAGACAATGCGTTGATTGAAATAAAAACAACCATGCACCTACGTTTGAACAGAAGACACTTCAATCAGCTGATCGGCTATTATGTCCTATCGAGGATCGGAGGTATAAGCAGCTTCCCATCAAGACAAAAAATTCATGAGCTCGGGATTTATTACGCCCGGCATGGGAAGCTCTATACATTCCCCGTCGAAACTGTAGTCGATGAGAAACGTTGGCCGTCTTTTATAAGATGGTTCAAGAAGAGAGCAGCTGAACGATTACGGAAGGGAATCCATTTCAATTATAAATAAGAAATGCTGGAACTGTACTTCAGGCCCATGCCTACTTCTAACAGAGAGTCATGCCTAAAGCAGCAAGCTTATCCGTTTGGTTTCGGAGACTCATTAAAAATAAATGGAGAATGTATATTACAGTATTGGTGTGGCTCCCCACAATTCTCTGCCCTATTACGGTCCAGCCTATCCCGGATGATGATGTTCCCGCTCTGAGATTTTTCCCTCTATTTAAGGAGAATGTCTGGACGTATCAGGGGAAAATCCGCTGGGCGACTGGCAGACCCAATGAGGTGAGGAAGGAACAACTCACCCTCCGCATGGAGGTGACCGAGACGTATCAGCGGGGAGTCGTTTGGTTTGCCAGAATCAAGATCCACCCTTCAGGGGCCTGGTGGTATGAATCCGGCACAGCACCTGATCTCGGTGCTTACCTCTGCGTGGGCTATCAGGTATACGCACTCAATGAACAACGAACCACAGAAGTCCTGCACCGGCTGCAGGACCCACAGGATAGCCTGGTAGGTCTGGTCCAAGGAGATGAGTTAGAATTTGATTTTCCACTCCTCCCGGGTAAGCAATTTGGTGAGGTAACTCAAATTACGCGGGAAGATGGCGGCTATCAATGGAAGGTACTCGCACCTTCTCCAACAACCAGATCTTCCGCTGGGAAGGAACTTGAACCCATTGAATCAGTCGAGTTGTTCAACGATACTCTACCCGGGCATATCCGACTCCGATTCGAGAATGAGGTGCTCCCCAAAAACTGGACAGGGGCATAAGGTAGTGATTTGATGTTGTCGGATCCCGTAAAGGAGATCACGACATGAGCGCAGTAAACGGCAAAGGAA
>Ga0209515_10004443_pt1 | contig 18932 bp, 16 predicted proteins | sample Subgroupgradi54m_FD_187454 | JGI IMG/M metagenome (GOLD analysis project Ga0209515, IMG submission 187454) | Subsurface groundwater microbial communities from S. Glens Falls, New York, USA - GMW60B uncontaminated upgradient, 5.4 m (SPAdes)... ...
GGGTCTCGATGATCTGTTTCGGATCGAGGCCGGCGGTCGGCTCGTCGAGAATCAGCACCTCGGGATTGTGCATCAGCGCCTGGGCGAGGCCGACGCGCTGGCGGTAGCCCTTCGACAGCTTTCCGCAGGGCCGATGCGCCACGTCGTCGATCCGCGTCTTCCGCATCATCTCGTCGATGCGCGCCTTGCGATCCTTGCGGGGAACACCCTTGATGCGCGCCACGAACGTCAGGTACTCACGCACGGTCATATCGGGGTAGAGCGGGGGCGTTTCGGGCAGGTAGCCCGTTCGCCGCTTCGCCTCGAGCGGCTGCTCGAACACGTCGTAGCCCGCGACGATCGCCTTTCCCTGGCTTGGCGGCATGTAGCCGGTGAGCACGCGCATCGTCGTCGTTTTGCCCGCGCCGTTGGGTCCGAGGAAGCCGAGAATCTCTCCCCGCTCAACCCTAAAGCTGATGTCGTCCACGGCGGTCACGGGGCCGTACCGCTTGGTGAGATGCTGAACCTCGATCACGGGAATGCCTCCGCCTGCTGGATACGTTGGGGAATCCGAAATAATTACAGGAAAACCGATTGATTATACGTACCCGACGACAAAGACTGCTATTCGGCCGGGATCCGGGAAGATAAAGAGAGAGTCTCCATTAGAGATGGCCACCGAAACCGTCACGTGTCCCGTCTGCGAGCTTCACGCGGAAGCCGTCTTCCGCGTCGAGGGGATGGACTGCAACGAAGAGGTGGTCATTCTCGAGCGGCGGCTGAAGCCGCTCGCTGGCCTCGAGGCGCTGTCGGCCGACCTCATCGGGCAGCGGCTGCACGTCAAGTACGACGCCGCCAAGCTGACCACGTCGGCCATGGTGGATGCCGTCGGCGAGACCGGCATGCGGATGTGGCTCGAGCACGAGGAGCCGATGCTCGGCGGCTCGGCGCTCGAGTGGCGGTGGATGCTGATGCTGGCGTGTGGCGGGCTGCTGGTCGTGGCCGCGCTGCTCGAAGCGGCCGGGCTGACGCGCTCCGCGCTTCCGTTCTACCTCGCAGGCGCGGCGGCGGGCATCGTCTATCCGCTGCGCCGGGCGATCACCTCGGCGCGCTCCCGCATTCTCGATATCAACGTCCTGATGGTGATCGCGGTGGCGGGCGCCCTCGCGCTCGGCGACTGGCCGGAAGCGACGAGCGTCGTGTTCCTCTTCGCCGTGGCCCAGTGGCTCGAGGTGCGGACGATGGAGCGGGCGCGGCAGGCGATCCGCGCGCTGATCGACCTGACACCGCGCGAAGCGCTCGTCAGACGCAACGGCCGCGAAGAGCGGATGCCGGTGGACGGGATCGCGCCGGGCGACGAGATCGTCGTGCGCCCGGGCGAGAAAGTGCCGCTCGACGGCCTCGTGCTCGCGGGTCATAGCGATGTGAACGAGGCGCCGCTGACAGGCGAATCGCGGCCGATCGACAAAGAGCCGGGCGACGAGGTCTACGCAGGGACGATCAACGGACGCGGCGCGATGGAGGTGCGCGTCCTGCGGCTCGGGCGCGACAGCCGCCTCGCGCGCATCATTCACCTGGTCGAGACCGCGCAGGCCGCGCGCGCGCCGGTGCAGTCGTTCGTCGATCGCTTCGCGCGGATCTACACGCCGCTCGTCCTGGTGCTCGCCGTTGCCGTGGCCCTCGTGCCGCCGCTGGTCGCGGGAGCGGCCGTGTCGACATGGGTGTATCGCGCGCTCGTGCTGCTCGTCATCGCGTGCCCGTGCGCGCTGGTCATCTCGACGCCGGTCTCCATCGTCGCGGCGCTCTCCGTGGCGGCGCGTCATGGCGTGCTGATCAAGGGAGGCGCCTACCTGGAGCGCCTCGCGTCGATCCGGATCGTTGCCTTCGACAAGACCGGCACGCTGACGAAGGGCGAGCTGAACGTCACCGACGTCGCGGTGGTCGGACGCGCGGCGGCCCTCGATGTGATCCGGCTTGCCGCGGCAGTAGAGGCGCGATCGGCCCATCCCGTTGCGGCGGCCATCACGCGGCACGCGCAGGCGTTGCTTCCGGATCTCCCCGCCGTCCGTCGCTTCGCCTCGCTTCCCGGCATGGGCGCCGAAGGGGAAGTGGACGGCCGGCGCGTCGCGATCGGCAACGAGCGGCTGTTCGAGACCAACCGCATCGACATGCCGAAGCCGTGGCCCGATGCCGACCGTCTGCGCGGGGAAGGGAAGTCGCTCGTCCTTGTTGCGGCCGACGGCGTGACGCTCGGCGCCATCGCGGTCGCCGACCGCCCGCGCGAAACCGCGCGCGAGACGATCGAGCTGCTGCGCGGCCAGCACGTCGAGTCGGTGGCGATGTTGACCGGCGATCACGAGGTGACTGCCGCCGCGATCGCCCGGGAGCTGGGGGTCGACGAGTATCACGCAGGGCTGCTTCCCGAGCGGAAGCAGGCGATGGTCGAGTCGATGCGCGCCAGCCATGGCGCGCTGATGATGGTGGGCGACGGCGTGAACGATGCGCCCGCACTCGCCGCCGCTGATGTAGGCGTGGCGATGGGTGCCGCCGGATCCGACGCCGCGCTGGAAACCGCCGATGTCGCGCTGATGTCCGACGAGCTGCTGAAGCTGCCCTACGCGTTACGCCTGGCGCGCGCGACGATGCGCAACGTCAGGACGAACGTGGCGATCTCGCTGTGCCTCAAAGCGGCGTTCCTTGGGCTGGCGATTGCTGGCATAGCCACGCTCTGGATGGCGGTCCTCGCCGACACGGGCGCCACCGTCATCGTCGTCGCGAACGCGCTGCGCCTCCTCCGCGCGCGGTAATCGGTCTCTCTTAGCCACCGAGACACCGAGAACGCCGAGAGAAAAGAAAACTCGGTGACCTCACCATCTCGGTGGCAAACGTGGCTAATTCGTCTTCGTGGCCTTCCTGGCCGCGGAGCCTTGCAGGCCGCGCTCGCGCAGCAGCGGCCCCGCCACGGGATCACGGCCGCGGAAGGCGCGATACATCTCCGCCAGCTCCTGCCGGCCGCCGCGCGAGAGGATCGCCTCCCGGAAGCGGTCTCCATTCGCGCGCGTCAGGCCGCCGTGCTCCTGGAACCAGTCGAACGCGTCATCGTCAAGCACTTCACTCCACAGGTACGAGTAGTAGCCGGCCGAGTAGCCGAGCGACCAGATGTGCGAGAAGTACGGAGTGTGGTACCGCGGCGGCACCTCCGGCAGGTCGACGCGGAATCGCTTCAGCGCCGCGTTCTCGAATGTCTTGACGTCCTGCTGCGGCGCGTCGGCGGGCTGCATGTGCCACGCCATGTCGAGCAGCGCAGCCGACAGGTATTCGGTGGTCGCGAATCCCTGATTGAACGTGTGCGCTTTCCTGATCTTGTCGACGAGCGCTTGCGGCATCGGCTGGCCGGTCTTGTCGTGCTTCGCGTAATTGGCGAACACCGTCGGGTCGAGCGCCCAGTGCTCGTTGATCTGCGAAGGGAATTCGACGAAATCGCGCGGGACGCCGTTGCTGGTCGGATACGTGACGGTCGAGAACATCGCGTGCAGCGCGTGGCCGAACTCGTGGAACATCGTCTCGACCTCGTCGAACGTCATCAGCGCCGGTTGGCCCGGCGCGGGCTTCGTGATGTTCTCGTTATTGGTGACGACCGCTTTCGTGCCGAGCAGCCGTGACTGCGACACGAAGCTGCTCGTCCAGCCGCCGCCGGCCTTGTTCGATCGCGAGTACAGGTCCGCGTAGAAGAGTGCGAGCGGCTTGCCATCCGCATCGGTCACCTCGAAGACGCGTACGTCGGGCTGATACACCGGAATGTCCTTTCGTTCCTTGAACGTGATCCCGTACAGCCGCGTCGCCGCGAAGAACACGCCGTCGCGCAGGACGCGATCGACCTCGAGGTAGGGACGCACCTGTGAATCGTCGACGGCGTACTCGGCCTTGCGGACCTGTTCCGAATAGAACTGCCAGTCCGCCGCTTCAAGGGTGAATCCGCCTCTCTGCTGATCGATCATCTTCTGCATGCGTGCGGCCTCGTCGCGCGCCTTCGCGGTGGCCGCGGGGGCGACGTCGGTCAGCAGCTTCAACGCGTTGTCGGGCGTCTTGGCCATCTGATCGTCGAGCACGAACGCGGCGTAGGTGGGAAAGCCGAGGAGCTTCGCGCGCTGCGCGCGGAGCGGCGCGAGGCGCTTGACGATCGCCTCCGTGGAGTTCGGCCCGTCGTCGTACCCGCGCGAAGACGACGCCGCGTGGATGCGCTGGCGCAGCGCGCGATTTTTCAGATAGGTCAAGGGCGGCTGCTGTGTGGTGTTCTGGAGCGTGAGTACCCACTTGCCGGCGAGGTTGCGCGACGTCGCCGCCTCCGCGGCAGCCGCGATGTCGCTGTCACTGAGACCATCGAGCTGCGACCGGTCGTCGACCACGACGGCCGCCGCGTTCACGCCGGCGAGCACCTTGCTGCGGAAGTCGGTCGTCAGCGTCGAGGACTCGCGATTGAGCGCGCGCAGCGTGCTCTTGTCTGTCTCGTTCAACAGCGCGCCCGCGCGAACGAAGTCGCGGTAATAGCGCTCGACCAGATGCGCCGATTCGACGTCGAGCTCGAGCTTAGCGCGGCGATCGTAGAGCGCCTTGATCCGCGCGAACAGCGTCGGGTTCAGGTGAATCTCGTCGTTGTGCGAGGCCAGCTTCGGCGCCTCCTCGCGGTCGAGCGCCTGCAGCATCGGATTGGTGTTGGTCTGCGTCAGCCCGCGGAAGACCCGCAGCGTGCGCGTCAGCAGCTGTCCCGAACCCTCCATGGCCTCAATCGTGTTCGCAAATGTCGGCGGCGCCGTGCTGTCCGCGATCTTCTCGACTTCCGCGAGCTCCTGCTTCATCCCCTCTTCGATCGCGGGCCGGAAGTCGGCGTCGGTGATCCTGTCGAAGGCCGGCGCCCGGAACGGCAGCGTGCTTGGCGCGAAGAACGGATTGGCCCGCGCGGCCGGCGACGGTGCCTGCGCCGACGCTGGAAGCACGAGAATCAATGCGATCGCGAAGGCGCAGCAGAGCTTCATGTCGTCCATCCTCTGGGCATCGTTATATACCCAGGGGAAGGACGGTTACCGGAAAATGTGGCTAGGCTTTTCTGTTCGAGAAGAAGTGCGCGTCGACGTACTCGGACACCGCGGCCTGGTCCTCGTCGGCGAGCCCCGCGAATTGGAGTCCCATGCCGACGCGCTTGTCGCTCCACGCGACCTTTGACTCGGCGTCGATATCTCTCTTGCCCATCGGCATGCGGAACCGCACCTTGACGACGATGCCCTTGTCGAGCGGATTGGTGGTGCGGACGGCGACGCCGCCGCGGCTGATGTTCAACGTGACCGCCGCCGCGATCGTGTTGCCGAAGCGGTACGCGATGGGAATCCCGAGGACCACGCGCGGTCCCGTGCGGCGATTGAAGTCACCCGGGAAGAGATGCGGCGACAGCGACGGCAGGATGTGCTGCAGCGCCGTGTACTCGTTGACGTAACCGGCGACGTTGAGCGCGGCGAGCTCGCGCACTTCGGCGGCGTTGGCGATCGTGCCGCTGAAGACGACGATTGGCGGCTTCTGCGGATCGATGTTGCGCAGCGCGCGCACGAGATTGACGCCGTTGGCCTGCGGCAGCCGCAGGTCGACGACGATCAGATCAATCTTGGCGAGGTCCGCCTTGACGCGCGTGACAAGCTCGTTGCCGCTGGAAACGGTGATGGCCTTGTGCCCCGCGCCTTCGAGCGCCGCCTTGAAGCGGTCGCGCACGAACGCCGTGTCGTCCGCAACGACCACCGTCTTGGTCGCAACCTTCGGGGTTTCGGCGGTGGCGGAGATCACGTCCTCAATATCGGTTTTGCCGTCAAACGACCTTAGCTTCGTTGCAGATGCCGCAGTGATCTCGCTATAATCCGACGCTCTGGCGGGAAACGCCGCATCCATCTGCGGATGCAGGCTTTTCCGGACAAGCTGGCGGCGACGTTCCGCCGCGTGGAGCCCCTATGGCGACCTGCCCCGAGTGTGAATTCGACGAGATCGAGACCGCCGATTACGAAGAGGGCGACACTTTCAGTTGCCCCGAGTGCGGAAAGAGCCTCGTGCTGGTGGGCGCCGACGACGTCCAAATCGCCGACGAGGATGAAGATCTCGACGACGATGACGATGAAGACGATGAAGACGACGAGGATGAACTCGAAGACGACGAGGACGATCTCGATGACGAGGACGCCGTCGACGAGGAAGAGGATCTCGACGAGTAGCCTCTTCGATCTTCTCGCGGGCTTCGATTCGGTCATCGTCGCCTTCAGCGGCGGCGTTGACAGTGCCTACCTGGCGTGGGCATCCACGCACGTCCTGGGCCGCGAACGCACCCTCTGCATGACCGCCGACAGCCCCAGCTATCCCGATCATCACCGCCAGCTGGCGGTGTCGGTCGCGCGCGACTTCGATCTTCGCCACGAGATCATTCTCACCGCCGAGCTCGAGCGCCCGGACTATCGCGCGAACCCGGTCAACCGCTGTTACTACTGCAAGCACGAGCTGTACACGGCCTTGACGCGCATCGCGGCCGAGCGCGGGTTCGCGACGGTCGTCGACGGCGCCAACGCGGACGATCGCGGCGACTACAGGCCCGGGCGCCAGGCGGCGCGCGAATTCGGCGTCAGAAGCCCCCTGGACGAGGTGAACCTGACGAAGGCGGATATCCGCGAGCTTTCGCATCGCGCCGGGCTGCCGACGTGGGACGAGCCGGCGTCGGCGTGCCTGTCGTCGCGCATTCCCTACAACTCCGAGGTGACGAGCGAGAAGCTGCGGATGATCGAGCGCGCGGAACGGGTGCTGCGCGACCTCGGCTTCCGCGTCTGCCGCGTGCGGCATCACGACGACCTGGCGCGCGTCGAGATTGGCGTCGACGAGCTGCCGCGCGCGCTCGAGCCCGACACGACCGCGCGAATTGTCGGCGCGATTCGGGCGCTCGGCTACCAGCAGGTGACGATCGACCCTCGCGGTTATCGCATGGGAAGTCTGAACGAAGGGCTCATCCTGCGCCCGGCGTGAGCGACGCCACCAACCACCAACCACGAACCACTAACCGGCAAGGTGCCGCTGTCCTCGTCGTGGCGGCGCTGTACCTAGCGGCGCACCTTCCTTTCCTCGCGCCCTCCCTCGAGGACATCGATTCGATCAACTTCGCGCTCGGGCTGCGGCACTTCGATCCGGCGCTGCACCAGCCGCATCCGCCGGGTTATCCCGTGTACATGCTGCTCGGGCACATCTCGCTGCCCGTTGTCGAACGCGTGACGTCGATGACCGGCGCGACAGCAGAGGCGAAGGCGCTGGCGATCTGGTCTGCCGTTGGTGGGGCTGGATGCATCGTGGCCGCCTGGTTCCTCTTTGTCGCTCTACAGGATCGCGGACCCACAGGGTCCGCGCCGCCCGGGACAATGTTGTGGTCGGTCTTACTGCTGGCGGTCTCGCCAGTGTTTTGGATGACGGGTCTGAGGCCCATGAGCGACATGCCGGGACTTGCGCTGGCCATCGGTGCGCAAGCCTTGATGTTGCAGCGCGGACCTTCGGAACAGCGGCGCGGACCCATCGTCGAGCGGCGCGGACCCTTCGCGTCCGCGGTATGGGGCGCGTTGCTGGCAGGGATCGCCACTGGGATCCGAGTTCAGTCAGCTGTTCTGACGTTGCCCGTGCTCGCGCTGGTGATGTTCGAGCATCCGCCTTCGCCTGCGGCTTCGTCGCGACTTCGGCCGCTCAAACCGCTTGCGGCGTTCATGCTCGGCTGTCTCGCCTGGGGCATTCCGCTCGTCATCGCCAGCGGCGGCATCAACGCCTACCTCGCCGCGCTGAATACGCAGGCGGCTGAAGATTTTTCGTGGGTGGACATGCTCTGGTCCAATCCGACGCCGCGGCATGTCGCCGTGGGGCTCTACCAGGCGCTCGTGCTGCCGTGGGCGTCGATCCCGCTCGCGGTTGCCGTGGGCGTTGCCGCCGCCATCGGCCTGCTGGTGACGCTGCTGCGCGAGTGGCGCGTGCTGCTCGTGCTCTCTGTCGCGTTCCTGCCGTACTTCGTCTTTCACCTTCTCTTCCAGCAGCTCGATACCGTTCGCTACGCGCTGCCGATAGTCGTCCCCGTTGCCTGGCTCGCCGCACGAAGCTTCGCGCTCTCCAGACGCTTGTCGCCGGTGATCGCGGCCCCGTTCGTCGCGGCGGCGCTGATCGTCGCCGTCCCGGGAGGGGTCGCGTATGGCCGCGAACCGCATCCGGCCTTCCGCGCGATCGCTGACGCCGTTCAACGTGCGCGCGTGCAGCCGCCTGCGGCCGTGTTCAGCCACTACGCCGTTCGCCGGCCTCTGCAGGCCGCCGACACGGGCACGCTCCACGTTGTCGAGCCGCCGACGCAGTACGAGTGGCTCGGACCGATCGAGTACTGGCGCAAGGGAGGCACGGCGCCCGTGTGGTTTCTCGCGGACGAGCGGCGGACCGACCTCGCGCTGATCGATCCGCAAAGCCGGACTGACGTCGTGCGCTACCGATGGGACGTGGAGCAGCGGCCGGAATTGGGAGGAACGCGCCCGCTCGGCGTCGACTGGTATCGCCTTGGCGTGCCCGGATGGTTCACGGGGCAAGGCTGGTCCCTGACGCCCGAGACCGGGGGCATCACGCAGGCGACGTCGATGGGGCCCGACCATCGCCCGATCGAGGCATGGGTCCGCAGGCGTCCCGGGGCCTTCCATCTCCTCGTCGGTGCACGGCATCTCGGGAACGTCGGCGATGCGGATGCCGAGGTTGTGCTGGCGATTGACGGACATCCAATCGATCGCTGGCCCGTCACGTTTGCCGGCCGCAACGTGCTTCGCTTCGTGGATCTCGAGCAGGGCATCGCGGGCGACCGCCCCTTCGCCGGCCTGACGCTTTCGTCCCGCAGCCTGGATCCTGGGCGGGCGGCGCCGGTTGCCATCCGCCAGTTCGACATCCAGCCGGCCACACAGATGATTTGGGGCTTCGGCGAGGGGTGGCACGAGGCGGAATACGTGGTCGATACGGGCCTGGCGTGGCGCTGGACGAGCGAGCGATCCGTGCTGCGCACCCAGGGACCGCCGCAACCCGTCCGAATTACGATTCGCGGCGAATCGCCGCTCCGGTATTTCGACCGCCCGCCAACCGTCAAAGTGACCGCCGGCGGCGAAACCATTGCGCAATTTCAACCGGACGCCGACTTCGAGTGGAGCGTGACGGTTCCGGCCGACGCGCTGACGAGATCCGGCGGCGCGGTGGCGATCGAAACCGATCGTATCTACCTGCCGGGCCAGGCGGAAGGCACCGCGGACGAGCGGCACCTCGGTTTGCGCATCTTCGATCTGCGCGTGAATCCTGTCTCTCCTTGATTGACACTGCGGAGACCGGACGGTAAGCTCCTCGCGGCACTCTTAACGCAACACGTCGCTCAGGAGACCGCCTCTATGAGTCTGCGCCGCATGTCCTGGACCGCCATCCTGCTCGTGATGGTGATTGTGATAACGGGCTGCGCGAAGAAGGTGCCGCCGCCGCCGCCGCCGCCACCTGCTCCGCCGCCGGTTGCTGCGCCGCCGCCGCCGCCACCTCCACCGCCGCCGCCGCGACCCGCGCCAGCGCCACCGCCGCGTCCGCTGACGGAAGACGAAATCTTCCAGCGGAAGACGCTCGACCAGCTGAACGCGGAGAAGCCGCTCGGTGACATCAACTTCGACTACGACATGTCGACGATCCGCGAGGATGCACGTCCGATCCTGCAGCGGGACGCCGATTACATGCGCCGCTGGATGTCAATCAGGGTGACGGTTGAAGGGCACGCCGACGCGCGCGGAACCAACGAGTACAACCTCGCGCTCGGCGAGCGACGCGCCGCCGCGGTGAAGGATTACCTCGTCAGCCTGGGGATTGCCGCGGATCGAATCCTGGCGATCAGCAAGGGTGAGGAGCAGCCGCTCTGCATGGAGATGACCGAGCCGTGTTTCGCGATGAACCGGCGCGGCCACTTCATCATCACGGCGAAGTAGTCAATTCCTCGACGATCGCCGCGGCAGCCCCACGCGGGTCTGCCGCGGCGATGATCGGTCTGCCCACCACGATAAAGCTGGCGCCCGCCTTGATCGCGTCCGCTGGTCCCATCGTCCGCGACTGATCGTTGCGCTCGGCGCCCGCCGACGAGCCCCGAATACCCGGCGTCACGATCTGAAAGTCGGGGCCACAGGCCTGTCGAATCGCCGGCGTCTCCTGCGCGGACGCGACGACGCCCTGCAGGCCGGCCTGCTGCGTCAGGCGGGCAAGCGCAATCACCTGGTCGAGCACCGGGCGCTCGACGCCGACCGCGCGCAGCGCCTTCTGGTCCATGCTCGTGAGCACGGTCACCCCGATCATCAGCGGCGACGGACGCCCCAGCTTCGCGGACGTCTCGCGCGCGGCCCGCGCGGCCGCCTGCATCATGGCGCTGCCGCCGGACGCGTGCACGTTGATCATCCACGCGCCGGTGCCGACGGCCGCTTCAACGGCCTGCTCGACGGTGTTCGGGATGTCGTGGTACTTCAGGTCGAGGAACACGCGCGAGCCGGCGTCGGCGATGCGGCGTACGAGCGCCGGCCCTTCGCTGGTGAACAGCCGGTTGCCGATCTTGAATCCGCCGGCAAGGCCGCGCAGCGCGTCGACCAGCTGCATCGCGCGCGCGCCGCTCTCGACGTCGAGCGCGACTAGGAGCTTATCCACTGTTTGTCGCGAGCGGTCGTGTCGATCGTCCCCACGAGATCCGCGAAGCGTGTGACGTTGTGGCGCTGCATGTAGTCGGCGATGCCGTCGAGCAGTTTGCCCCAGATGAACGGATCGACGAAGTTGGCGGTGCCGACTTGCACTGCGGTGGCGCCGGCGATGATGAACTCGAGCGCATCGCGCGCGCTCGCGATGCCGCCCATCCCGATAACCGGAATCTTCACGGCCCGGCGGCATTCGTAGACCATGCGCACGGCAATTGGCCTGATGGCCGGGCCGCTGAGGCCGCCGACGATGTTCGAGAGCTTCGGACGGCGGGTCTCGATGTCGATCGCCATGGCGAGGAAGGTGTTGACCAGCGAGACCGCGTCGGCGCCCGCTTCTTCCGACGCGCGCGCGAAGGAGGCGACGTCGGTGACGTTCGGCGTCAACTTCGGAATCACGGGGAGCGTCGTCACCTTCTTCACAGCGCTGACCACGTCAAACGTCCCGTGCAGGCTGCAGCCGAACGTGATGCCGCCCTCCTTGATGTTCGGGCACGAGATGTTCACTTCGAGCGCGGCGACGCCTTCCGCATCGGAAAGAATCCGGGCCAGCTCGACGTACTCGTCGAGCGTGCTGCCGCAGATGTTGACGATGACCGTGGCGCGAAGCCGGCGAAGCTCGGGGAGCTTCTCGCGGATGAAGCGGTGCACGCCGATCCCCTGCAGGCCGATCGCGTTGAGCATGCCTGACGGCGTTTCGACGATCCGTTCGGGCGGGTGTCCCTCGCGCTCCTTCAGGAAGAGACCTTTGACGGCGACGCCGCCGAGCGTCGAGAGATCGACCGCGTCCGCGTACTCGACGCCGTAGCCGAAGCAGCCGCTCGCCGCGATGATCGGGTTGGAGAGACGCAGCGCGCCGATGTTGACGGACAGGTCAGTCCCAGACAAGGTCTTCTCCACGGAACACTGGTCCCGCGATGCACGAGCGCACGTAATGATGCGACAAATTCGCATCGCGTACGGAGATCACGCAGCTGTAGCAGCCGCCCATCCCGCATCCCATCGTCCGTTCGACTGATACCTGCGACGGGCGCCGGAATTTCGCCGCGACGTGCGCGACCGCTTCGAGCATCGGCTCGGGCCCGCACGCATAGATCATGACGGATCCCTGATCCCTGATCCCTGATCCCTGAAGCGTGGCCGCCTGCAGCTCGCGCTCGAGCGGAACTGTGACGCGTCCGCGCTCGCCAGTCGATCCATCTTCGGTCGCGAGGACCAGCCGGATGCCGCGCGACGTGAACCAATCCAGGTAAAAGAGTTCCGCGCCGCTTCGCGCGCCATAGAACAGCGTCGTCTTCGTACCGCGGGCGAGGAGCGCATCGCCCAGCGTCGCGAACGGCGCGAGGCCGACGCCGCCGGCGACCATCCACGCTTCTGCAGGCGGATCGACGGTCTCGAATGCGCGTCCGAGCGGCCCGAGGCACGAGATCGTGTCTCCTTCGACCGCATCGAACAGCATCGCGGTGGTGACGCCGACGCGCTTGCTCAGCAGCGTCAGTCCTTCCACGCGGCCCGCCTCCACCGAAGGCTTCGGCGAGGCAGGTCCAGACCGAAGGATTTCGAACACGGAGAATGGCCGGCGCAGGAGCGGATCTCCGCTGCGGCCGGATTTCACCATCACGAACTGTCCTGGCTGGGTGGCGGCGGCGATCTCTGGAGCAGCGAGCGCGATGACGTTGTAGTCGGAGGAGAGGCGCGTGTTGCGGATCACGCGCGCCTCGACGTCGACGAGCATCCGGCCGAGTATACCTTCGAGTCCCGAATCCCGAATCCCGAATCCCGGTAGTGATATACTTCCTCAGCTCTTTAACGCGGCCCTGTGAGGTCGCAAAGAGGTCACACATGCCTGACAGTAAGTCCGCGGTCGTCATGGACGCGGATCGCATCGCCCGCACCCTCACCCGCATCGCACACGAAATCGTCGAGCGTAACAAAGGCGTTGATGACGTCGCGCTCATCGGCGTGCGTACGCGCGGCGTCTACATCGCGCGCCGCCTCGCCCGCACGCTCAAAGAGATTACCGGCGACGATGTGCCGACCGGCACGCTCGACATCACGCTCTATCGCGACGACCTGATGCGGCACGCGGTGGGCCCGCAGCCGGTCATCCGCCGCACGGAAATTCCGTTCTCCATCGACGACAAGAAGATTCTGCTCGTGGACGATGTGCTCTACACGGGGCGCACGACGAGGGCGGCGCTCGACGCGCTGATCGATTTCGGCCGGCCGAAGGGGATTCAGCTCATCGTGCTCGTCGACCGCGGGCACCGCGAGCTGCCGATCAAGGCCGACTACGTGGGCAAGAACCTGCCGACCAACCCCGGGGAGAGCGTCCAGGTACGGCTGCAGGAAACCGACGGCAACGACGAAGTCGTGCTGCAGCAGGAGGCGACGGTATGAGCGCTACGGTTCACGACGTCGATCAGAAACCGGCGGTCACCGCGCTCCGGTCGAAGGACCTGCTGGGCATATCGGACCTCACGCCGGACGAAATCACGCTGATTCTCAACACGGCCGACGCGATGAAGGAAATCGCCTCGCGGCCCATCAAGAAAGTGCCGGCGCTGCGCGGCAAGACGGTCGTGAATCTGTTCTTCGAGCCGAGCACCCGCACGCGGACGTCGTTCGAGATCGCGGAGAAGCGCCTCAGCGCCGACACGCTCAACATCGCCATCGCCACGTCGAGCGTGGTGAAAGGCGAGACGCTGGCGGACACTGCGATGAATCTCGAGGCGATGCGCCCCGACATGATCGTGCTCCGGCACTCGTGTTCCGGCGCCTGTCACCTGCTCTCGCGCATCTGCCGGTCGGCCATCATCAACGCCGGCGACGGCATGCACGAGCATCCGACGCAGGCGCTGCTCGACGCGTTCACGATCCGCGAGCGGAAAAAGCACCTCCAGGGCCTGAAGGTCGCCATCGTCGGCGACCTGGCGCACAGCCGCGTGCTCCGCTCGAACATCCTGCTGCTGACGAAGATGGGCGCGGATGTGTGGGTCTGCGGGCCGCCGACGCTGATGCCGACCGACATCAGGCGCTTCGGCGTGACCGCGACGAGCAACGTCGAGCACGCGGTCAGGGACGCCGACGTGATCATGATGCTGCGAATTCAGCTCGAGCGGATGGAGGGCGCGTACTTCCCGTCGCTGCGCGAGTACTTCAACATCTTCGGGATGACCGAAGCACGGCTGAAGCTGGCGAAGGATGACGTGATCATCATGCACCCTGGTCCGATGAACCGCGGCGTCGAGATCGCGTCGGAAGTGGCGGATGGTCCCTACTCGGTGATTCTCGACCAGGTTGCCAACGGCGTCGCGGTGCGCATGGCGGTCCTGTACCTGCTGGCCGGTGGAGCGGAACATGAAGAGGCTGCTTAAGGGCGGACGCGTGGTCGATCCCGCCAACGGGATCGATGGCGTGCGCGACGTCCTCATCGACGGCGACCGCATCGCGCGTGTCGGCGCGAACCTGCCCGCCGATGGCGCCACCGTCGTCGAGATACCGAGCGGCCTCGTCATCTGTCCCGGCTTCATCGACATGCACGTGCACCTGCGCGAGCCGGGGCAGGAGCACAAGGAGACGATCGCCACCGGCGCCGCGTCGGCCGTCGCGGGCGGCTTCACCGCGGTCGCGTGCATGCCGAACACGAACCCGGTCAACGACGACGCGAACGTCACGACCTACATCCTGGACAAGGCGCGGGAGGCCAACCTCGCGCGGGTCTATCCGATTGGCGCGGTGTCTCGCGGATCGAAAGGCGAGCTGCTCGCCGACATCGGCGACCTGCGAAAGGCCGGCTGCGTCGCGATCACGGACGACGGTCATCCGGTCAAGACGGCGATCCTGCTGCGTCGCGCGCTCGAATATGCGGGGATGTTCGGGATGCCGGTCATCGAACACTGCGAGGATCCGTCGCTCAAGGGTGACGGTGTCGCGCACGAGGGCTACTACGCCGCGTCACTCGGCTTACGCGGGATGCCTGGCGCATGCGAAGCGCTTGGCGTCGAGCGAGGCGTGCTGCTCTCCGAGCTGACGGGCTCCGCGTTTCACGTCGCGCACATGAGCGCGCGCGCATCGCTGCGCGCGGTGCGCAAGGGGAAAGAGGCGGGAGTGCGCGTGACCTGCGAGGTCGCGCCGCATCACTTCACGCTGACGGACGAAATGCTCGCCACGCCGGTCGCCTACGACACCAACACGAAGATGAATCCGCCGCTGCGCGAGGCCGCGGATCGCGATGCGATGCTCGAAGGCATTGCCGACGGCTCGGTCGATGCGATCGCAACCGACCACGCGCCACACCATTACGACGAGAAGAAAGTCGAATACGATCACGCGCCATTCGGTATCGTCGGCCTCGAGACCGCGGTGTCGCTGTCGCTCGACCGGCTCGTGCACAGCGGTCGCATCACGCTGTCGCGGATGGTGGAGCTGATGTCGGTGAATCCGGCGCGGATACTGAAGGTCGCCGGCGGAACGCTGTCGGAAGGGGCGCCCGCGGACATCACGATCATCGCGCCGGACCTGAAGGTACGCATCGAGGCCGCCCGGCTGCGGTCGCGTTCGAAGAACACGCCATTCGATGGATGGGAGCTGCGCGGCGGCGTCGCGGCGACGCTGGTCGGCGGCAGGCCGCTGTACGTCAACGCCGAGACGAGGATTACGCTATGAAGACAGCCGTAGCGGCCGACCTTCAGGTCGGCCGTCCGATCATGAGCAAGAAAGACGAAATCCGCGAGAAGGCCCTCGAGGACCTGCAGCAGCTTCATGTCCTGATGTTGGACGGCCACTTCGATTTCGGCAACGGGTATCACGGACGCGTGTACCTGAATCCGCATCAGCTGTTTCGCTACCCGTCGACCATCTGGCGATTCGCGCAGGATCTGATCGACGTGCTGCCCGCAGACGTGCTCGATCAAACAGAGGTGGTTGCCGGTCCCGCCACCGGCGGAGCGCTGCTGGCGCACACCGTCGCGGGCCTGCTTGACAGCCGCCGCGCCATCGCCGGGACGCCGACGATGTTCGCGCCGTTCATGGTGGACGCCTATCGCGGCCCCGGCCTGAGCCGCTTCTATCGTCAGCAGATCGCGGGCAAGAGGGTGCTGATCGTTGACGACGTGCGCAACACCGGTCAGACGCTCGCTCGCTGCGCCCTCATCGTCCGCTCGGCGGGTGGAACCGTCGTCGCGACTGCGGAGATTTACGATCGGATGGAATCGATGACCGACGCCGGCGCGCCGAACTTCGCGCTCGCCGAATACAAGGCGCCGGAAAACTATCCGGCCGATCGCTGTCCGATGTGCCAGTCGGGCGTCGCGGTCACGACCTTCTGATTACGGAAGTGAACGTACGGCGGGGCTTGAGAAGACGTCGCGTGTTCCAATTTAAAAACCACACGACGAACAACTCCGCGATGCATCGAGCGTCACGCAGCGCCTAACCTTCATCAGGACCACTATTTAGAAAGAAAGCTTCGGCTCGAGTACGGGCGCGAATCGACGTGCTTCAAAATGGAGCAGCCACTAACAAATTGGTCAGCAACGAGTTAAGTGGCGTTGCGAAGAGCGCTGTTTCAGAGTGGAACGATCCGCTGAATTCAGAGCGCCCCTGAAGAAGAATACCAAGCTCTTTCCTAGCAACAACTTAGATGGCGACGCATGACATCGGCCCGCGGATTGCTGATCGGCGTCGAGTCCATCTAATTACTCTCGTGCCTTCTCCGCCGAAGGAACCAAAGTCTATTCGTGTCCTTCAAACGGGTACGGGGCAGATGCGAGACGAGGAAACGCCTGGCAGATGTCAGGCTTTGACGAGGAGAACGACACTCATGGGCCGCCTCAAGCCAAGCCGATTCACGACGTCGTCCCTTCTGAGTCTCATGGTGCTGCTGATTGTCGCAGCGGTGCAGGCACAGTCGGACTTTGTGCCCAACGGGACCCTGTTCCCGAATCCGGATGGCGCCTCCAGTACCTACAGCACAACTGGAGGGGGCATCGACCTGACCGGACCGTTCTTCCAGAGTCTGGGCACCAACGACCGCTCGTGCGGATCGTGCCACCAGCCGAGCGATGGGATGTCAGTTTCCGCCGCCCACGTCCAACAGCGCTTCGATGCGACCGGTGGCACGGATCCGATTTTCCGCCCGGTCGACGGTTCCAACTGCAACGTCGATGCTGCTGGCCGTCCCATCAATGTCTCCAAGACCAAATTGAGCGACCTCTATAGCCTGCTGCGAACGCGCGGCCTTATTCGCATCGGAATCAGCGTCCCTGCTGGAGCCGATTTCACAGTTGAGAGCGTCGAGAATACGAATCCGTACTCGGCCGGGTGCAGAAGCACGACTACCATCTCGATGTACCGCCGGCCGCTGCCGTCCACGAATCTTCGTTTTCTCAGCGCGGTGATGTTCGACGGGCGGGAATCATCGTCGGCGACTGGCACAAACAAAATTCTTTTTACCTGCGAAGGGACCCCTGTCACCACACCGCCGTGCGTTCCCTACCCGACGTCGCTTCTGAACGATCTCGCGCACCAGTCGGTGGATGCCACTCGGATCCACGCGCAAAGGGCCCCGAATAATCCCATTGACGAGCCGACACAGCGCGACATCGTCGCGTTTGAGATGGCGTTGTTCACTGCCCAGGCCACCGGCAACGCGACCGGCCGACTGGATGCCCAAGGCGCAAACGGCGGACCGATACCTCTCATCAAGCAACGGTTCTTCATCAGCATCAACTCCAGCCTCGGGCCGGCACTCGAGCCACCGAGCGGGCTCAAGAGTCCGGGCGACGGCCGGCCGTTTACACCCACGATTTTCGACATCTTCGACGAATGGAGGGGTATTCCTCCCTACAAGAATGCGCGCGCGGCGGTCGAGCGCGGGCAGGATCTGTTCAATTCCAAGATCATTACCATTAGGGGTGTAAACGGCATTAACGACCTCCTGCCGGGGGGCATGGCCAGTTCGTCTCTTGATGGGACCTGCGGCACCTGCCACGACACGCCGAATGTGGGCAACCATTCCTTCCCCACGCCTTTGAATATCGGGGTCGGAGACTTCCTCAAGCCCGACACACCGTGTGTCGAAAAGGACAAGAACATAACGTGTCCCAACACGGGCGGCCTTGACATACGCTACCTGCCGAAGATTAAGGTGTGCCAAACGGGCACCTCCAATTGTGTCGTCACGACGGATCTCGGCCAGGCGTTAATCGACGGCAAATACGCCCACGTTGGCAAGATCAAGGGACCCATTTTGCGCGGTCTCTCCGCCCGCGCCCCGTTCTTCCATAACGGCGCGGCCAAGACTCTATTGGATGTCGTGAATTTCTACGATGTCCGCTTTGACATTGGCTTCAGCAGCCAGGAGAAGGACGACCTGGTTGCCTTTTTGAGCTCCCTCTAACTAAGGCGCCCTAAAAAAAGACCACCAGCTCAGTGGGTATCGCTATAATCCACCCCCTGAGCTGGCGGTCCGCTTCACGCCGCGTCGTCAATCTTTCTCCGATGGAGGCCCGTTATGGTGCGCGTCCCTCGCCTTCGAGCGGTTCGAGTTGCGTCGATGCTTGCCGTGGTCCTCGTGCCGACGATGTTGTTTCTCCTGCTGCCGGCCATCGCGTATGCGCAGCACGAGGAACACCTTCCGCCGCCGCCTGCGGGCCTCGAGAGCAACCTCGTACTGAACGGCATTGAAATCATTACGGGCCTCGCCGCGGCCGCGGTCGCGTTCCAGGCGGCGCTCGCCTATCGCGAAGGCCGGCTGGGAAAGGGCATGACGTGGGTTGCGGTCGGCATGATGGTGATGTCGGTCGGACATTTGATCCTGGTCACGCGGCGCGAAGGCGTCGACCCGCTCGGGTTCCTGGGCCCCGCCGGAAGCTACATCGCGTTTTCCCTCGCCGTGTTCGCCAGCTTCACGGCGTCGGCGTGGGGCTTCTGGACGATCCGGAAGGCCGCGATGTCCCGGTAACCAAGGAAGGCAAACCTAAGGGTCCGTGCTGTCGACTGGAGGCTGCGCGGCCCTGCATCCATGTTGTTCGCTGGAACTCTTGTCGCGCTGATTCTTCTGCTGGTCCTCGCATGCGGCGCGATGGTGTACAAAGTGTATGCGTCGCGCGGCGTGGCGCCGCCGGCCCGCGCACCGCGGACCGTCAGCGCCGCACTACCATTCGCCGAAGC
>Ga0209515_10004447_pt1 | contig 18922 bp, 15 predicted proteins | sample Subgroupgradi54m_FD_187454 | JGI IMG/M metagenome (GOLD analysis project Ga0209515, IMG submission 187454) | Subsurface groundwater microbial communities from S. Glens Falls, New York, USA - GMW60B uncontaminated upgradient, 5.4 m (SPAdes)... ...
TAATCGTCAACACGCGGATTCAGGCACGCGGCGCAGGCGACCCCGGCCAGCGCCGTCAGGTAGCCGTAAGCTTGTGTGGTCTTGCGATGTTCGACGAAGAGGCCGAGGCTGAACACGATCAGAAACACGCTTGGGGCGAGCCCGACCCAGCCCGCCATGGCCGTCGATTTGCGCACCGTAATGAGCACGAGACCAAAGAGGGCAGCCGGCCACAGTAGCAGCACCGCAAAGTTGACGATGCGCAGCGCCTCAGCGAACGAGCGTCCGGCGATTCCCGTGCCGACGTACGGATTGTCGACGGGCAATCGTGAGACGTACACGATCCCCGGGAACTGCATCATCACAAGGCGGACCATGTGAAGCGGGAAGCGGCGAGACGTGAAGACAGTGCGCAGCAGATAGTTGCGTGTGAACGTCTCGCGCTCGAATTGCCCGCACGGCGCAGGGCAGGTGTCCGCGATCCATTTCTCGAACGCGTCGTCCTTCCCGCCGCCCTCCGTGATCAGGACAAGACCCCACGGGTTGGGAATGGCGCCCAGCGTTTCCCAGGTGTGCTGCCAGACGGTCTGCCGTGTTTCGGCGAAGTGGCCGTACACGCGCTGGTTTCTGAGCCCCCACGGCACGAGGACCAGCATCACCAGGAGGTGCGCAAGGACCAGATAGCCGGCGATGCGCCAGGCAGGCCGAGAGAAGAAACCGACGAGCACGGCACCTCCCGCAGCCGCGAGAGGCAGCGTGAAGGCGAGCGTGTTCATCGCGGTCCCGCCCGCCGCCGCCAGGACCAATGCGGACAATCCCCGCGTGGGAGACTTCCCTACGGCGCCGTCGCCTGCGAGGCGCACGACGCCATACTCCACGAGCAGGACCCAGAAGCTGTCCGTGGCCGCCGCGACCGGTTGGATGGAGAGATACACGAGCCCCGGCGACAGGGAGTACAGCAGGGCGCCGACGATACCGGCCGTGTTCGACCACAAGCGTCGACCGATGCCGAACACGAGCAGGCATGCGGTCGTGTCCAGTACGGCCTGCATCCACTGGGAATAGATGAATCGGTGCGAGCCGCCGAGGAAGAACGAGATCGCCAGCCAGATCGAATAGCCGGGCGTGTGGGCATATTGGAGTGTGTCGAGCGACCCAGGTTTCGAATCGTCCACCGGAAAGAAATCCTGGGGGTTCACGGTTCTACCGGTCGCGACGATCGCGCGATCTTCGCGCTGGACAAAGTCCCAGTTCAGCATCCAGCCGCGCCCTTTGAGCAGGTTGCGAGCCATTTCGGCGTCCCACAGCGGCATCCCGCTCACGATCTGGTGGGACGGCCAATAGACATCGATCATGACGATTCGAAAGGTGAGCGCGACGAGGACGCAAGCGACGAGCGCGTTGCGCTGCCGGCGCGTAACCGGCCGGAGGACGATCGGTCTGGCTTCACGTGCGCTGGCGAGCGACAGCGCGAGCGTGCGGGCGGGTGAACGGAGAGCCCCGGCGATCAGCACGACGACGCCGACGAGCCCGATTTCCACCTGCGTCGGCCCCACGGCGCCGCCGCGATAGACCCGCCAGGCCAGCGCCAGCGCGGCGAGCACCGTTACGGCAACTCCGCACGCTGTCAGGCCGGCTCGAATCGGGCGAGCAGCGTGACCGGGCGCGTCCTGCGAGTCGATGGCCGTTAGCTGTCTCACGTTGCTTCCGCCAAAAGCGTCAGTTGCATCGGTTCGCCGATAGCCTATCACCCGCCTCGAGCGGCGTCGGGCGCGGCCGGTATGGCCACCTGCGCTAGGTATGGGGTTGCGCCCTTGACAGTGCCCGGCAATTGATGTTCAATCCATGAACACATACTCACGCCCCCTCCCCTTTGCTGCGGCGACCACGTGTGCGTTCGCTGTAAGTGAGAGAGCGTGAGCGTGCATGGTCGTCGCCCTTCTTCACAATCCTGCACTATCCACTTAGCGGTCTAAGTCCTACTCAATACGCACCTTACAAGATGTCAAGTTCCAGCCAGAACCGCACCAACATGAACATCGAAGCGCGGCGCGATCTGAGCGTGCTCGACGCCGTCGCTCGCGATCAGCACATCACCCAGCGTCATCTGTCGGCGAAGCTCGGTATCGCCCTCGGTTTGACCAACATCTATCTCAAGCGCTTGATCCGGAAGGGCTATATCAAGTGCATCAACGTCCAGTCGAACCGCCTGCTCTATCTCATTACGCCTCAGGGCATTGCCGAAAAAACGCGGTTGACCTACGACTTCATGGACTACTCGCTCCACTTGTATCGCGAGGTTCGTGATCACCTGTCGGAGGTGCTGCGCCCATGCCGCGAGGATGGCGCCCGGCGCATCGCCGTGTTCGGTACCGGAGAAGCGGCGGAGCTCGCCTACCTCTCGCTGAAAGAACATGGGCTGGAGCCTGCCGCGATCTTTGCCCTCGAGGCCGGAGGGACGTTTCTGGGGATGCCGATTCGAGGGCTCGACGAATGTCTGCTCGTGGCGTTCGATCGCCTGATTGTTGCGACGCTCGACAAGCCCGATCCGCTTGTCAAGCGGCTTGTCAGCGCCGGCGTTCCGCTCGAAAAGCTGCTTACGTTGAAGCCGGCTACGACCCTTCATCTCTCGACGGCCGACGAGGGCGCCCCGGACGCCACGGCTCGTGTCTGATTCGACCGCGGCGGCGAGCGCGCCAGCGCTCCCGGGGTCCTCGTCCGCCGCGACCACGCCGCCGCACATTCGTATCCAGCGATCGCACGGCTGGGTGTCGCTCCGGCTCGGCGAGTTGTGGGCGTACCGCGAGCTGGTCTACTTCCTGACCTGGCGCGACGTGAAAGTCCGCTACAAGCAGACGGTGCTCGGCGCCGCCTGGGCGATCCTTCAGCCGTTCCTCACGATGCTCGTCTTCAGCCTGTTCTTCGGCAAGCTGGCCAAGATGCCGTCCGACGGCGTGCCGTATCCGATCTTCGTGTTCGCCGCGCTCGTGCCCTGGACCTTCTTCGCCAACGGGCTGACGCAATCGTCGAATAGTCTCGTCGGCAGCGCGAATCTCATCACCAAGGTGTACTTCCCACGACTGGCCGTCCCGGTCGCGACGATTTTGTCGGGCGTGATTGACTTCCTGCTCGCCTTCGTCGTGCTGCTCTCGATGATGTTCTATTACCGCATGGCGCCGTCCGGGCACGTGGTCTGGCTGCCGGTCTTCATGCTGCTGGCGCTTCTCACTTCACTGGGCGTCGGCCTGTGGCTGTCGGCGATGAACGTCCAGTTCCGCGACGTGCGCTACACGATTCCGTTTCTGACGCAGTTCTGGATGTTTGCCACGCCGATCGTGTTTCCGATCACGCTGCTCAGGGAACCGTGGAAGCGGACGGTCTTCGCGATCAACCCCATGGTGGGCGCGGTTGAAGGGTTCCGCTGGGCGATCTTCGGGACGCGCGAGGCGCCGATCGCGATCGTCGCCGTGTCGTTCGCCGCCGCGTTGACGGTGCTCGCGGCCGGCGCGCTGTATTTTCGCCGCATGGAGCGGACGTTCGCGGACATCGTCTAGCAGGCCGTGACAGTCGACACGGCCTGCGAGGTACTGAGAGGCACATGGCCACCGAGGCACAGAGTGTGATTTTTGAAAGAGAATCTCTGTGCCTCGGTGTCTCGCAGCCCGTGATACGACTTCCGCCACTGGCTGCGAGCCGATGAGCGCTCCAGCGATTCGCATCGAGCACCTCGGGAAGGAATACCGTATCGGCGCCAAGCCGGAGCGGTATCGCTCGCTGCGGGACACGATCGTCCACGCCGCAACAGCGCCGTTCCAGCGCCTCGCATCCGTGGCGCGCGGGCGATCATCCGTCCTCTCCGTCAACACGTTCTGGGCGCTCAGCGACGTCTCGTTCGAGATTCAGCCCGGTGAAGCGGTGGCGGTGATCGGACGCAACGGGGCGGGGAAGAGCACGCTGCTGAAGATCCTGTCCCGCATCACCGAGCCGACGCTGGGCCACGCGGACATTTACGGGCGCGTCGGCTCCTTGCTGGAAGTCGGTACTGGTTTTCATCCCGAGCTGACCGGTCGCGAAAACATTTACCTGAACGGCGCGATCCTCGGTATGGCGCGGCGGGAGATCGAACGCAAGTTCGACGAGATCGTCGCGTTCTCGGAAATCGAACAGTTCATCGACACGATGGTGAAACACTACTCGAGCGGCATGTACATGCGGCTCGCCTTTGCGGTCGCGGCGCACCTCGAGCCCGAGATCCTGCTGATCGACGAAGTGCTCGCGGTCGGCGACCTCGAGTTCCAGAAGAAGTGCCTTGGCAAGATGGAGGACGTCGGGCGCCAGGGGCGCACCGTCATGTTCGTGTCGCACAACATGTCGGCGGTCACGCGGCTCTGCACCCGCGCGGTGCTGCTGGATCACGGCCGGATGGTGGCGTTCGGCCCGACCCCCGCGGTCGTCGCGGAGTACGTCTTCAAGGGCTACGGGACCCTGGCGGAGCGGCGATGGGAGGATGACGCTCGTGCGCCGGGCGACGACTCGGTTCGCCTCCACAGCGTGCGCGCGACCGACCCGGCGGGCGTCGTGCAGGAATCGTTCGACGTGCGGCAGCCGATCACGATCGAGCTCGTCTACACCGTCACACAGCGGGGCCTTCACTTCACGCCCTGCTTCGACGTCGTCAACGACTCCGGCGTCGTGCTCTTTCTTTCGCAGGAGCAGACCAACTGGCAGGATGTGGTGCGGCCGGTGGGGACGCAGCGTTCGACGTGCGTGATCCCCGGAAATTTTTTCGCGGAAGGCACCTTCAGTGTCGATATCGCGTTCTGGGGATTCAGGACGCCGCCGGTCGGGCTCATCGAAGAGAACGGCGCGATCACAATCTCCGTTCACGATCCGCTCGAAGGCGGATCCGTCCGCGGTCGATCCACGAATCCCTATCCCGGCGTGATGCGCCCGATGCTGCACTGGCAGGTCCGTGCCGAAGATCACTGACCGGCACGTGGCGTTTTCGACGCCCTGGTTCGACGTCATCGCGAAGCGCGTGGACGACGACCCTTCGCCGCATTTCACGGTGCTGCCGGCCGACTACGTCGCCGTCGTGGCGACCGACCCCGACGGACGGTTTCTCCTGGTCAAACAGTTCAGGCCCGTGGTCGAAGCTGACACCATCGAACTGCCGAGCGGTCTGGTCGACCCCGGCGAGACTCCCGAAGCCGCCGTGCGGCGCGAGTTGATCGAAGAGACTGGCCACGAAGCAGGTGAGATCGAATTTCTCGGGGAGCTCACGCCGGATGTCGGCCGGCTGGGCAACCGGCTGTGGTGTTTTGCCGCGTCCAGCGCGCGCGCGCTCGTTCCCGCGCCCCAGCTTCACGATGGCATCACTCTGGTTCGGTTGACGGCCGACGAGTTCCTGGCGAGCCTACGTGAGCTCCGCTGCGATCACGCGCTGAATTTCGCCGTGCTGATGCTGGCGGCTCTGAAGGGGCGATTTCCGCTCCACGGCGTACCTGCAGCGAGGCGATGAGAGTCCTTCTGCCGTGTGGGGTGGCGTGAAGAATCTGGCACGCCTGGATCGCGCCCACCGGCGCGCCGTGGAGAAGTGGCGGGAGCTTCGCCGCTCGCTTCCCGCGACCGTTTCTTCCGGGCGCAGCGGGCTGACGATCTGCAGCGTCGGCTTTCGCGCCCGGCAATGCCTCGAGATGAACGACGCCTTGATGAAGACGCTCAACCCGGGCATCCCGCCGCCCGATTGGCTGGTCTTCGACAACAACGTCGACGCTCGCGAGTTGATCCCGTCCGACGATCCCCGATTCATCGTGGTACGGCCGAGCAGCCGCGACACCGACATGGGCTACGAGCACGCGCTGGGAATCGCCGAACTGTTGTCGCGGGTGCGGACGCGGTTTCTCCTCGTCCAGGATCCGGACTGCTTTCTCGTGCAGCCCGACTGGATTCGGGGCGTCACCTCCTACATGGACGAGCACCAACTGGGGTTTTTCGGTACCCCAATCAATCCGCGCCGCCACAACTCCTATCGCTATTTTCCGTACATGGTCTGCATGTTCGTCGATCTGGCGCGCGTGCCGGCGGCCGACCTGTGCTTCATCCCGGACGTCTGGCGGCTGACGACGAACGTGACGTACCGGCTGCGTCGGACGCTTACGGCCATCCCGAAGATCGGCGCCCTGTTTCGATGGCTGCTCACCGAACAGTGGCTCACGAACGGCTGGCGCATCAAGGCGCAATACGGCGACGGCCGCCTGGTCAAGCACGAAAGCGTCCAGCCGGTTTGGGATGTGAACGAAGCGATTCCGGCGGGCAGCCTTAAACGGCTCGTGCACGCGCTCACGCCGGCGTCCATTTCGCCTGTTCCCAAACTGAAGGACTACTGTTCGCCGGCCGGCTTCTCGACGATGGGCGCGCCTGACGTGGCGGGACTCGGATGGGAAGAGTTCGTGTGGCGGCAGCAGCCGTTCGCGTTTCACGTGGGTTCGGTTCACGGTAAACCTGGGCAGTACGAGGCGCAGCTCGACCGGGTGTTGAGTCACTGGGGCGTTGGGACGGGTGAGGCGCTTTCCGCCGCCGCCGCTCATTGACACGAAGAGAATCGCATGACGACACGACACAGAATTCTGGTGACCGGCGCGGGTGGATTCATCGGCCATCATCTGGTGACCTTTCTCGAGAAACAGGGCCACTGGGTCCGCGGCGTCGACGTGAAACGCCCCGAGTACTCGCCGACCGACGCCGACGAGTTTCTCGTCGCTGACCTGCGCGATCCGCACAGCGCCGCCGTGGCGACTCGCGGCGTCGATCAGGTCTACGCGCTCGCGGCCGACATGGGCGGCATGGGGTACATCTCGTCCCATCACGCCGTCATCCTCCACAACAACTCGCTGATCAACCTGAACACGCTCGAGGCGGCGCGGGCCAACGGCGTCACACGGTATCTCTATACCTCGTCCGCGTGCGTGTATCCGGAGTTCAAACAGACCGATGCCGCCGTCACGGCGCTCAAGGAAGACGATGCCTACCCGGCGCAGCCGCAGGACGCCTACGGCTGGGAAAAATTGATCTCTGAACGGCTCTGTACGCACTATCGCGAGGACTATGGCATCGAGACGCGCATCGTCCGCTTCCACAATATCTTCGGACCGCTCGGCACCTGGGACGGCGGACGCGAGAAGGCGCCCGCGGCGATGTGCCGCAAAATTGCGATCGCAAAGTTGACCGGACAGTCGGCGATCGAGATCTGGGGCGACGGGGAGCAGACGCGGTCGTTCTGCTACATCGACGATTGTCTCGACGGCCTCACGCGGCTGATGGCGTCGGATCACTACGAACCGCTCAACCTCGGTCAGGACCGGCTCGTCAGCATCAACCAGCTCGCGGACATCGTGGCGAACGCTGCCGGGACGGTCGTCACGAAGCGCCACGTCGCCGGGCCCCAAGGCGTGCGTGGACGCAACTCGGACAACACAAAGCTTCGCGAAGTGCTCGGGTGGGAGCCGCGGATTTCGCTTGAAGAAGGCTTGCGCCGCACCTATGTGTGGATTGAAGAACAGGTGAGGCAGCAGCTGACGACGGCAACGGCCGAGGCGGCGAGCGCGCGGTAATGACACCGACGTATTCCATCGTCGGGCTCGGGAAGCTCGGCGCCAGCATGGCGGCGGCGATTGCCAGCCGCGGCTTCGACGTGATCGGCGTCGACGTCAACCGGCAGGCGGTCGATGCGCTCAACGCGGGGCGGGCGCCGGTTCAGGAGACCGGGCTCGCGGAGCTGATCGCCGAGCATCGTGTCCGTCTTCGCGCGACGACCTCGCATCGCGACGCGATTCTGAACTCGGACGTCACGTTCGTCATCGTGCCGACGCCGAGCGACGAGTCGGGCGCGTTCTCGCTGCAGTATGCGGCGTGGGCGTTCGGAGAGATCGGAGCGGCGCTCGCGGAGAAGAAGGGCTACCACCTGGTCGTGCTCACCTGCACCGTGCTTCCAGGCTCGACGCGCCACGGCCTATTGCCGATTCTCGAGCAACGGTCGGGCAAGCGCTGCGGGCCAGATTTTGGCCTCTGCTACAGCCCCGAGTTCATCGCGCTCGGCAGCGTCATCCGCGACTTTCTTCATCCCGATTTCACGCTCGTGGGTGAATTCGACGACCGGTCCGGGCGCACGCTGGAAGAAACGTACGCGCGCATCCTGCCGAAGCAGCCGCCCTGCCAGCGCATGACGCTCGAGAACGCCGAGCTGACCAAAGTGTGCGTCAACACCTATGTGACCACGAAGATTGCGTTCGCCAACATGCTCGCCGACCTGTGTGAGCGTCTTCCAGGCGGCGACGTCGACGTGGTCAGCAATGCTCTGGGCCTCGACACGCGGATCGGTCGCAAATACCTGACCGGCGCCCTCGGGTACGGCGGGCCGTGCTTTCCTCGCGACAACGTCGCGCTCAGCTTTTTCGCGCGGGCGCTCGGCACACGGGCTGATCTGGCCGAAACCACCGACCACGTAAACCGATCGCTGGCCTCGACGGTCATCGAGCGCATCGGTCTGACGATTCAGCGAGGCACGACGGTCGCGGTTCTTGGACTCGCGTACAAGCCGTTCTCGCACGTCATCGACGAGTCGCAGGGCATCTACCTCGCGAAGGCGCTGGCGAGGCATGGCGCTCGCGTCGTGGCCCATGATCCGCTCGCGGGGCCGTACGCCGCCCAGGAGCTGAAGGATCAGGCAGTGGTCCTGGACTCGCTGCAGGATTGTCTGGCTCAGGCATCCATCGTCGTCGTGACGACGCCCGATCCGGCGTATGCCGCGCTCGACGCGAACGATTTCGACAACGGCGACCGCCCGGTCACGGTGGTGGACTGCTGGCGCGTGCTGACCGCGAAGCTGGCAGCGTGTCCGGGCATCACCTACGTCGCGATTGGCCGCGGTCGCGACGACGCGCGGAACACGGAACGTCTCGCGGCGCTCTGGACGACGGTAGGGGAACCGACCTGATGCAGATCTCGGCGCCTGCGTTGAACCAGCGAAATCAACATTTCACGGTGCTGGTGGCGACGTACAACCGCCTCGCGCTGCTGCGAACGGTCGTGGACGCCATCGAGGCGGGAACTCGTACGGCGCACGAGCTCATCGTCATCGACGGCGGTTCGACGGACGGCACGATCGAGTACATGAAGTCAGATGCGCGGATCACGCCGGTGTTCCAGGGCCAACTCGTGGGCACGGCGCGGTGTTACAACCGCGTCTGGCGCGAGATCGAGAGCACGTATACGTGCTGGCTCAGCGACGATACGGAAATTGTTCCGGGCTGCCTCGACACCGCCCTCGCCATCCTGGACAGCGAACCTTCGGTCGGCATGGTTGGTCTGAAGATGAAGGACACGAAGGGTCCAGGGAAAAAAGATCCGTACCGCGGTGCGATCTCGGAGTTCGGCATCCTGAACTGCAATCATGGAGTCTTTCGGACGGCGCTCGGCCGCGACGTCGGGTTTTTCAACGAGGGCTACCGCGCGTACATGATCGATCCCGATTTGACGGCATCGATGCTCAGCACGGGCGCCCGCGTCGTCATGACCCGGGAGATCGCGGTGTTGCACCACCGTGAGTGGGCGGAGAAAGAAGGCGACGAGAAAGTCGTGCGCGAGATGGGCGGCATCGACAATGTCGCCGTCTACCGCGAGAAATTCAGTTACCTCGCGGCCTCCGCCACGCTGACCGCGACGCTCCGCTCGCGCCTGGTGCACTACGCCTGGCGGCTGGCGTTCTTCGGCGCGGGGCCTGGCGCCACGCGCTTCGGTTTGAACTGGCGCGACTGGCACAACCTGGCGCAGGGGCGCTTCATCTCGTTGTTCGATCCACTCGAGAACGCCGGCAAGTCGTACCACCTCGATCAACGGATCCCGCCGGCGCTCCGCGCGTCGGGCCACAATCCCTATCACCGCATGGAAGCGGCCGGGACGATATGTCTCGAGAACTGACGATCGGTGCGACGCGCGTGCACGACGCCGGCGACTGCTACGTCATTGCCGAAATCGGGCATAACCATCAGGGCAACCTGGACAAGGCGAAGGAGATGTTCCGCACCGCGAAGGACTGCGGCGTGGATGCGGTCAAGCTGCAGAAGCGCAGCAACCGGACGCTGTACACGCGGGCGATGTACGACTCGCCGTACGACAACGAGAACAGTTTCGGCTCGACGTACGGAGAACATCGCGAAGCGCTCGAATTCGGGTGGGATGCATACGTCGAGCTGAAGCGCTACGCCGGAGAGATCGGCGTCGGGTTCTTCGCGACTGCGTTCGACTTCGAGAGCGCGGATTTCCTTGAAAAGCTCGGGATGCCGGCCTACAAGATCGCCTCCGGCGATCTGAACAACCTGCCGCTGATCGCCCACGTCGCCCGTTTCGGCAAGCCGGTCGTCGTCAGCACCGGCGGCGGGGCGATCGACGACGTGCAGCGCGTGTACGACGCGATCATGCCGATCAACCCGCGGCTCTGCCTGCTTCAGTGCACCGCCAGCTACCCGGCGGAGCCGGAGGACATGAACCTGCGGGTCATCACGACCTACCGCGAGCTGTATCCGAACGTGGTCGTGGGGTTGTCCGACCATCAGAACGGCATCGCGATGGCGGACGTCGCGTACATTCTCGGCGCGCGGGTCATCGAGAAGCACTTCACGCTGAATCGCGCGTGGAAGGGCACCGATCACGCGTACTCGCTGGAAGCGGCCGGCCTGCGCAAGCTGGTGCGTGACCTGCGCCGTGTGCGCGTCGCGCTCGGTACGGGCATGAAGCAGCCGCTCGCCATCGAGAAAAAGCCGCTGTACAAGATGGGGAAGAAGCTGGTGGCGGCGCGATGCCTGGCGGCGGGGCACGTGCTGACACCGGACGATGTGGCGATCAAGTCGCCGAGCGATGGCCTCGCGCCGTATCACCTGGACGAGGTGATTGGGAAAGCGATCCGGCGTGAGCTGCAGGAAGACGACTCCATTCTGTTCGGCGATCTCGCGTGAAGCTGACACCCATCTGGCGTGCCGTGCGTCTCGTGGTGTTCGACTTCGACGGCGTATTCACGGACAACACCGTGTACGTGTCGCAGGACGGCATCGAATCGGTGCGCTGCTGGCGCGGAGACGGACTAGGCATCACGGCGTTGAAGCGTCTCGGCATCGACACCGTCATCGTGTCAACGGAAACCAATCCCGTCGTGACTGCACGCAGCCGCAAGCTGGTGATGCGCTGCGTTCAGGGATGCGAGGACAAGCTGGCGGCCGTGCACGAGCTGGCGGCGGAACTCGGCCTCACGCTGCAGCAGGTCGCATTCGTCGGGAACGACATCAACGATCTCGCGTGTCTCGAGGCGGTTGGCCTGCCGATCGTCGTCCAGGATGCCCATCCCGCCGTGCTGAAAACCGCCGCCTACCGTACGGTGGCGCCGGGCGGGCGCGGGGCGGTGCGTGAGGTCTGCGATCTGCTGGTGGCGGCGCGTGGGCCGTCTGGAACATGAGCGATCCGTTCGACCTCTCGGGCCGCGTGGTGATCGTGACCGGCGGCTTCGGTCTGCTCGGGCGGCGGTTCTGTGCGGCGTTGGCGAGCCGGGGGGCATCGGTCGCGTCGTTCGACCTGTCGGCTGACGCGCGTCGCGCGTCGGAGGTGTTCGGCGCCGACAGCGAGCGCATTCTGTCCTTGCGTGTGGATGTCACCAGCCGTCAGTCGCTGGATACCGCGGTCGACGCGGTGACCGCGCAGCTCGGCGTGCCGCACGGGCTCGTCAACGCGGCCGCTCTCGATTCACCGCCAGGAGCGCCCGCCGAGGAGAACGGCCCGTTTGAAACCTATCCGGAGCGCTCATGGGATCGCGTCATGGAAGTGAACGTCAAGGGGACGTTCCTGCCGTGCCAGGTCATCGGCGCGCGCATGGCGGCGGCCGGCCGCGGCTCGATCGTGAACGTGTCGTCGATCTACGGGCTCGTCTCCCCCGATCAACGGATCTATGAGTACCGCCGCTCGTCGGGTGAGCCGTTCTTCAAGCCGGTGGCGTATTCCGCCTCGAAATCCGCCGTGCTGAATCTCACGCGATACCTCGCCACCTATTGGGGCGACAAGAACGTGCGCGTGAATACCGTCACGTTCGGCGGCGTCTTCAGCGGCCAGGATTCGCAGTTTCTTTCCGGCTACACGGCCCGCGTGCCACTCGGACGTATGGCGCGCGAGGACGAGTACGACGGCGCCATCGTCTTTCTGCTGTCCGACGCCTCGTCGTACATGACCGGCTCGAACCTCGTGATCGATGGGGGATGGACGGCGTGGTAGCGACCCCGATCCCGTCGCAGATTCCCAACTGCATCAACGGCGAAGACCGGCCGTCGAGCACCGGTGAGTGGTTCGACAAGATCAATCCGGCCAACGGCAGGAAGTTGTGCGCGGTCGCGCGCTCCCGGGCAGCCGACGTCGACGAGGCGACTGCGACCGCCGCGGCTGCCCAGCCTGCCTGGGCTGACACCACGCCCGTCCGTCGCGGCGAGATGATCCGCGACGTGGCGAACGCGATGCACGAGCGCCGCGAAGAGATTGCGCGCCTCGTCGCGCTCGAAACGGGCAAGTCATTCAGGGATGCGCTGGCGGAGACCGGGGGCGCGATCGCGCTCGCACACTTTTTCGCCGGTGAAGGCCAGCGCCTGTACGGCCGCACGACCACCAGCGGCATGCCGCACCGACAATCGATGACGGTCCGTCAGCCGGTTGGCGTGGCGGGACTGATCGTCGCGGCCAACACGCCGATCGCCAACGTGGCGTGGAAGCTGTTTCCAGCGCTCATCTGCGGCAACGCTGCGGTACTGAAGGCCGCGGAGGACACACCGGCGACGGCCTGGCTGGTCCACGACATCGCGAAGGCGGCAGGGCTGCCGCCGGGCCTCTACAACGTGATCCAGGGACTCGGCGAAGAAGCCGGCGCGGCGCTCGTGGCCAGCGGTCGGGTGCCGGTCATCTCCTTCACGGGCTCGACCGCCGTGGGTCGCGAGATCGCCGCGGTCGCCGGTCGGCGCCTGGCGAAGGTCTCGCTCGAGCTCGGCGGCAAGAATCCGCTCGTCGTGTGCGACGACGCCGACCTGGAGAACGCCGTGAAATGGGTCCTGTTGTCTGCGTTCAGCAACGCCGGTCAGCGTTGCGCCTCCGGCACCCGAATCATCATCTTCGACGCCGTCTACGATGCGTTCCGCGACATGCTCGTCGAGCGCACGAAGACCCTGCGGGTCGGGCCTGGCGACGACGATGACTTCGGCCCGGTGATCAATGGCGAGCAACTGGACAACATGCTGCGCGTTCTTGCGCGGGCCAAGGAGCACGGTGCCCGGATCCTCACCGGCGGTCAGCGGCTCACGGACGAGGATCATCGTGACGGTTTCTATCTGGCGCCGACGCTCGTCGAGAACGCCGCGCCGCGTGACGACATCTCCACGATGGAACTGTTCGGCCCGGTGGCGTGCTTGTATCGCGTGAACGATTTCGCCGAAGCGCTGGCGCTCGCCAATGATTCGGCGTACGGGTTGACCGCCTGCATCCACACCCGGAACGTCCATCGCGCCTTGACGTTCACGCGGAAAGTCGCCGCGGGGGTTGCGGTGGTCAACGCCGGCACGTTCGGCAGCGAGCCGCACATGCCGTTTGGCGGTGTGAAGCAGTCGGGGAATGGATCGCGAGAGCCGGGCACGGAAGCGCTGGACATCTACTCCGACCTGAAGGACGTCTACATCAATTTCGATCCGGCCGGTGTATGACGGCCTCGCCTTCCATCGTGGCGCTCATTCCCGCGCGATCGGGATCGAAGCGCGTGCCGGGCAAGAACGTGCGTCGCCTCGGCGCGCATCCCGTCCTCGCGTACACCGTGGCCGCCGCGCTCGACAGCGGGATTTTCACCGACGTGGTCGTGTCCACCAACGATGAACAGTACGCGGCGATTGCGCGCCACTACGGCGCCACGGTCCCGTTCATTCGGCCGGAGGCGTTCGCCGGCGACGGCTCGCCCGACATCGAGTGGGTCGAGCACGCGCTCGGGGCACTCCGCGACCGCGGCCGAACGTTCGACTGTTTCAGCGTGTTGCGTCCCACGAGCCCGTTTCGTCTGCCGTCGACGATTCAGCGCGCGTGGCGCGAGTTCACCGCCGAGCGCGGCGTTGATTCGCTGCGCGCCGTCGAACGATGCCGGCAGCATCCGGGGAAGATGTGGATCGTGCGCGGCAGACGAATGACGCCGCTGCTGCCGCTCGGCCCGGCCGATCAGCCATGGCACAGCAGTCAAACGCAGACGCTCCCCGAGGTGTACGTCCAGAACGCGTCGCTCGAGATGGCGCAGACCCGAGTCGTGTTCGAGGGACGGACGATCGCGGGTCAGGTCGTGATGCCCTTCCTGACTGACGGGCTCGAAGGGTTCGACGTGAACACCCCTGAAGACTGGATGCGTGCGGAGCGCTTCGTCGAAACCGGCGACGCGACGCTTCCCGCGGTCCGACAGACCGCCTATTCCATCGCATGACGGACCTTCAATTCGTCCCGCGCGCCGAGTTCGCGCGCGTGCTGTCCCTTGATGTCGATGCCGCACGCAAGACCGCGCTCTTCGCCGATCTCTGCCGCATCAACACGCTCTACATGATCGCGCGCGCCGGCTCCGGTCACATCGGCACCAGCTTCAGTTGCCTCGACATCATCAGTTGGCTGTACCTCAACGAGCTGCGCGCGCCAGGCGATGTGTTCTTTTCCTCGAAAGGACACGACGCGCCGGCCCAGTACGCGGTACTGACCGCGCTTGGCCACTTGCCGTTCGAGAAGATTCATCAGCTCCGGCGTCTGGATGGATTGCCCGGTCACCCCGATGTCGGGACGCCGGCGATCGCCGCCAACACCGGCTCGCTGGGAATGGGCATCTCGAAGGCAAAGGGGATGCTGCTCGCGAATCGCGTACTCGGTCGCGAAGGGCGCGTGTTCGTGCTGACCGGCGACGGTGAATTGCAGGAAGGCCAGTTCTGGGAGTCGCTGGTGTCGGCGGCGAACCATCGCCTCGCCGGTGTCACGGCGATCGTCGATCACAACAAGATTCAGTCCGATATCTGGGTGTCGCGTGTGAGCGATCTCGGCGACCTCGAGGCAAAGCTGCGGAGCTTTGGCTGGTACGTCGCCAGGGTCGACGGCCATGACGTCAGCGCGCTCGCGAACACGCTGTCGGGGCTGCATTCGGTGATCGGCCAACCCAAAATCGTGATTGCCGACACGGTCAAGGGCCGGGGCGTGTCCTTCATGGAAGGGGCGGCACTGAAGCCGGAGGACCGGCTGTACCGGTTTCACAGTGGCGCGCCCGACGACGACACCTACGTGAAAGCCCTAGTGGAGCTCGTCGCGCGCGTGGACGCGGCACTCGTACGGCTGGGAGCCGCGACTGTGAGGCTGGACACGGCATCGCGGCCGCCGCGTCCCGTGCTCGCGAAACCACAGCGGCTCGTGGCCGCCTACTCGAAAGCGCTCGTCGAACAAGCCAGGCGCGATCCTCTCATCGTGGCGTTCGACGCCGATCTGGCGCTCGACACCGGTCTTCTGGCGTTCGAGGCGGAGTTTCCCGATCGCTTCATCGAGTGCGGCATCGCCGAGCAGGACATGGTGTCGCAGGCGGGCGGCGCCGCGCTCCGAGGACTGCTGCCCGTCGTGCACTCCTTCGCCTGCTTTCTCTCAGACCGGCCGAACGAGCAGATCTACAACAACGCCACCGAGCGCACGAAGGTCGTGTACGTCGGATCGCTCGCGGGTCTCGTCCCTGGCGGTCCTGGCCACTCGCACCAGTGCGTGCGTGACATCGCCACGCTTTCGGCCGTGCCGGGCCTGGTCATGCTCGAGCCCTCCTGCGACCGCGAAGTCGATCAGGCCGTGGCGTACTGCCTCGCGCAGACGCGCGAGAGCTGCTATCTGCGGCTCGTGTCCGTGCCCTGGGAGATTCCGTTCGACCTGCCGACCGACTATCAACTGATCGAGGGACGCGGCCTCACGCTCGTCGACGGCGCTGACGCCGTCATCTTTGCGTATGGTCCCGTGCTGCTCGGCGAGGCGGTCAAGGCGGCGTCTCTCCTCCGTGACCGCGACGGCCTCGGCCTGCGTGTGGTGAATCTGCCGTGGCTCAACCGCATCGATCGCAAATGGTTTGCTGAGGCCGTGCGCGACGTCCCGGCCGTGTTCACGCTCGACAATCACTTCATCACCGGCGGGCAGGGCGACATGTTGCTGCGGACGTTGGCGGAACTGCCGCACCAGCCCAGGCGTCTGGCGCGCCGGCTCGGCGTGGCCGACATTCCGCGTTGCGGCACCAACGATGAAGTCCTGCGCGCTCACGGCCTCGACGCCGAGAGCCTGTCCGCGACCATCGTGTCGGCGATGCGCGAGCCGGTCACCGTCTGATGTCCTGGGCGCCGCAGATCCGCACTATCAAACGCGCCGTGCGGCGGGTCATTCCGGTCAAGGTCGATCAGCCGAGATGGGCCGACCTGCTGGGCGCCGATCTCGATCGGCTGCGCGCACGCGTGGCGTCGCTTCCGGCGAACGCCCCTCACGTGCTGCTCGCGCCGAGCGTCGGACATCCGACGATGACCACGCTCGATAGTCTGCTGGCGGTGGCGCTGACGCTGCGCGGCGCGCGAGTTGACGTGTTGCTGTGCGATGAGGTGCTGCCCGCCTGTCAGAACTGTCTGCTCGGCAAGCTGCAGGACGAGTGGGTGACCAGCGAGTTTCTGCGGCACGGTCCGAAACGCGAGATCTGCGTCACCTGCTATTCGCCGGCCCACGCGATGTTCGAGTCGCTTGGAATGCGAGTCCTGCGGTACGGCGACTTCCTGGCGGACGGCGAGGTCGAGACGGCATGGCGGCTCGCGAAGACGCTGACGGTGGACGAGATCGGCCGGTATACGGTTGATGGGCTGCCGATCGGCGAGCATGCGCGCGCGGGCGCTATCCGCTTTTTCGCGCGGACCAGCCTGGACAAAGAGGAGCACGGCGAGGCCGTGCTGCGGCGGTACTTCGCCGCGGCCGTCATTACGCGGTTCGCCGTCGATCGCGTGTTGTCGCAGGAGCGCTATCTCAGCTCGACGTTCAACCATGGCATCTACGTGCCCCAGGGCATCGTCGGGGCCGTGGTGCGGCGTCACGGTGTGCGCGTGGTGAACTGGATCATGTCGTACCGGAAGAACTCGTTCATCTTCAGCCACCAGGATACGTATCACCACACGCTGATGGACGAGCCCATCAGCAACTGGATCGACATGGAGTGGGACGCGGACATCGAGCAGGAGCTGCTCGATTACCTGAAGAGCCGCTGGACCGGTGCGATGGACTGGATTTCCTTCAATCGTGCTCCGGAAACCGAGCTCGACGTCATCAGCCATGAGACAGGCATCGACTTCTCGAAGCCGTCGATCGGGTTGCTGACCAATGTGATGTGGGATGCCCAACTGCACTATCCGCAGAACGCGTTCGCCGACATGTGGGACTGGCTCGTCACGACGATCCGATATTTCGCGACCCGGCCGGATCTCCAGCTGATCATCCGCGTGCACCCGGCGGAGCTTCGAGGGCACATTCAGTCGCGCCAGCCGATTGCCGACGAGATCGCGCGCGAAATCGGCACGCTGCCGCCGAATATTCACGTCATCCCGCCGGAGAGCACGGTCAGCACGTACGCCGTGATGACCGCGTGCGACAGCGTGCTGATCTACGGGACGAAGACCGGCGTCGAGCTGACCAGCCTGGGGGTTCCGGTGATCGTCGCCGGCGAGGCGTGGATTCGCAACAAGGGGATCACGATCGACGCGCGCTCGCGCGATCACTATCTCGAGCTGCTCGCGGGCCTGCCGCTGGAGCAGCGGATGGACGACGCCGCGATCCGCCGCGCGAAAAAGTACGCGTATCACTTTTTCTTCCGGCGGATGATTCCACTCACCGTCGTGAAGCCGGTGGTCGGCCAGAGCTGGAGTCCGTACGCCGTCGACGTGAGCCGCTTGGCCGACCTCGAGCCTGGTCGGGATGCCGGGCTCGACGCGATCTGCGACGGCATTCTGCACGGGCGCGAGTTCATCTACCCGGCCGAACAACTGCGGGCGGTGCGATGCTGAAAATGTATCACCGCCACGCCGAAGCCGGCGGCTCGGCGGCGTATTGGGAGGAGTTCGGGAAGCACGGAACGCTCGCCGATCGCGTGAAATTCCTGCAGGTCGATCCGCTGCGCCCGCTGTTTCAGCGCTTCCTGAAACCCGGCGCGACGATGCTCGAAGGCGGGTGCGGACGAGGACAGTACGTGGCGTACTACACGGCGCGCGGCGCGCGCGTCATCGGGCTCGATTTTGCGCGCGACTGGTTATCCGCCATTCATGCGGAAGCGCCAACGCTGAAGCTGTGCGCCGGCGACGTGGGCTCGCTGCCTTTCGCGGACGGGACCTTCGACCTCTACTACTCGGGCGGTGTCGTCGAGCACTTCGAAGGGGGTGCGGACCGCGCCCTCTCGGAAGCGCGGCGCGTGCTGAAGCCCGACGGCATTCTGTTGATCAGCGTGCCGTACTTCAGTCCGATGCGGCGGGCGCTGGTCCTGGCCAAGCGTGAGTGGCGGCGCGTAAGCGGTCCGCGCGTCGACGCCGAAGGCGCTGGGCAGCCGGATCGGTTCTACCAGTACGCGTACACGGTGCGCGAGTTCGAGCGCTTTCTGACATCGGCGGGTCTACGCGTCATCGGTTCGCAAGGCTACGCGATCCTGTGGGGCCTGTACGACGTCGATCTGATTCATCGCGCGATGACGGGTGTGGCGGCTGCCTTCAGGCCTGCGGACACCGCGACCGGTGATCGCAAGGCTGAAAGCCCCGCGCCACAGGTTCGGCAAAGCCCTGAGCCACAGGTGCAGCTGTCACTCTTGAAGCGGCTC
>Ga0209515_10004448_pt1 | contig 18920 bp, 18 predicted proteins | sample Subgroupgradi54m_FD_187454 | JGI IMG/M metagenome (GOLD analysis project Ga0209515, IMG submission 187454) | Subsurface groundwater microbial communities from S. Glens Falls, New York, USA - GMW60B uncontaminated upgradient, 5.4 m (SPAdes)... ...
AGCCACGAGACCTGGTGCTCAGCCCATTGGGTGACCGGCATGCCTTGCGGCGCGCAGAGGGCATCGTGAATTGCGGTGAGATGGTGGAGCACGGCGCGATGCGGAATCACCACTGCCCGCGGCCGCCCCGTCGAACCACTGGTGAGTTGCAGAAAGGCCGCGGTCTCCGGATCCGGCCGGGCCTCGGAAAGTTCTGTTTCGGCGCGCACCTGCTCGATAAAAGGACCTTTTTCTGCCGCAACCACCGTGACGCAATAGCGAGTCGGATCCAATAAGGACACTAATTCACGCAGATACTTTCCTGTTCCGCCAAATCCGCTGCCAGACTCGGCGATGAGTACCCGTAATGGCGCCTTCGGTGCAACGGAGGATGACTGTCCGCGCATCTTCTCCACCCTTGATGACGAGTCGACTGAGCCATCCGTGTGATCTGCTTCCTCACATAGCTGTAGGAATTTTTTGGCGATGACTGGCCAGGTAAAGCGCTGTTCAACCATGGCTCGAGCTTCACGCCCTAACGATTCGCGCAGTGACGGATTGGTCAGAAGAGCGCGTAAACCTTCCGCGAACCCTTCAACCTCATCGACCCCGTTTGACACTAACCAACTATCACGTTCGTGGTGGATCACCTCGACAGTCCCCCCGCGCGCAAACGCCACCACTGGTAGACCAGAAGCCATGGCTTCTAGAATGACGGTACCAAACGGCTCCTGCCAAATCGAGGGGAACGCCACGATATCGCTCATGAGAAAATAGCGGCCGATCTCCTCGCGAGAGACATAGCCGACGAACCGTACTCGATCCCCACAGCTCTCTGCCAGATGGCGGAGGTTCTTAATGTAGGGTGTCACCTGTTCATCGGAAAAGGTGTGACTCCCGACAATGAGGAGCGTCGCTTGCGACGTTCCATCGGCGAGTAAACGTTTGAATGCCTCTAGGAGAACATGGACCCCCTTCACCTCGACCAGTCGTCCTACAAAGAGAATGACTGGTCCAGCTGAGAGTCCATGTTCTTGACGTAGGCGCTCCCGCTCCGCTGTCCGCATCCAGTGTGGGGCGAAGGAGCTGGAATCTATACCGTTGTAGAGCGTGCGACTTTTCGCCGTGCAGGCCGGATGCTGCGCAGCAATCGCATCACGGATAAAATCGCTAACGCCCGCGATGACGTCACAAGCGGCCGTGTACCGAGGCTGCCAAGGCTGTGATCCTTCGAGGTTATTCAGGTTGTGAATTGAAAGAATGATCCGAGCCCGAGGTGCTGCGCGGCGCAGCCAGGGGATAAACGGCATGCGGCTATGGACCCAGATCACGTCCGGCTGGAGCTCACGCAGGTGATGAGCAACCCACCGGCTATAGGGCCAGAAGTACCAGATCGACCCACGGTCTTTAGTCGGCAGCTTCCAACTACACAGCAGGAGTCGGTCCAACCAACTGCGCACCCACCGGTGGTACGTTCGATGATCCTGGCTCTCGGTTCGCGGCAGCGCAGGATCGGCGATGCTAAAGATGTGAACCTCATGCCTTGTGAGATGGCGTGAGCACTCTTCGATGTTGGTTTCGACCGCGCCTCCGCGGATCGGCGGCACCGGGAAGACCTCTGGGGCAACGATTGCAATCTTCACGTCACCACCTCACGGCCGACATGTTTGCGCCTCGGCAATGCGCCCTCTGGCTCACGAAGGCCCGGTCGCTGCCGGTAAAGCAGTTCACGATAAAGACGCTCGCACTCTTGCCCAACCACCGATGCGGAGAACCGTTCCTCCGCGCGTTGTCGGCCAATCGCTCCCATGCGGGCTGCTAGCGCCGGATCGCGCAAAATGCGCACAATGGCCTCAGCCGCCTGTGCGAAATCATCAGGAGGTACCAAGAACGCTGCCCCTTCTTCTCCAACTGTTTCCGGGATACCTTCAGTGTGCGCTGCAACGATTGGCCGCCGACAGATCATGTACTCAATGAGCACGCTGCCTGCTGCTTCACGTGTGCTGAGCAGTATTGCCACATTGAGCGCTGGAAGAATCTGAGGGATATCCGACCGGAATCCCATAAAAACTACCGCATGATCAATCCGCAGCGTGCGCGCCAACTCTTTGAGCGACTCGACGTACTGAAAATCCTGCTCCCGCTGTTTGTATGGAGCACCGACAAAGACCGCTTTCGCTTCAGGATAGTGCTCTAGAATCTTCGGCATCGCTCGAATCAGCGTGGCCTGCCCTTTACGAGGGCTCAGCGCCGCCACCATGCCAATGAGTGGCACCTCCGCTCCCACACCGAGTTCATGCCGGAACGCCTCTCCAGTTTCCTGGCTGTTCCAATCCGTCAGTATCCTGGTGGAACGAATCAGCCGCATCCTCGACGTGGGAATCCGTAACAAAAGATCCGATCGCCGCTTCTGCGTCAACGAAGCGCAGACCGCCAATGATTCGTAGGTAATCACATCGGCAAATTTGAGCAGCCATCGAACGCTGAGGTCGAGCCAGTTTGTCATCATAATCCGCACAACGAGCGGCTTTCCGGCCAGCTTCGCCGCCCAGACGACAAACGGCAGGGCGGCCGTCGTATTCGCTTCCACGACATCAATGCACTCTGTTTGAATCAGCCGCCACAGCCTCCAGTTCACCGCGATCACATCCCACAAAGTCTGCTTTCCCGCATTCGGTCCGTGCGGAATCACGATGGTCTGAATGCCCCCCACCTGGAGCCGATCCACGAGCTCTCCGGGCGTTCCGACGATGACGACCGGTATCAGGCGCGTGCGATCAAACCCGCGAACGAGATTCAGGACATAAGCTTCAGATCCGAACAGTTGTCCGCTTTCCGTGACATACAACACCCGCAACGGCCTCGCGTCCCTTGGGCGACTTCCACCCCCTAGCGCTGCGTTGCTTAGCGGCCGGCGATCTGCTCTGATCGTCATGAGGATATCCCCGTGATCTTCAATGGCCTTCCATCCGCTGCACGATCTGCACTTATCCGAGTGCGGACCGGTTCGGCAGCACCACCAATCTGTCCTTGCTCAAGCATGTCTCTGATGGTTTGCTCAAATCGCTCAAACGAGTGAACGGTCTCCACATAGCGCCTCGCGGTTTCACCTTTGCTGCGCCGCTCGTCTTCATTTGCGAGTAGTTCGCGAAGCGCGTCCTCAAATCGACCAAGGCTCTGCTCATCAAGTCCTTCCCCGAGAATCTCTCCGGTATATCGCCCGAATCGCTGCGCGAGTCCGTCAGGGTCTTGGCAGCCAACAACCGGTGTTGCGGCCGCGAATGCTTCTAAATATGTCACCGGCAACGCTTCGTGGACGCTTGTGTTGATGAGCAACCAACTGCTCTGCAGCAACGCCTCCTTCTGAGCGCCTTCCACCAGTCCAAGCATGTGGAGATTCGGAACATCTTGATACCGCTGGATGATGGGATCCATGATCGCTGGAAATCGCGTGGTGCCGGCCACATAGAACTCGACATCTGGCAGCCGCTTCGCAAGTTCCCAGACAATCCAGGGCCGCTTGATCGGCTCAAGTCGTCCAAGGTAGCAGACCTGCGGTCGCGGCGACTTCTTAACAATGATCGGCGGTACGTGAACAGGCGTCATCAGCGCCGTGGATGACATCGAAGGTAGCGCGTAGAGTGTGCGCGCTTTCGGTACCAAGCATGCGGCTTGATGGACGAACCGCACAGGCCGGCCAGACCATCGCGCAGTATCGAGCAGTCGATGGAGCGACGTCCGGATGCGCTCCGTATAGGCTGCACGCGCGTCCGGCCGCAGCATATTCTCTGTCTCGAGCTCGAGCGGTACCGTCGCAATCTGCTCCCAATCTTCTGACGGCCGGGGATCCTTAATCCAGATCACTACCGGCGTCCGAGGCAGTGCCATCAAAATGGATTCATAGCCTTGGTAGTACTCGATGGTGAGCAGGAGCCCAAGATGTCTCCGGTCGAGGAGCGCACCATAGCGGAGCCGATCAAGCGTATTGCGCATAACCCCGCCTCGCTCTTGCCATTGGAATAAGACGTTCGCATTATGGACGCGACGAATCGCGTTGTTCTTTGGCTGTTTTTTCGTCATGAGGACATCAAGCGTCACAGCATTGGCGGTCGTGTTGCAGTAGCTCGTGATGTTCTTCACCGTCATCCCATAGCCGCCGAAGCCGCCCAGCTCCTCATGGAAAAACTCGTAGGTGACAACTCCGGTCCGGTGGTTGCTTCTCGGTTGCCGTTTCAGAAGCTGCAGCAGATATCGGAAGAAGATGACCGCCGCCCACAGGAACGCCTTCGCCTGTTCTCGAACCCGCCGCAGGAAGGAGGCGGCGACCACACCTCTGAACGCACACCTCATAATCATGCCGTAGGGCTTGAAGAGCCGGTAGGGAGCTGCCCAGCGCATGCTTTCCGTTTCCTGATCCCAGAACAGGAGACCGACCAATGGATACGTCCAAACCGATTGGAGATGCAGCCAGGCGGCCTCTCGATATTGGGCCTGCGCTTCCAGCTCTCTTGCGAACCGGCCATAGGTGATAGCTATCCGTCGGATGATGCGCGCACGCGAGTAGCCCGCCGGCCGATCATGCAACATCAGCTGAAAGATACGTGCGTTGTTCTTGCAGCGCTGGGGCAGATTCGATGACATATTTCCATCATGGAGCCGGTACACCGCGAGCACCTCATCGAGCATACCGAATGGATATCGGCGCGCCATGCGCAGCCAGAGATCGTAATCTCCCGAAGATGTCAGGCGCTCACCAAAGCGACCTCCCACCGCGTCAAGACAGGCTTTTCTAACCATCACCGTCGGGACATTGATGAAGTTATGGTCAAACAACTGCGCAAACGTGTTCGCCCTTGGCCGCTCAGGCCAGGTCGCAATGGTCACACCACCGCGTTGGGCGAGACAACGGGTATAGAGCAACCCTAACGCAGGCTCCTGACAAAAGCGTTCGACCTGCTTGGCGAGTTTTGCTGGCAACCAGCGATCATCGTCATCGAGAAATGCCACAAGCTCTCCTTGTGCGACGCGCAGCGCAGCGTTGCGTGCTGCGGAGAGCCCGGCATTGGACTGATGGATGGCCCGAATCCGCGCATCGCGAGCGGCATATTGCGCGATGACCTCTGGCGTCCGATCCGTTGAACCGTCATTGACAACGAGCAGCTCCCAGTGCGAATAGGTTTGCACCAGGACACTCTCGATCGCTTCCGGCAGATAGCGCGCCCGGTTATAGGTTGCAATGATCACGCTAACGAGTGGCTCACTCATGTCGTCCCATTGCCGTGATTCAGATGGGTCGCCTCTACCATGACACGCGCCAAGGCGCGTACCGACATGAGGCCGCCGCTAATACGTCTAAGCATGTAGCGATCGTGTGTCCGCGAGTTCATGCCATACACCGTGGTGCAAGCGCTGTGGTAGCCTGCGGAGCGCACTATCTCCCGAATACCTTCGGAGAAATCGGCCAGCTGTCCATTGGGATAGGCGAAGTGTTGAACGGGTCGGCTGAGATGCTCCTCCAGGCGCTGTCGCGAACCGCGGATCTCGTGCTCAGCCTCCGGTAACGACAGGCGGCTGAGAATCGGATGCGTGAGGGAGTGAGAACCGATCGTCATCCCCTCCTCCGCCAGGATGCACACCTCATTCCAGGACAGCATCAGGCCTGGCACAGACACCTCCTGCCGCGAGCAGTCAAGAAGTTTAGCGACGAGCTCATCCAGAGCACGCTCTTTCAGCACGTTGGACACCGCTTTCAAGTGCTCACCCAATTGCGAGACCGCTGCAACACGCTGCGGCAGATCAGCGAGATCGACGACCATATCATTCAGCGTGTTCAGCACAACGCGCTGCGCGGTCGTCTGTCGGATCATAGCGCGCAGCAGATCCGGCCACAGCACGCCTTCATCAAGCGCCTGCACGGCGACAAACAGCGTCGCCGGAAGGCCATGGCGTTTGAGGAGCGGCCAGGCTAGCGTGTACGTATCACGAAATCCGTCGTCAAACGTGAGGACCACGCAGCGCTTTGGCAGCGGGCGACCAGCCTCAAGACGCTCGATGACCTCATCTAGCGCCACGACCGCGCAGAACCGCTTCAGCATGGCCAGTTGCGCCTCGAACACGTTCAGAGACGTCGCGTACGAATAGAATGGGTCTGGCTGTTCAACCACCCGGTGATACACCAGCATGGTGTACTCTGTGCTGGACGCACGCGACGACATCCAATAACTGATGCCGCATGCCATCGCATGATCTTGCACGCCGCGCTTGACTGCACGCATCCCAGGGATGCTGGATGTTCGCGCACCAAGCCAATCCATCGCGTGTCTTTGCAAGCTCACCGCACGTGGGGACTGTCGCTGGCCCATTATGCCGCCTGATGACCGTTCATCGTCCAGTGATGGTCCAGGTGCACAGCGCCTTGCTCGTGATGGTCGGTCGTGATCTGGAAGCAGTGCCCTTGTCGCACAGCAGCGAGCGGGATGGGATTACCCTCTTCGAAGACTTCAACGGTGACCTGATAGAGATTTGGCAAGAGGTTCAGTGATGGATACTCGAGCGTAAGCGTGCCCGCTCCGGTGAGCACCTCGGGCAGCGTATGGTCTGATCGCGTCGTGGTCGCGTGGCAGAGCAAGCCATCGAGCCGCTCGATCGCCACGCGCACCACCGGCTGGCGGATGAGCCGGCGCGTTGTAAACGCCATCTCCACCCTTAAGGGGGTTCCGCTCTCGAGGGTTTCTAGGGTATTGCCACTAGAATCCCGCAGTGCAATCTCGTCAATTTGAAAGGCGCTCTCAGCGGTCGCGGTGCTGACGGGTGTTGTGCGAGCTGTTCGCATCGAGACGTCATCGTGGTAGCGGCGGATCATCTCGGCTGGCGTGCCCTCACCGATCACCCGGCCCTCCTTCAGGAGCAGAACGCGGTCGCAGAGCTTTTGGACAGCTTCAAGGTTATGCGAGATGAAAATCATCGTCGTGCCCGCCTGCCGCAGCTCGTCGATGCGCCGGAAGCACTTCTGCTGAAACGCCAGATCTCCTACCGCCAACACCTCGTCGATCAGGAGGACATCCGGGTGGACGTGGGCCGCCACCGCAAAACCCAGGCGCACCACCATGCCAGAGGAGTAGCGCTTGACCGGCGTCTTCAGAAATTTCTCCAGCTCCGAGAAGGCCACGATCGAGTCATAGAGCCGGCGGATCTCCCGATGGCGCAACCCCAACATGGTCCCTTGAAGGTAGATGTTTTCTTCGCCGGTGAGGTCTGGATGAAAGCCGCCGCCCAGTTCGATAAGGGCCGCCAGCAGGCCATGCACGCGCAGCGCACCCTTCGTCTGTGTCGTGATGCGGGAGAGGAGTTTGAGAATCGTGCTTTTGCCGGCTCCGTTTGAACCGACAATGCCTAACGTTTCACCCTGACGGACATGGAAGCTGACATCGCTAAGCGCCCAGAACTCGCCCTCCGGCGTGCCGGCATCTGTTCGCCGCGTCCAGCGCCGGAGGAGGCCTGGCAGCGCGTCGCGCAAGCTGTCGTGCGAACCGATCTGGTATCGCTTCCAGACGTTCGCGAGTTCTATTGGATGCTTGGTTGTTGTACTCATCAACGGTCCTTTGCGTCACCACTAAATCAAGTCGGCAAATTTGACTTCGACCCGCTTGAAGTACAGGTACGCGCCAATACTCAAGACCAGCACGATCGCGGTGGCCTGACATAGCTCGCCGATTCCAGGGGCCTGCGCGTGGAGCACAACTGAACGCATCCCATCGATCACTACCGCCATGGGGTTCAGCAGGTACCAAGAGCGCAGATGCGCAGGCACCGCCGAGATCGGGTAGATGACCGGGGTGGCGAACATGCCTAGCTGGACCACAAGCGGCACGATATACTTCACGTCGCGGTAGAAGACATTCATCGCCGAAACCATGAGGCTGATGGCGATGACGAAAAGGACCTCAATGGCGAGCAGCCAGGGCAACCACAGGAGTTGGAGGCTCGCCGGCACCTTGTACCACAACATAAGACCCGCTATGAGTGTTGAGGCAATCAAGAAATCAGTGAGGCAGCCGATGATCACCCCGATGGGGAAGACTTCGCGCGGAAAGTAGATCTTTTTCACGAGGTTCATATTCGCCGCCACGGAGTTGACGGCCAGCGTGAGCCCGGTGGAGAAGAGCGTCCAGGGCACAAGGCCGGTGTAGGAGAACAGCGGATAGGGGGTGCCGTCGGAGCGGACCTGACCGAACTTCGCGAAGACGAGCGTAAAGATCAGCATGAACGCGAGCGGCTGGAGCACCGCCCACGCAACACCGAGCAGTGTTTGGCGGTAGCGGACCTTGATATCTCGCAAGGCCAGGCTGATCAAGAGGTCGCGATACCAGTAGAGTTCCTTCAGGTGCGCGAACATGGGGCACGCCCTGCTACACGCCAGAGATGTGCTGGAGACTCACAAGGAGATGCGGCAGGAAGGTAAGGGCCCCGATCACGACCGAGAGGCACGCCGCGACCAACACACAACCGGCGGCGACATCCTTGACGTGGCGGGCGAGCGGGTCAGGACGCCGGCCGACGACGAGATTGACCGTCTGCTCAATGGCGGTGTTCATCAGCTCAGCGAAGATCACGAGCCCAATCGCAAAGCTGACCCAGAGCCACTCAGTCCATCCCAGACGACACCATAGACCCGCCCCAATCACTCCAATCGCGACCCAGAGATGCATGCGGAGATTCGGCTGGGTGCACCACGCATCGAGCAGGCCTTGCAGGGCGCAGCGCAGCGACTGCCAGCGTGTACGAGCAGCATGCGGACGGCTGGTCACAAAGATGCCGGTTCCAGGAAGCGCTTGCCGCGAAATGGTAGTTAAACGATTCTGCATCATGATGAAAGTCTCCGCGTGACGATCTGATCATCCACAAGATGTGACGTCAGGACGTTAGGCGGTAGCCGCTGGGGCTCCGTCACCGTGCACATTCGTTTCTGGAGGTGATGCGACCTGCGCTCCCGCACGTGAAGCGTCAGTGCCTGAAGCACCATTCTTGTGGTTCTCGTGCCCGTAGCGATATTGCTGGTAGTAGCGATAGTAGCCGGGCAGATAGTATTCCATATGCGTCAACACGCACCCGAGCACATTCGCTTTCATTTGCTTCAGGAGCGCTTGGGCCTGCAAGACAATTCGTCGCTGCGTACCTCCGGCTTTTACAACGAGCAGGACCCCGTCGGCCTGCGCGGCGAGAATGCCAGGATCGGCCACCGGCAGCACGGGAGGCGCATCGATGATGATCATGTCGAACTGCGTCTTCAGCGTCGCGAGAAGCCGTCTCATGTTGGAGGACTCCAACAGTTCTGCTGGATGCTCGGGGTGCGGGCCGGCCGGCAGCACGGTGAGCGGCGGCTCCACCAGCCGAAACAGCAACCCGTTCAATTCCCCACCATGTTGTAAGGCGGTGGAGAGCCCCTCCGTGTCCTGCGAAAGCCCCAGCCACTTCCGGATAGAGCCTTTGCGCAGATCGGCATCCACGAGCACCACGCGAAGGTTCTCTTGCCGGGCCAGTGTCAGCGCGAGGTTGACGGCGGTCACGGATTTTCCTTCGTCGTGCACCGCGCTGGTCACCACGATCGTCTTGGTCCCAGGCCGCATACGCAGCGACTGGAGGTTGGTCCGAAGAATGCGGTACTGCTCAGCAATCGGCGATTTGGAGTCCGCCGCCGCGATGATGTGCGGATCGATCTGGATGCGCCCCGCCGAGGCGACCGTGCCAAGACCTGCCACCGGCGCAATCGGCACCGAGAGCGGCTTCGAGGAGACGGTCGCCTGCTGCTGGCGCTGTAAGCGTTCGCGGGCGGCCTTCTCAAGCGCTTGCGTGATTTTACTCATGCGTGTCACACTCCTCTAATTGACTTGCCATAGGTCGTAGACCCTGCAGGCTCTGGGAACTCATAGATCGACTCCCACCGTCACGGGTTCTTTGGTCAACGCCGGCAGTTCATTGGCGACCTCATCAATCGTCTCAGCACTAATCGTCTTCACTTCACTGACATACCCTGTCAGGAGTGCGCGGTCGCACAGCCCGTTAATCAACCGCGGCACGCCGTGCGTGTAGCGGAAGATCGCCGCGAGCGCATTCGTTCCGAAAATCGGCGTCCCGTTCGCTCCAGCTACATGGAGCCGGTGCGTGATATAGCCAGCCATCTCATGCTCATCTAAAGGAGTTAGGTGGTAATGCAGCGTGACGCGCTGGCGCAGCTGAGTGAGCTCCCTCAGCCACAGTTTCGACTTCAATTCCGGCTGTCCCATCAGGATAATCTGGATCAGTTTTTCTGTTTCGGTTTCCAAGTTAGAGAGCATCCGGACCTCCTCCAACACCGTGGGCTTCAGGTTTTGCGCCTCATCGATGAGCAGCACGACATTGTTATTCTCGCGCAGCTGGTCGATAAGGAACTCATTCAGCAGCCCGATGAGGTGCGTCTTGGTGCTTCCCGGCCGATAGGGGATCTCAAGTTCATCAAGCGTCTGGCTCACCAGATCCTTGGCGGTCAGATGGGTGTTGCGAATGACCGCGGTTTTGGTGCATGGGTCGAGTTTCTGGAAGAGGACCCGCGAGAGGGTTGTCTTACCCGAGCCGATCTCGCCTGTAATGACCACAAATCCGCGACGATCTTCGATCGCGTACACCATATGGTTCAGGGCATCGACATGTTTTGCTGACGGATAGAAGTACCGGCTATCCGGCGTCATCCGGAATGGTTTTTCTCTCAAGCCAAAGTAGGACTCATACATGAGTGGATAGCGCTCCTGCTTAGAGTCCCCAACGGACCAGTAGCCGATCCACACGGTTCCACACCGGTTGGACGACGTAGGTTTTGAGGCGATTAACGTTCTTCTCCAGCGACACCCAATGCTTGCGGCGTTGGCGCTTCGCGGCGATATCCAGCTCCGTCACAATGGTGGAGATGGAGCCAATGACCGGCAGGCCGAGTGCGGTTTCCATCTCTTCAGCCGACTGGAACGACTGGTCAAGATATTCGGCGACAAACGCCGCCCCAGCGCCAACAAAGATCCCGAGAAGAAGCGAGAAGAAGAACACTTTCCACATGTTGGGCCACACCGGGCGCAGCGGCAATCGTGCTGGCTCAAGAATCTTGAACTTGGTGCCCTCATCCGACTCGCCGAGCCGCTGTGTGATCTTGGCGCGTTCGAGCCGCTGCTGCATCTGTCGGTACGTTTCGCTCTGCACGCCGTAGTCACGATTCAGGCGGGAAAGCTCCTGATCTTCTCTCGGCCCAAGCGAGAGCGCCGCAGCGGTCCCGGAGGCTCCGACGATTTCCAGCGCGCCGCGCGATTGCCCGTCCTGATTCTTGACCTGCACGGTCGTCGTGGATCCTCCTGCCGTGCCGGCCGGATTCATCGGGCTGTCGAGCCGGTTCACCCATGCCTGGTACGCCTCCCGAGCCGCCCGTATCGTTGGATCCTTCACGGGGACTTGCGCGGGCTCATCGAGCGCTTTGGCGAGATCTTGGTAGAACACAGGGTCGTGTCCCTTAGCCATGGCGGCCGCGATCACCTGCTTGATATCCTCGTTGCGCTTGCGCGTGAGATCCTCGATGCGCCGTCGAATGTGGATCACCGTCGGATGCGCTTCGGTGTTCTCCACCAAGAGCTGGGCCAGGCTGACCTCCAGGTCGATAATCTCCTTGTTCAGTTGGGTCGCCACCGGCATTTGCATCACGTAGAGCTCTTTAAACTCCCGCAGGGCGCGCTCCGAGTCTTCCAACTTCTCCTTATAGACCGTCATTTCCTTCTCAATGAAACTGATTGCGGTCGTCGATTCGGCTTTCTGTGATTCGGTATTGCGCTCCATGTAGATATTGGTAATCGTGTTGACGAGCGTCTGGGACAGTTTCGGATCGCGATCCTCATAGGAAATGACGATGAGATCCTGACCGTGCATTCTGACGTTGATATCCCGCTGCAACCGCTTGATCAGTTTCTCAAAAACCACAGGGTTTTTGGTCTGTCGATCCAGTGTCAGCTGAGTCACCAGCCGACTGAGACTGGTCCAGCCCAACAGCTCCTCGCGGAGAATGCGCAGCCGTTCGGTCACCGGGGTGGACACCGCCAGTCCTTGGATGAGCGGATTCACCACGTTTTGATCTTGGACCAGCATGATCGTCTCGGCCCGGTAGATCTTCGGTAAGAACAGCGCGACGAGCATGGAAATCGCGATGATTGCCACACAGGGAATCGTGAAGAACCAGCGCCGGCGCACGACAATCGCGAGATAATCTTGCCAACTCACTTGCGTGTCGGTTTGTAACATTACTCCCTCCTCATCAACACAACGGATCGGCGAATCATCGCATCCATCGCTTAGAGCGAGGCCAACGCGGCCACTGAGGCGACGTGCGTGATCGGGCTCAGCAATGAGCCAAGAAATCGATTCACCTTACTGAGGACAGTCGATGGCACCACCACAATCTCTCCAGGAAACAGATCGACGTCATCCTTAAGCTGACCCTTCAGCAAAATGGTCTTCATGTTGATGACGCGCACCAGTGGATGGTTCAGATCCGGCTTAATGACATGTACGCGCCCTAACGCGGCGTCGTTCGTGGGAAGGCCTGCGGCCAGAATCGCTTCCCGGAGCTTGATCGCATCGCCCCGCATAATGAACTTCCCGGGCCGGTTCACCTCGCCGATGATATACACCACCTTTGAGTTGTACGCGACAATCGTGACGTTCACGGTCGGGACTCGGACGTACCGCTGGAGCAGCTGTTCCAGCACCTGTTGCACTTCATACTTCGTCATGCCAGCAATCGCAATGTCTCCCAGGTAGTTGTATTGAATCCGCCCATCGAATCCGACGGGAAAGTCTCCGGAAAACTCCGGCTGATTGCGCACCTCGACATGGATGACATCGTCTCGGCCAAGCGTATAGGGCCCATCTCCCAAGATCCCGGTCTGATAGGACGAAGGGAGCTTGGAGGCCTGCGGCCCGGTCGCGCCCTCTGGCTGATTGGTTGCGGGTCCACCACCGCGCCGCGCTGTCCCTGGCGCAGCTGCGACCCCGGACTGGACCGATGGCTGGGAGGGGGTCACAGCTCCTAGTGCATCATTGGAGATCGGCCGATAGCCAATCACGCTGTCGGTATGGACTGGCTCGTATGCAACCGCATTGTCCCGCTCAGCGGCATGAGCCACCACCTGCCCCAAGACCAGGCTGACAAACAGGATGGTGATCGTCATCTCTCCACTTTTTCTGATGTGCTGATCCATGCGCGTAACCCCCTTCTGTAGTTTGCTCATTAATAGACCGTCTCAACAAAACTCTTCATCTGCTCAAGCTCTTCTGAGGAGTAGACACGCCATCCTCGCCAATCCCGTTTGGCCTTTTTCACCTTTCCGGCCTTTTCCCACCGGGTAATGGTTTTGGTGGTGACCCCGAGGTGCTTTGCCATCTCTGTAATACTGATCCGACCATCTAACATGCTGTCTAATCCTCCTAATTGAGCCTGTATATATTAGGACTGTCTAGGACAGTCATAGAAGCAGTTGCTATGCCACCAAGCTATATACCAAATACAATTTACTAGTAACTACTTGATAATAATATAGTTACGAATACAAAATAATTTGGTTTGTAGATCTTTGATTTTTTAGAAAGCAGGCTAATGAATTGTATATGTTGAATTATTAAGACAGGAGGTGCCGTTGCTAAATCGTAACGTACGCTTCACGGTTGGAAGCTCTAAACCTGCACTGTGCGGGAAAATAAGGGATGTGCGGGGTTGTGTACCGTAGGGGAACCTTCAGAAGAATGTGGGGTCAAGCCCAGACTAGTATCTCAGGTCACATCAAATAACAGATAATCGAATGAGGTCTCAACGACTGGTAGGACTTGGCGGATTTAAGGCGTGGCGTAAGACAGCGCTGCTCTAAACACGGCGTCAGGGCCCTTCCAACCCCTGGTAATATTGATCTCTACGTGAAGATTTGAGGCGTCATACGTCTTGTATCCATCATGCTTCATAAATGCGACTAGTGCTGTAAGAGTGGCAACAGGATGCTCCGGTCAAAAATCCTCTGCGGCGATGCGGGCCGCTTCCTGAGCGAGTTGAAGGGCGTTGACATATCACCCCCTCTGCATCAGGGCCACGACCTGGTCGTTCAATGTGAACGCCCGTGAACGCGCAGGCGACGCGCCCATCGCCGCCAAGATCGTGAGCATCGCTAAGCTGAGCCGACTCATTGTGCGCATAGTCTGCCTATTGTATTCTGAAAGCCTGAGGCTGAGAACTGCCAGGATGCGACAGCTGCTATCATATGGGAGAGCACGCTACAGGCTACGGAGGGAGAGCGGTGGATTCCAAGAGCTCTGAGTGGGGGGTTGTCAATTAAAAGAGCTCACCGACTTCTTATCGAGTGGCAACAACTCTTTTAGCTGCTCCTTAAGATGCGCTGCCAGAACTATCTGGGGGAACGTCCTCATCGAGCTGCTCAAGTAGTTGCACCGTCTCCTCAAGCCACTGCTCATCGCTTGACGAGGCGCCCGGCTGAACTTCAGCCAGTTGGAGCGCATCGACGAAAGCCGCTTCTCGAGCCAACAGTTCCGGGTCCTGTTCTTGCGTTGAAGGTTCAAGCGGCGATTCATCGAGCGCTTCAATGACGCGCGCATCCTGGACCACCGCACGGGCTAATTGGAACGTTCGATGGCGTAGGCTCACCATCGTGACCAGCACGACAGCCATAGTCGCCACAGCCGCAGCGAAGCTCAGCTGCGGCCAAGAGAGCCAGTGCAATATCGCGGCTGGACGAGTCGCAGGCTGATGCAACGCCCTGACCCGCTGCATGACTTCGATCGTGTAGCACGCTGCATCATGCTCAGCAGGCGGTTTGAGCGGATGTGCCAAGAGCCACGCGCGAAACCAGTCTACAAAATTCATCCGTGTCCTCCCTGAGCAATCCAGGGCGCCAATGAAACACGTAGGCGCTCTGTGGCTCGAAAGAGATGCGATTTCACAGTACCAGTCCGGCACCCCATCACCGGAGCGACCTCATCGAGTGGAAGCCCATGCACGTGATGTAAGAGAAACGCGGTTCGCTGCTTCATCGGCAGCAGGCCAATCGCGTCACTCAGCCGACGCCCCAGCTCTCGATTCGCCAACTGCTCTCGCGGACCGGCCGCCGGGTCATCCACATCGATAAACATCGTTACGCCATCGGGCGTTGCGCATTGCACGGCTCCAACCTGAGCCACAATGTGCGGACGGCGCGCACGGCGCTTCCACGCATCTTTGCAGATATTGACCACGATCCGGTAGAACCAGGTGGAAAACTTGGCATCGCGCCGAAACCGTCCGAGCGCCTGGTAGGCCCGCACGAACGCGTCCTGAGACGCGTCTTTCGCATCCTCATAGTTGCCCAGAAAGCTAAAGGCCAGCCGCAGGGCTGGCTGTTGGTATTTGTTGACGAGCACGGCATACCGGTCGATCTCCCCACGGAGTACCGCTTGGATTGTCGCCACGTCGCTATCCACCATCGACGCGGGTAGTATAGCATCTGCTGAAACACCCTGACGAGGCCCCTGCACATGCGTACGCTCCCCACCAAGAGGCGATGGCAGAGTGCGTGCGCTCATACGCATCATGGCTGATGGCTATTGGCCACCACGCCGGCTCGCACCACCACCTCGAGGACCTCTACCAACATTCAGCCCAGGCCGTGCGCTGGCCTGGCCTCGCGGTCCAGCATCGAGCCGCCGACGCTCGCCTCCCTGCCCCACGCCATCTCGCCCTTCACCAGCTCCGTGATCACGGACTCCGCGATTCTGGAAGCGTTCTTTCCACTCGGCTCTGTGGCGCATCACGGCCTCATACCGCTCAGGATCGCGCTGCTTGAGCTCATCAAGCCGCTGCTGGAGACGCGCCTGATGCTGCGCTACGACTTCCTTATAACGCTCTGGGTTGCGTTCCTTGAGATGTTCGAGCCAGTATTCACGACGCTCTTGAAGCCGCTCTCTCACCTGTGCGAATTTTTCTGGATCCGTCTCTTTTAGATGCTGCAGCCGCTCCCGCATCTTGGCCTTTCGCTCTTGGATGGCTTGGCGAAATGCCTCTGGGTTTTCCTCCTTCAGCCGACGCAATCGACTCAGCTCTTCAGCAGCGTGTGGAGGCTCTTTCAAGAATTCGCGGCGATTCTCCTGCCTGTCGGCGCGATCTTCCCGGCGATCCCTGAAATCCTCGCGCCGACCAGAGATATCTTCACGCCGAGCTCGCGGATCATCATCATGCCGGGCATCCCCATGATCCTTCCGACGCTTCGCCATATCTTCGAGCTGATCTCTGACGCCCTCTCTACGATCCTGGATATCTTCCCGATCGTCTCCGAACCGCCCCTGAGAATCGCGCTCTTGTCTGACCTGTGCATCTTCCATCCGCCGATCGGCTGGCGAGGGTTCAGCACTAACAAGATGCGCCACTCCCACAATCCCGATAACGGTGAGGCTGATAATCGTCTCTCTCATGGCGATACCCTCCTATGTGCTAGATTAGACGCCAGCGGTGTGGCAATGGTTTACATGAGGGGGAACAATCGTGTAGGACACAGCGCCGGATCGCTCATCGCCATAAGCGTCCGACAGACGCCGCTTGACTAGGAGAGCTCGCGGACAATTTCGGAGAGCGCTCGACGAGATTGTAGAGGCGGGGCTTCGGCAGGATAGCCAATGGGAAGGAGGGCGATGGGCCAGAAACCGTCTTTCAGGCGCAGCGCCTCTTTCACGACTTCAAGCTCATGGACCGCGCCAATCCAGACAGTCGCAAGCCCAAGCGCTGTTGCGGCAAGCTGGGCATACGCGCAGGCGATCGTGGCATCTTGGATGCAGAAAAGCTGCTCGCCTTTCGCGGCATATTTCGCCGCCGAGCGGCTCGGCTCAGCACAGAAGACCAGGACAACCGGGGCTTGTATCACCGGCCCTTGGCTGCCAGAAGCGGCATCAAGACGCTGACGAATCTTCGCATCCTTCACCACATAGATCTCGTAGGCTTGCAAGTTGCCAGCCGAGGGTGCTCGATTCGCCGCCTCTAAAATTTGGCGAAGATGCGCATCACTCACCGGCTGCGAGGTAAATTGTCGGATGGCTTGCCGCGCACGCACTGTCTCAAAGAAATCCATCGAGAAGAACTTACCGTTCAACCACAGGTCGACGCGTGAGCGCTGAGAGTCCGACGATGACAAGAAAGATCAGTTCGGCGATCACATAACCGATCAGGATGGCAGGCAGCGGTTTGGCATGGCCGCCGGCATAGCTGTGCAATCCAACGAGATAGAAGCTCACACCGTAGTACGTCATGAGTAGCAGAAAAAATCCGCCGATCGTCGAGAGCGCGACCCCCACACCGTGAATCCATCCAGCGAAGCGCCCATGCAAGATCGCGAGAAACCACAGAAGCGTAATGAGCGCCCATGTTTCTTTCGGGTCCCAGCCCCAGTACCGGCCCCATGAGGCGTTCGCCCACACCGCCCCGAGCATGATCCCGCCGACGAGCAGTACCACACCGACTTGGATCGTCCGATAGAGAAAGGTGCCAAGCCCAGGAAGTGATGCGTGCGAGCGATCGCGCAAGTAGACGACGCTGTAGATGTGCGCCAGGACCGTGGCCAAGGCTAACGCGCCGTAGCTGGCCACAACGGTAAGCACATGGATCGTCAGCCACAGATTGCTGTGCAGCACCGCCACGACCGGACTGATGCTGGAATCCAGTGGCACATAATCGGCCAGCACCAAGACAATCATCGAAAGAATCGATGCGGCAAAGCCAAAATAGCCGACGCGATAGATCCGCTCAAAGATGAGGGCGACTGTCACGGCGACAAACGGCAGCCATAGCATCGTTTCAAAGAAGTTCGAGACCGGCGGCCGGCCCCCGAGCACAACCCGTGTGAGGATCCCGGCCAGGTGCACGAAATACCCCATGATCACCGCCGCAAAACCGAGGGCGCTTGCCCAGATCGCTTCAGTACTCAAGCTAACCAGGAGCCCGAGACATCCAACGAAATAGAACCAGCGCGCAATGTGGAAGGGGGCGCTCGCGTTGTAGAACACCTCGAGCACAAACCGCCACCTGGCCGGATAAGCCGCAGGGTTGGCCTGCTGCAACAAGGTGGCCAGCTGCAGTGCTGCGGCATCGATCGCCTGTGGCTCACCGGCATGCACCGCGCTGATCAAACTGCTCCAACTGTTGCGAAGTGCCTCCTGCTGTCGCGAAGAATATCCTTCAGGACGGAGGATTGACCGCCATACTTGATCAGTCGATCCTGGTGGCGGAGGAACCAGCGTGATGCGATACTTCAGCAGGCTGCTCAGCGCGGTAAACCGCTGGAACGCATCCATCGTTTCGTTCTCGAGCATGGAGAGCTTCTCATCGCGCTGCTGCTTCTGCACAATTGCCGGCAGCATCCGCATGAGCTTGCGCGTCTCGATCAGCTGGTTATAGGACACGCGCGCGGTTTTGCGATCGAGCCCGAGCGCTTCGCGCAGCGGAATGAATGGGATAGCAAGGAGTGGCTCTGCCTGCCACCGCTCCTGATCTGCCATGATGGAGAGCACCGTCTCCACCGCATCATCATGTCCAATGCGAGGAGCTCCGGTGATGCGCTGGAGCATCTCGCGGGCAAAGCTGTCAAAGGGCTTGACCCGGCCGTTGTGCTGAATCGCCACCTGGCGTATGGTCTCAACCGTCGTGCGCGGCAACCGCCGCGGCCCCTCCGCATCGCTCCACGAAGGAGCCAACAGTACCGCGATCAGCGGGAAGGCAAGCACCATGGCGCGACGCATCATGTAGAGCGGCTCCTTGTGCGCGCCCGCGGCTTGCGTGGACGCTCTGTGACACGGCTCGGCGAGGTCTTCCCTAAGAGAAACATACTCATGACTCCAAGGATCACAATGATGAA
>Ga0209515_10004450_pt1 | contig 18912 bp, 1 predicted proteins | sample Subgroupgradi54m_FD_187454 | JGI IMG/M metagenome (GOLD analysis project Ga0209515, IMG submission 187454) | Subsurface groundwater microbial communities from S. Glens Falls, New York, USA - GMW60B uncontaminated upgradient, 5.4 m (SPAdes)... ...
CATTTTTAAGCTCTCCCCCGCCTAACGTCGAGTTCTGGATTAAATCTTTAACCGCTTGGACGGTAATTTTTTCAGTCTGTCCCCGCATCTCCGCCCTTGAATCCAACCGATTCAAGGACTGAGGAGTCCTTGGCTCGGTCGGAACCAAGGGCACCTCCGCGCGGGAAGCAATTTGACGCTTTAATTTGACGACAGAAACAATTTGGCGGCCCCAAAGCGTACGATCAAAAACTCTCTCGGTCCTATTTGCACTGAAACCATAACGATTTGCCAGCTTCATAAAATTCTGATCAAACCCGGTCATCACAATAAGACTCTCATCACGTAGAGACCCAAAAAGGGATGAAGCAAAATCATTCATTTCATCATCATCTAGAAGATAGAGCACATTGGTCACGAAAACATGAGAATATGCTTTTGAAGGGAGGCGAAGTTTTCCTACTTTTCCCAATCTGATGTTAATTCTGTCACCCATTAAATCCTGGCCGAAACTTGATTGAATGTTTGCGCGGTCTCGAGAAATAAACTCTTTGAGAGAAACGACAAACGGCTCAAAAGCCTCGACGACATCAACATGAGCCCCACGGATTGCGGCTGCTGTCAAATGCCAACGTCTAATAGAAGGTCCGATGCTGAGTATGCGATCATCTGAATTTAGTTTCAATCGATCTACGAGTCTGACTGAAAGATCCCATTCTTTCTTTGATTTGGGATCAATCGTTTCATAAATTCGGCTAACGGGAATGGGGGGAATTTGTTTTTCAATGATTTTTCCCCGCACCTCCGCCCTTGAATCCAACCGATTCAAGGACTGAGGAGTGCCAAACTCGGTCGGAGTTTGGTGCACCTCCGCGCGGACGATATTTTTCGGATTGACAAGCTTCATTGCATGTGTTAATTTCCTTTCCCCCGCAAGGAAAGGAATGCCGAAATGCCGAATACCACTGACAACTCCGATTATCCCCGCGAGCGAGAGTTCAAGGTCATTCTTGAAGATATTCATTCTCAATTCCGCACGTTTGGCGATGAACTGCAAGGCATCCGTCATAAACTGGAACGTTTGGATCATATTGAGATTCGGATTTCTGAAATGAGCCAAGATTTGATCATCCTGAAATCCGCCTTTCGCCCTTTCACCAGTCAGGTATCCGAACATGAACATCGGATTAACCAACACGACAAGCGTCTGACGGTTCTCGAAAAGCATTAAATTCGTTGAACGCACTTCCGCGCGGGCGGATGGAAAAGGATCTGGATGATAAGATTGGATGGTATACCAGCCTCTTTCATCCCACTCGACAGAATAAGAAGGCCAAGTGAGAATTCCAGAACTGACGGAATTCTCGAGTGATGAAACAGTTGTGGCTTTATCCATCGGAACGGTTCTCAACCAATAAATTGTATCTATCCTCTTAGCGTTAATTTTTTCGCGGCGCATTTGGGCGCTGCCAAGATGCGGAGATTGAGTTAAGAGAAGAGAAGCTACGCTTAAAACCCGTTGCATGGATTTCTCCACTTCCTTCCTTTTCATGGTAAGCGTGTGAGAAGGTATGAAATCAGGAAGCGGCATTCTGAAAGTCATATTTCCGGAACGATCTGCCCGGCTCAAGTAATAAGCCAATTCACTGACAAACTCAGGAGCGCTTTTTCTTTCACTCTCGTGCTGAAAATATAACTTTTCTACCAATTCGACAACCCGCTCGGCGGGAATATTTTCAACTTTCCGACCCAACATTAACGAATCAACCCAATCATCAATTTGACTTCGTACCTCCGCGCGGAATTTAGATTCGTCATTGATGCGCAATTTCATTTTGACTTCTCCATCTGCCCAAATTCTCAAGACGGATATGTTTCCTGCTTCGATATGATTTGCTAAACTATTCTCTATCGTGATCTCAGAAATAACTCTCTTTTTTACCGCATTACTTAACGGGCCTCCTTCCGAGTTAACCAATCGAATATAGCCATCGTTTAATTGATAATTAAACGTACTTTGTTTTAACTGCGAACTGAGGTGCAAGGCTTCTTCTTTTTCAAGTTCCACCTCAGTGTTAAATCCATGCCTGGGTTCAAATCCTAAAATAAATCGAAAGGCAACACCATTCGCACCGTTTTGCGCTGCGGCATGAGGGTAAGCATAAACTCTTCCCATCCCAATTCCGGTTTTTATCTCGCTCAGATAACGAACAACGTTAATAATTTGATTTTTCTTAAAATCAACGTAAGGAACGGGATAAGTTCTGCGTAATAAAGGTTTTTGTTTTTCAATTAAGTCAAGAGATTCCTTTATGAGCCGGCCTCGTTTTCGTTTTTCTTCTTTTTCAAATTGATACAGAATCTGATCAATCTCATTATTTTTATCCATCACGTACTTTAATACCTCAACCGCAATTTCTTCATCAATAACGGGAATCTCTTCACCGTTATCTCTTTTTCTGATGCCTCCGGCTTTGAGATCTTTCTCTTTCTGTCTCATGAACAGCCGGAAAAGTCCTCGCACAATGAAGGACGCGAAAACGGGAATGTTTTGATGAATTTCTTCATAAGCTCCGAGGCGCAAGCGAATGGCATTGCGCGAAAGGCTGGCCGTAACCGCGGCATAACGGTCATCTTTTGATGACCGTTGATAGACGAACCGAGTTTCATAAGGCAGATTATCCAAAATAACAACCGAGATCCGTTCATTTGGAAAATCTTGTTTCACCAATTTTGAACTCAAAAATTCTTCGAAAAGCTTCCAATAGGTTTCTTCCAGATCCTTTGTGAGAATGTAGTCCGAATCTCCCCCAAACCGCTTGTGTTCACGATTCATAACAAACCTTAGTTTTTCCATAAATCTTTTCTTAAGGAATTCTTTTTTATGGTAAGGGGTTAATTTAAATTCTTCTGATAAATAGTCTCGGACTGCAACAACGGCCTGATAGCCATTGGCAAGCAAACTACCTTCCGGCGGCGGCGAATAAAATATATCTGTTTTGCGGGAAGTTTGACTTCCATAAATTTCAAACCGCTGCGGCGCCAACCTGGTTGTCCATCTCACAATTTGATTAAGGTACTCCGGCCTTCGAATCCAATGCTGATATTCCTCTTCTCCTACGCGCACCTCAGCGCGTAACGTTTGGTCTTCCTCATTTTTTTGATCGGGTTGAACCTTCACCTGATTTGGATATTGTCGCATTAATTTTTCGAGACCACTTCGGACTCGCGTAATGGTCTTAGCGTCAAGAGAGGCTTTGGTCGATTTGATCGAATGGAATAAAGATTTTGCCATGGCTAACTGATTTCTTGCTTGAGCGATATTTCCCTTGGTATCAGCCGATTGGGCCCTGTCCAGCGCTTCAAGGATTTCATTTTTAAGCTCTCCCCCGCCTAACGTCGAGTTCTGGATTAAATCTTTAACCGCTTGGACGGTAATTTTTTCAGTCTGTCCCCGCACCTCAGCACGATTGGATCTTAACTCAACAGCCAATTTACTGAATCCGTATCGTTTGATCCAATTGAAGATTATCTTCTGACTTACCTTCAGTTCATCGGCAATAGGTTGTTGTCTGGCTTGATGCTGACGCAGGAGTGCTTCAAAGCGTTCGCTCCCAGGATAATCAGTGGGTCTTGCGTTTCGTAACTCAACAGCCAATGACTCAAAGCCGTATTGTTTGATCCATCTTGAGATTGTCTGCTTACTTACCTGAAGCTCATCAGCAATCGGTTGTAACTTGGCTTGATGCTGACGCAGGAGTGCTTCAAAGCGGTCGTTGCCGGGATAGAGATTTTTGCTTCGCACCTCCGCGCGCTGGACGTCTTGACGTATCAGATTTTCTGTGTTAGCGTTATCAATGTTATGAGTCCGTTGATTCGAAAATACATCAGTGCCAATCCCAACATTTGTCACGGAAAACCCGTTTTCCGAGGGACCCGCATTCCCGTCTCGTTGGTTCTTCAAATGATTGAAGGGGGAGATTCCATCCAAGATATTCTGCGAGGATATCCTTCTCTTTCTAAAAGTGCCATCAAAGCGGCGCTTCACTTCGCCAGCGAAGTCATCGAAAATTCCCGCCTTAGTTCTCGTGTCCTTACCAGCTAATTTTCGGTTTCTTGTGGATGAAATGGTCCACCGCAATGTAGCCCAATTTCTAATCCATTCCGGATGCAATGTCCTAAGAACGCCAAAAGGATTAAAGAACGGCCAGGTATACCAATTGGCTAAACGCGAATCCAGAATTCTGCTCACCCATGACAAGGATTTTTCAGACGTAAAACGATATTCACCTGTGGAGACAGAAGGAATCATTTGCATCCGCATTTTCCCACCCACCATATCGAATGTTCTCGAGCGAATCAAAAAATTCATCCACGAGACAAATCCAGAAAATATTAAAGGAAAGTTAATCACACTCGAATAAACCCATACTTCAGTCCGCACCTCAGCGCGGCCTTCTGGTAGTGGCTCAAGATGTGATTCGATCGGCAATAATGCACTGGGTTTATTTGTGATTCTAATTATTTCCCCGTCTATATTTTCAATCAGATGACGCACCCGCTTTACCTGCATATTCACCGCCGTGGAATGACGCGTATCAACATCCATAGCAAAAGTTTTTCCATCTTGTTCTAAACCAATTTTGACAACCCATTTTGGTGTCAGCACCATAGACGGTCCCTTGGGACCATACATGCCTTTAACCAGAACTATGCCGCTTCGATCTGAAGGCTCAATGGTTAAGGTTAATGGGCTTAAAGATAACTCAGATAAAAAGTCATGGATGACGACGACTATTCGGTTACCTTGTTCAAGTTCAGCAATTTGATATTCCGTGGGCTGCCGCACTTCGGCGCGGTGGAATGTTTTATCCTTCAAAATTATTTTACGGAGATGTTTTCTGGCCTCAACCAAACGATAAGTAACTGTCTTGACCGGAATTCCGAATTCACGCGCGATCTCTTTAGACGGCTTGTCGTGAAAATAAAATTCATCAATGACTTCGCGGTCTTTTTTGGAGAGCCGACCTACGAGTTCTCTGACCTTAGCGAAATACTCATGATCTTCGGCAATGTGATTAGGATCAAGCAGGTCAATTGAAAGTAATTCCACACCGCTCAATCCGGATTTATCTGGCTGATCTTGAAGGAGAAAAGAGTGCTTTACCCTTCGACTTATATCAACGAGCCGATGTTGAACAATGCTTCTCAAATAGATTTTAAAATCTTTAGTAGAGTCGTAGTTTTCAACAATCTTATCCCGCCTCTCAAGAAAATGAATCAATAAGATACTCCACAAATCATCTTCATCTATATCCCCTCTCCTCATTTTGCGCACAGAATTGTGAATGAGAGGCGCGGCTAAATATTTTACGCTTCCCCAGAATTCTGAAGTTTCCCAATTGTCATAGTTTTTAAACATTTCAAAAGTAAGTTCTGGAAAGCCAGGACTAGTTCGCGCCTCGGCGCGACGACTGCCGGATAGATACTTTTTGCCAGAACTGGCTTTTTCCCAATTTCGAACGTTAAGCATAGCGAGGAAAAAGTCATTCAAACGCTGATTCGCATCTTGACGACTATAAAACGGGCCAAAGACTTCCGGAATCAGCGGATGACTTAAGGATTCTAAAATATCAGGGTAGTTTTTCTCGAAGGAACCGTGGGTCCGATCCAAATAAATTTCATCCGCTGGAATTTCAATGGTTTTTCCAAGTTCTTTGCTAACCACTTTATCCAGGCCGAATACTCCGTTTTTATAGAGAATAATGCTGAATCCAGCCAGTGCGGTATCAGGAGTATTCTCTGTCCAATCCCACCCATAATATTTTCTGTAAATGGTTTGGATCCAATCCTCATTCTGGGAAATAAATCTCCGGAGTAATTGATAAATTTTCTCATCCAGCTTCACACGGGGCCGCGCTCCGCCAAACGCTTTATGATGCTCCAAAAAAGGCACCAGAAAAATAAGCAGCCGGAGCATCCCAATTTCCGCCATTCCTCTTGTCATGTCCGAAAGCGATTCCTTGGCCAGTTGCTCTTTCAGAAATTTTAGATTTTCTTCAACGATCCAAAAATCGTCATCCGAATCATGATCCAGCGCATTCAAATGCACTCCGTGCAAAAAGAGTGAGAGCGCAACGGCCCGCACACCATTTTCACCGGGCAAATACTTGAGGCGGGACGATAACTCTTTAAATTCCTTATTCGATTTAAAAAATGTTTTCAGGGAAAGGGCGAAAAGCGACGGAATGTTTAACACCCAGGGAATGTCCGCGCGTTTGTTGTACAAGTCCAACACTTTTTCAAGCTGTTCCTGTTCTTTTTGAGAGATGAGAACTTTATTGCCGCGGTCCAAAATATAAAGAGCCAAGGCACGCAAGACTACTTCTCGATCAGGAACGGCTTCCTGCAAAAGCGGTAAGCCCTTATAAACCGAATCCCACGTAATACCCTTCCATGAATCGAGAACTTCCAAAAGATTTCCAACCGATTGCCCTGCGGTTGGCATGTTGGATTGGATATCTTCAAACACAACCTGGTAACTCTCCATTTCATCTTCTGGACTTGAAAAATTCCGGGTAAGGAGCTCTTCTGTTTGCGACAACCAGCGGTCCAGATTTTTATCCCGCACCTCGGAACGTCCAGTTCCGAGGTTCTTGCTTGTGCCGAAATCATCGGATTTCGGCCGCACCTCAGCCCGCGTTGGTTGACGCGGTCCCGGCTTGCGGTCCGACCATTCGTCGGCCCGTCTCGCCTCGGCGCGGACGGCAGGGATTAAGGTTTCGCTCGGCGTGGGAGTCGGCTCCTGAATTTGATCGCCCGTCTCACCGGGTTTCCTTTTGATCGTGAAAAACACGTAATCAAAGTTTCCGAATACATAAGCATCCCCGGGCTGCGGCAGAGTTGAAATTGACAAATCTGAAAATGAGGGGTCCACCGGAGCGCCAAATGAGGTGTCGCGCCCAATGGCGAACATCTTTGTAAGCGGCGTGAATAGATCCCTTCGCAAATCATACGTCACATGGACGGTTGCAACACTCTCAGAGCCAAAAAATTCGGGGGCACGGAGCAATGTGTGAAGCAGATCCGGGTCATTGCGGCTTGGTTTCTGGAGATGCAGTAATTCTTGGCGCAGCGCGTCCCCTGGAAGATTTTGAACCACGACGATATTTTCTGCTTTAATTTCACGTGCATATTCCTTCAACTGGCTCAGATAAACTCGAAGGCGAGCCTCAAGATTGGCTGAATTCGGAATTTTCTCATGACTGTGCAGAACAAAACGTGGGAAATACTGAACCGTGAATCCCTTTTGATTCAATTGCCGCAAGGCTTCAAGGCTGCGTTTCATTTCATTGAATATTTTTTCGGAACCTGAAAGTGAGTTGCGAAAATGTTCTGCAATTAACTGCAACCCTTTTGTCTCACCCTCAGACAGATAGGCGTTCACTGCGCGAGCAATGTCAGTCCAACTGGCATTTCCGTCACGCAAAAGAAAGCTCCAAGTGATATCAACATTGTAACGATCATCCCAGTCAACACGATCAGAACTCATCAGTGGAAGAGACAACAGCGTTCCCTGAGGCAAGCTTCCTTCCTGCTCAACAAGCGGAAGGATGTCGTCCATATCTTGATGGTCGGACTGAAGCAGCACGAGATGGTATCTGGTGAGTAATTCGCGAAGGAGTTCATCATGATTTTTACCGGTATCACGCAACGTGTTGTGAATGTCCCAGTCTGAGGGGGAAGAAATTAGCTCTTCTGTGAGAGACTGCTCCGCCAAATTTTTAATCCAAGTGTAAATTGTAGGCGGCATAAAAACAGTGTGTCGCATCGCCATGCGCACATCTTCCAGACTCAGATGATTAAGATTCTTGAAGCTCCCAAACTTGGCATAATCCCGAATCACGAGGGCGGTCCAAGACGGAAACAAATTATTGAAGAGGGTCAACAAATCCTCCGCGTCTGCGAACGTCACCATGAAAAAATGGGGCCCCATTTTCTCCAAGATGACCCGTTTTAACGCGGTATCTCTGTCTTTTTTATCTCCAACGGCTCCCTTAACGCGGTCGTCTCTGGCGATCAAACTCCAAGTACTTCCCATAAAGCCCGCGTGTGTGAGAAGAGGATCCATGCTCTCAAACGGTATTTGACCTTCCAGTTCCTTGCCGATGGGAAATGCGATAAGGTTTGAATGGTACAAAATCGCGCGCGTATGTTCCCTTAACTTTTGTAAAAGCGCTGATTTTTCCGGGATCAGCGCAGACCATGCTGCCTCAACGGCAAGCTCATGCTGCATTTCGGGATCAACGGAAGATAAGAAATAATTAAGCGGTAAATGGATCCTTCCCTTTGAATCACGAAAGCTCAGGAGATCCATACTTTTTAAAAGACCGGTTTTAAAAAAGAGCGGGAGTCTAAAACCAATGCTTCCGTCGATGTAACCATGCAACACAACAGTAGCGGATTGGCCCAAATCTTTAATGAGACGCCTTAAATTCTGATCAATTTCATTTCTTCGCTCGTTCAAGATAGACTGGTACTCATCGCTCATCTTCCTTGTGACTTGCAAGCCATCTCGCTCCGTCCACACCAAATAGGGCTTCAAATTCTTTTCAATGACTTTCCTTAAAGGAGCAGTGACCGGCAGCATTTCCCCTCCGAACGGTTTTTCCATCACCCCATACACAGCGCCTTTTTCACTCCAAGCTGGATCAAGCCGCGTCTCAGCGCGGACTACCTTGGAGTTTTTTATTGCGCCGCGAGTATTCGTTCGCACGGGTGATTTGGCGCTAAGTTTTGATTTTTGAAAAACGTGGATGGAGGTTCTGCCCAGCACGGAATCCAAATCACTGAAATGAGTATCGAATCCCATGTCGTAAAATAATATTTTTTTAATGCGCTTATAGCGTGGGCGCGCTAAATAATCCCGGTATCCTAATTCCCGCGTCAGCAATTTTCCAAAATAATCATCCCGTGAATCCGCGATAATGACAAATCCTCCCGGTTTCATTATGTCGTGGTCCACGCGCCGAATAAATTCTTCCATTTTGTTGTAGACTTCGGGGCTATGATCGTAATGGGTGACCCAATGAGAAAAACCCTTCAAGATCATCGCATCCAGCTTCCCCTTTTTTTCAATCAACCCAAAATAGGTTTCATAATCAAAATTATTGGTATGGATTGCTTGTAAATCTTTACGCATTTTCAGATAGTCGGCAGGTAAACCGTAGCCGACGACCGCTGTTTTTTCTAAAAACGCCGTTTTACTGTCAACACCCAAACCATGAAATTGATTAATCCCAAAAAGACGCGCAAAATACGAAGGGAAATAATCATTGCCCATAGCGGGATAAAGAACGTTCCCTCGGAGAATCCCCATTTGATTTAATAATTTGAGCCGCAGGACATAATCATAGGCACTTTCAGAATACGCCTCATCCCAACTTAGTTTATTCCTAGCTTCGATTTTTTTAAGGAGGGATCGAAGATCAGTTGCCCGCGTCTCGGCGCGATTGAGAGAAGAACGCTCTTTTTGATTCACCAATTCATACCAACTCGGAACTTTATGATGCCCAAACCAGCGACTTAAAAATGTATTTTGAATAATAATATCCGGTTGGATAAGTTGAAGCCTGTCAGCTTCGCCAAGAGGATCTAGGATTTTGATTAAAATCCGAAGAGGCAGATAAATTAAGAGACTTAATGGAATAGCAATAATTTCGCCAAGCAGCATGTCCTCTATATCTATTTTTCCTTCTCTTAAGCGTTTTATGCTTATTGCAACGCCTTCGAACTTTCTTTCAATGATAAATAAAATTGAGCTAATTGCCGGCGTTGATACATAAATGGAGAAATCTATATCAATGCTTTCTTCGGCAAAATGACCCAATGCCTTGTTGCCTGAAACAATCACAATGTGATTCTTCTTGCGAGAGATATTCTCGGCAGTTTTTACGATTTCAGGATTAAACCCGCCGTCACTAAAAGCGTCAAACATGCCGCCGACATAAGCATCTTCGTCAAGATGAAAAATATTAACTTCATCTCCCAACGCTCGATCTAAAATATCCGAAAGTTCATTGGCAATCACACTTTTTCCTGAAGCAAGAGAAGCGGCGCTGACCGTAACCAAAATGCCCCGCTGATCGGATTCTTGATCTGATTTCTTTCTATCGTAATATTTCTTAATGATTTGAATGGCAGCCTGATTAATTGACGATGAGGAAGGAGCGATAAACTTCTTATTCCATCGCTTTTGGATTGAACCAAGTGAAAAACTATAAGTTGTTATCGGATAGAAAAATTGAAACATCACCGATGCCATCAGCCATATAGCGCCCCATGCGCCATACTTAGGAGCAAATCGATATAAAGCTAAAACTATAGCTGCATAGACAAGATTCTTGCCGAAAAGTGCGATGAGTCTTGCAACGAAACGCGGGCCATAATTTTTTGCCGAAGTTTTTTCAGTGCGTACCTCGGCGCGGACAGTGGCTATTTGGGTTGCGAGCCGGTCCAGAAGTTGGTCCAGTAGAGCCCGATGATTGGGTTCATCGAGAACATCAAAATAAGCTTGTCTCACCTCATTGACCACAGAAACGCTTGAATTTTTGATTTCGTCGATGCTCAGAGAATTGAGGGCTTTGTTGGCCGCATCGTGCGCTCGGCTAAAAATTTCGTATAAAGGCCCGCCTTCAACGCCTTCAAACAGTCGGTGCCGAAAATTCTTAGCCTCTTCAGAACCTGAAAAACCATGCCCAACCGTCGGATAAGCATAAAACAAGTTGCGGATGAAATGTTCTCCTACCGATTCATAAACTTTTCCCTCCGCATCGGAAATTCGCTTTTTGAGAAATTGAAAAATGTCTTTTTTTCGAACCGGCAGCCCAACCTTCACTTGGCCAGGATCGATCAGGTATATTTGGTTTTTGCGAATAATATAATTTTCTCTTTTTAAATCAGGATCGAAGACTCCCAATCGCCAGAGGTTCTTAACGTTCCGAAATTCTATTTCTTGGACAGCTTTCCTTTCCGATGGATTCTTGTTCAAGTACGCATCCACTCGATAACCTTTTTCTTGGAAATAAACATTTGTTAACAAGCTTTGGCCGTCACGAATCACTCGAATCTGCTTTTCTTCCAGAGCTTTTTCGGCCGGAACCAGAATTTGCATCACTTGAAGACGTTCTTGTGGAGAATTCGGCTGACCTCCGATTGCCCATTGGTGCAAAATCCGAGCAGGCTTTTCAATCCGCTTTTTGAATAGGTAGTTTGGATATTCTGAAGACCGGTAAATCTTGGTACGTTTGCGGTCTGCGGCTTTTGTAAGTCCGTAAAATTCCACAATGCGCTGCCAAATATCGCGGCTGGAAACGACAGAAGACTCTATTTCAAACTGATCCGGAGGAACTGATCGCATCTCCCCCCGGGCCTTACGGCCCTCGGGGCCGGAGGCCGCGCGGGCTTTAGTTGCTTGAGATTTAAATTCAGTGAGCAAATTATTAACATAGGTAAGCACTTGTTTCACATTCTCATCGGCAGGTTTTTTCAAGGCAATTTTCATCCAACGTGAAATATTTTCCCTATTGTTGCTCTGAATATTTTCAATCAGACCTGCCAGTGCGGTCTTTAGATCAAGATTATCTGAATTTAAATAATCATAGGTAGATTCCAACAGTTGTGTAATGACAGATTTCGCCGACAGGTCCCAGTCTGGATTTCCTTGATAATCCTCTGGTTCAAATTCTAAAATTTCCAGTGCCGCCAGTTTGCTTAAGGATAAATCAAAATTCTTGTCTTCGATTTTAGCCAGTCTTAAATCATTCAAATTGATATCGGCGCGGTTGATTAAGAATACATGCTCTTGAAGATCTTCTTCCGGAAAACCGACTCTCACGCCAAAACGATCGATATCACTGATCCCCCACGCTTCAAGAACAGCTTTAATGAATCGGGCCATTTTGACAATTTGATTGTGCATGACTTTGTAAGAAGTTTTGTCTGATTTTTTGAGCAAAGTTGTATCCGGGCCCATCAAAACTTTTCGCTGCTCAGGATCAATGCCAAACGAAGCATATCCAGCAGGCGCTTTCTTAAATCCTGTTTTTCTAGCTAAATTAACGTGATAAAGAAGTTCAATGCCGTCTTCTTGCTGAACAAAACCAGGACTAATTGCAAGACGGGCTAAATCATTGATTTTCAAACCAACCGTGGCAAAAGCAATGACGCCCATAATTTTGCGCGCAGACATCTGGACTTGATAGGCATTCTTTGTTTTCAATACTTGCTCGGCCAATTCTTCGTAACGGGCTTTAATTCTGCGCATTTCCGGAACAAGGATAGCGGTCGCCTTGTCATCCAGAACAATAGCCTCAAATACAACGCCTCCCGTATGAGGCGATTCCCAGCGGCCGAATAAATCAGATACTTGTTTCTCATCATCCCGCACTTCGGCGCGGTGGAAAGATCGTGTGGCCTCTTTAAGGCTGCGGACGTCAAGCTGGACTTGGGTAAGAATCCGACTTTTTTCATCTGGCTGATCTGCAGAAATAGAGCTGAGTCGTGCAAAATTGTCGCGCAAGCTGGCAACCGCTATTTTGAGGAGATGATAATTCGGGACACGTGATTCAATCGTCAGAAAATAAGTTTGATAAACGAGTTCAGCGAGCTGATGCGCCTCTTTAAATTTCCCGGCTTTGATCAGCACTTCGAATTCCGCTGCGGCACGATGTGTTTCCTGGTGTCGGATCTGATGAGCCAGGTAATCCCTCCTCGACTGAACCCCCCTTTTGATATATTCGATTTTTTCCTGCCTCTCGCGAAGCGCTTCAATCGCTCCATTCAAAAGCCCAAGCGCTTCTTGATATCGTCCGGTTTTGATGGAGGTCAAAGCGGCTTCGACATTTTTGGCGGCCTTTCTTTTTTGATCGGTTTTCCCATGAGACAGGCCGCCGGGGCCTTCCTGAACTTCGGCAAGCTGATTTTCAATTTCTTCAAGGTGATAACCGGTGAGATTTTCTTTGTAGGTGTTAAGAAGTTCGATCACATAATCAATCGCGTTGATCCGGAAAAGGATCTGCTCGTAGTCTTTTTCTTGATTTAAAAGCGTTCGAACCTGGCTTTTTAGGGCCTTATCCAAATTCGGCAAAAATATTTTAGTCGGCGAGAGAACGTAGGTGAAAGATTCGTCTTCGAGTTTTTCTTTCTTCCACCGATTTTCAATCAGAATCACTCGCTCTTCGGAATGTTCCGCAGACGGCGGCTCATGGAAGATGCGGAAGTTTTCATAGTCATAAACCGCCGCAACCCGGCCGTCATAGCCGAGCACTTTGATTTTCTCGGTTGCGGCGCGCGCGATCTGTCTCCGATAACGCCAGCCGTACTCCTGAGAAAGTCTGAGGTAGGCACGATGCAGAGCCATCAGCAAAGTAAGGACAGCAGATTCATTCGGGGTTTCTTTTAAAAGATGAGCACGAGTCTGGAGAAGCTGCGCCTTAATTCTTGCCTTGTGCCAACCCACAACTTGATCATTAAGCTCATCTAGTTTTTCATGATCCTGCTTCGTATAAGCTTCTACAAACTGCTGTTCAAAAGTTTTAATTTGGTCTTCGAATTTCTGAGAAAGGCTTTTAAGCCGCATTTCATCAAGTCCGCTCATCGAAGCAAAGCGGCTGTGCTCTTCTTCGGGGTTCGGACTTTTTTCTTCGGAAGCAATCCGATCGGCAAAGGCTTCAAGACGATCTGCGTAGGAACGGATCTTTTTAAGAACCAAAGCGGCGTCTTCGATTTGACCGGCTTCAATGAGCTGCTTACACAACGCAAAAAGATCCAAAATTTCACGGTTGAAACCGTGCATTTGCATCGCGCGAGCCCGCGCACTTTGCCGAAGCAGCGCGGTTCGATCGATTTCCACCTGCGTCCGCACCTCGGAACGTCCAGTTTCGAGGTTCCTGCTTGTGCCGAAATCATCGGATTTCGGATGCACCTCCGCGCGGGAGTTAAACTTAGCAATAAATTTAGAAGCGGTTTTAGAATTGACTTTTTGATTAGCGTCATGTATAAAGTTGTTCCTCCCGCGGAAAGAAGAGGACACCCCATTGGAAGACAAATTTTCTGCACGAGAAGTGGCTGTGCTAGTTGAAAAATTAAGTAGCGAATTCCGATCCGTATCAGAAGTCGTGCTACCGCTCCGCTTAGATATGGCTGAAGTTAAAGAACGTTTAACAGCAGTGGAAGTAGAGGTCGGGTCGTTAAAAGAGGCATTTCGCATTGCAATTCCTAGTTTGATTAAGCGAGTATCCCGCATCGAAACCAAACTCGGGCTTTGATCAAAATTTTCCCGCACCTGCCCGGCCGGCAGGCGGGCCTCCGCGCGGCCTATACTCGCAGGACCAAACCCCTTGTCAATCAGGTGTTTCATTAAATCATCTAAAAGCGTTTCGACTTCATTAGCCGAAATTCCGCTGCCTGCTGCAATTTGTTGAATCATAGCTTGACGATCGGCATGGGTAGGATGTTCAGAAAACTCATATAACTTCTCAATAACAAGTGTGCCATCTTTCCGTTTCCCTGCTGGAAGACCGGCAAAGAAACTTCGGATGGCATTTTCAAGCTCCTTAAGGGAAAGCGCATCATCAGGAGAGAGCTCGCGATTGGAACCAACTAAGATCACTTTTCTTTTCCTTCCTTTTCCGTCTTCCTGAAATTGCACTTCAGTCACTGGCGTTTTAAAAACAAGCGATCTGATTCCTTGTTCCAAGAAACGAATGGGAATTGCTCTTCGGGTCAAAAGAAGCCAAGCAATGCTGAAAGACGTTAGGAGCAATTCATCTTCGGAACTTCTTAATTTAAGAAGTTCTCCGAGCTGCTCAAGTAAATCCGATTCATCAAGTGGCGAACGAATGATCAAAGCAATCTGAGAGCCGTTGAAGAGGGGTTTTCCTTCTGTGGTTTTCTCCTGAGTAAGCGTTTGAATCAGGGCCTTTAAGTTCTCATCAGTGCGCTTGGAGGCAATGATCAAAGCAATCTGAGAGCCGTTGAAGAGGGGTTTTCCTTCTGTGGTTTTCTCCTGAGTCAAGTCTCGCAAAAGAGAGATTTTCTCCAAAGTAGGTCGTCTTGAACCCAGAATCCACTCCAAATAACGGGGGCTTAAGCCGGATGTTTCTTTCAGAAAATCAAATAAGAATTGGTTATCCTGAATTCCCAGATCAAGATTGCGTGCTAAAAAGTGACCCCTTAAAGTTTCTTCCTCTAACTTCCCTGCTCGAACCTCAGCACGGAGGGATTTTTGCTTCTGGGATCTCAAAGCTTGAGATTTTATCCGGCCGTCTCGCCGTGGCTGAGGAGTAACGCTCATTCTCTCTCCCAAAATAGAAGTGAACTGACGAGTCAGAGCTAATTGAAGTGAAAGATTGGAGGTTTGAACAGAATTCATTCGTCCAACTAAATCGCCAATGGATTTTGGAGTAATATCACCTGTTTTCCAAATTTCTTTCAGGCCGGATGAGAAAATATTGAACCGCCCTTTAATGACTGACTCAATTTGGTCAAAGTATGTGGGCAGATAAGAATTAAGTTCTGCTCTTAGGGCTTCTCTGATTTGATCCTCAGTTTTTTGACTTGGATCCGGAGTTTTACTTAAGGCCCGGCCAAGAGCATCAACATACTTCGTATATTGATTCGCTTCGGTAATCCTTCCTTCTACAATGGAGTTTTGAATGATTTGGTCCCGCCACTGTTTCAGAGAAGAATTGAGCTCGTGAGTTTTCAGCAAAGCGGTCAACTTCGCGGAATAATCTTGAGCCAGAGCATCCCATAAATTTCCCTGGAAGTATTTCATGAAGGACCGCTCCCCTTTCATGACGCGCAGATAATCGGATCGATCCTGAATCCGGTTGATTTTGGGTGAAATTAAAAGATACGGAATGTTTTGTTCTTTGAGCTTCTGGGTGATTCCTTCTGAATGAAAGCCCCCGGTTGAAATAAGAGCAATCTTTGTCTTTTCATCTTTCATCCGTTTCAAAGCATTTTCAAAAAGTGCGTGATCACGTTCTAATGCGAGCGAATAAAACTGATAATGAGGAGCAAAAAGTAAATTAAGGCGTTCAAGCTGATCGTCATTGCGAGCGAACAAAGTGAGCGAAGCAATCTCAGAGCTCTTAGATTGCTTCGTCGCTTCGCTCCTCGCAATGACGGACTGTAACAATTCACTCGGTTTTTTGTCTTTAATTTCCTGCCAATCCTGATGAAGAAGTTCTAAACGAGAAAAACTTTGAAGTAACTCTAAGCCATGAATTTCTCTCAGAAGTTTCTTTTCGTTCTCTGTTTGCGGAAGGCTCGTTCTCAGTTCTCCTTCAAGGGCTTCCAGTTCACCGAAGAGTTTTGTTCCTTTAATCGATGAAAGTGTTTCGGCATGTTGAATGGTCGGTTTCAAAGACTTGGGAGTCATAAAATGAGAATTCATCCGCTTTGCAATCTGCTTCATACGTTTCAAGAGAAGCCCTGAAGAAAGCTGCCCAAGTTGATGCATTTGAATCATGTGATTGATTTCCATCTGCTCAGCTTTGGAAAGTTTGGAAAGAACTTTCTCCTTGAACGTTTGAATCATTTGAGTAACCTGAGCGTCGTGGTCTGAATTCTGAAGATTCTTTTCGCTGGATTCTACTGAAAGGAGTTTTGAAAGTTCGGGATAAGAATTGCCTGGGCCTTCTCGCAATGACAGAAGGGCCTTCACATATTCCATCAGATCAAGTTCTTCTTTCTGGAAAGACCGGCGATGATCCAAAAAGGTTTTGACTTTTTCAGTCAATTGGCTTTGAGTCAAATCCAGAAGCGTTTTTTCAGCTTGATCTAAGATCTTCTTAATTTCGGCTTCATTTGAAACTGCTTCCAAAAAGGCTTGTTTGTTTTGCTCATAAAGAGCCTGGTTTTCGATTCCGTAATATTTCGTGTCATAGGTGTCCGTTAAAATGGATGAAACTTCCGCGCCGGTTAAATCAGATTTTTTAAGATACTCATCGAGGAGCTTGGCTTTCAACCTTTCATTAGGGAAGGATTTGAAAAACAAACTGTCCAACCGGCCTTCCCCGCCTTCTAAGAGAACCAGGCCGAGACCATATTTTTTACAAAAGAAATTGATAATTTCTTTTGTATGAACCTCCGAATCATAATTGGCGTGTGCGCTTTGGACGTAGATAACGAGTTTGTCAAATTGTTTGTCATTGCGAGGCAGCATTCCAGATGAGGCCGAAGCAATCTCAGATCGTAGATTGCTTCGCTTCGCTCGCAATGACGGGTCAGTGGAATCCGGAACATAAAACTCTTGAATTACGCCCAGCTCTTCCGGAAGTTTAAGTGAATCCATCAGTTTGACGGGATTCACCTGATCGCTCCCGTGGTGAGGGTGGATAGTTCCCGGAAGAGACTGGGCATAAAGAGAAGGATCTTTAATCGTGGTTAGGCAGAAGGATAGAACCAGGAATAGGGCTATGAGTTTTAATAAGGGGGTAAAGTGCTTTTTCTGTTCCACCACGGAAGCTAGACAATCTCCTTACAAGTCTTTTAAATAGATTTTAAAAAGTATACCCGGAGACACCTTATATTGCAAGTTCAGAGTATATATGTAAGTTATTTATTTACAGTGGGATACAGTAAAAAAAGAGGATTTAAAGGCCGCGGACTAGAAAATCGAGCGTTCCCGGTAGATGCTAGCGAGCAAACCGAAAGCAAAGAAAGTCGCTAATAATGAAGACCCGCCGTAGCTTAGGAACGGTAAAGTGATGCCGGTAATGGGAGCCAAACCAATCGTCATCGCAATGTTAATCAGAATTTGGAATGAAAAAAATCCAATCACACCGATGGCGAGCAGCTTCGCCCTGTGATCGGTGGTATGTTTCATAATTTGAAAGCTGTAGGCAATTAAAACTGAAAATAAAATAACGACGAACAACGCGCCAATGAATCCAAACTCTTCGGCAATCACCGTAAAAATAAAATCCGTGTGATGTTCGGGCACAAAATCAAGCTGCGTTTGCGTTCCTTGAAGCCAGCCCTTTCCAAACAAACCGCCCGAGCCTACCGCAATCTTGGACTGAATGGCTGTATAACTGGCGCCAATGGGATCAACGGATGGATTTAAAAAAACCAAAAATCGTTTTTGCTGATAAGGTTTTAAGGTATGCCACAAAAAAGGCAAACTAGCGGCAATTAGAATAAAGAAACTAATCAAATACCTGATCCTGATTCCCCAGAAAAAAAGGATGGCGATTAAAATCGGACTGAAGACAAGGCAGGATCCCAAATCAGGCTGTTTTAAAATTAATAAAGCAGGAACACCCACAAAGAAAATGGTAAGCATCAAGTTAAGCAAATGTTTTGAGGCCGGATTTCGCCCGGCTAAAAAATTAGCTAGCATCAGAATGGTCGCCATTTTTGCAAATTCAGAGGGTTGAAGCACAAAAGGTCCGATCGCAATCCACCGATGAGCACCTGAGCGGGCATCGGTAAAAAAAAGTACCCAAAGCAAAAGGATGATGGTGATGATGTAAAACGCATAAGAAATATTTAAAAAGAATCGATATCCCAGTTGAATGGTGAAAAAAAATACGAGCACACCAATTAAACTCCAAATAAATTGCTTCTGCGCGTAATCGGTAATTCCTCGAAAGGAAGCACTGTAAATCGCAAATACTCCGACGGCCGCGAGCAGAATCGTCAGAAAGGTAATCGGCCAATGAATGTCTTTAAGAAACTTTGGCGCCATAGAGGTCATTCCAAATGTAAGCTGCTTTTTTCGCAATTTGCGCGGCCGTAAAGCCGCCTGATTTTCCGCGTTCTACAAAAACCACAAATCCAATACTGGGATCCTCATAAGGAAAAAACCCGCCAAACCAGGCATGCGATTCTCCCGGTGGGGCCTGAGCTGTCCCTGTTTTG
>Ga0209515_10004455_pt1 | contig 18895 bp, 15 predicted proteins | sample Subgroupgradi54m_FD_187454 | JGI IMG/M metagenome (GOLD analysis project Ga0209515, IMG submission 187454) | Subsurface groundwater microbial communities from S. Glens Falls, New York, USA - GMW60B uncontaminated upgradient, 5.4 m (SPAdes)... ...
CAAACACCCCCACCGCCACCCCCCGCCATTCCGGAGCCGATGAGCGCTTCGTTGTTTGGATTGGGACTTGGGGTGGCAGGGTTCCGTGGGGCGCGGCGGCGTCGAAGCGGGTCGATCGTGTAAGACACACAACATCATCGAGAGATAGGACGACACAATGAGCGTATTAGTAGCAAGACTTCTGACCGTGCGACAAGAACTCGCCATTGAGGTGGAACGCTTCCTCCTCCTGTGGCGCTACCAGCACCACGTGCCGCCCTTTACGTTATGGTGGCGGTTGGTGCTGAAGCGGGTCGTTGATGCGGCGACCGCACTCATCGGCCTTGTGATCGTTGCGCCGGTGATGGCGATCGTTGCGCTGGCGATTAAGCTCGACTCGAGGGGGCCGATCTTTTACAACCAAGAGCGCGTGGGCCGATTCGGACAGCTGTTCAACATCTACAAGTTCCGCTCCATGCGCATCGATGCCGAAACAGCCGGACCCGTGTGGGCCTCTCGCGATGAAGACCCGCGCGTCACGAGTCTTGGCCGCATGCTACGACGCACCCATCTGGACGAACTTCCCCAACTCTTCAATGTCCTCAAGGGCGAGATGAGCTTAGTCGGTCCGCGCCCTGAGCGACCATGTTTTGTCGAGCAGCTCGATCGCGAGATTCCTCGCTACGACGAGCGGCTCTTCATCAAACCCGGCATGACCGGGTTGGCCCAAGTTCACTACCGCTATGATGCGACGATGGCCGATGTGAAGAAGAAACTCCGATTCGATCTCCTCTATATCAAGCGCATGTGTCTCATGCTCGATGCTCGGATCTTGGCATGGACGGCTGTCGTGGTCCTCACCGGCCGAGGCATTAAATGAATTCACGAAACAGACGGACAACTTTTGTGGTTGGGCAAGTGAACAGAGGGGGAAGAATGAACCGCAAGCTTCTCGGGATGATCAGTGCGTTGGTCGCGGGGTTGAGTCTTGTGGGCGCAGCACCCGCGGTGTTTGCGGACAGCACCACAGGCGATATCTTCTACACGACCTTCTCTGGAACGGATCGGGTCTTCAAGCGATCTTATTCATATGACGGGGCCCTCACACTGACCTACGGTCCGCAGATTACGATCTCCTCGACCACGGATGGACTGGGTGGGGCGGACGGGCTGATCTTTGATCCGACCAACACGAACTTCCTGATCGTGGGCGGGCAGAACAACGATTTCTACCGCGTCGATGCGAATACACCGCATGTTGCGGTCCTAGATTCTGGCGACGCCTCTGTTGGAGTGAGCGCCAATATCTTCCACGTGGTCGCCGATTCCTCAGGTACGGCGGCTTGGGGCACGGACATCCCTGGCGCCAATCCGGTGAAAATCGCACTCACGGGCGCAGGTTTTGGCGCCTCCTCTCTCATCACCGTTAGCGGAGCCGAAATCGCCATCACGGGTATCGCGTTCGACGGCGCGGGAAAGGCCTACTACACCAACGCTCCCGCCCCTGGCGGTGGAGATTTCGGGACGATCGATCTCTCAACCGGTGCGACCGCGCTATTGGTTCCTGGTCTTCCGGCTGCCCATGGCATTCAGTTTGATCCCTTTACAGGTGATCTGATCCTGTTCGGGGACAGCCACATTACCCAGCTCACCACGGCTGGAGGACTCGTTTCAGATCTTGATTTGAGCGGCATGGGGCTCACATTTGATCAGGGGACGGTGGACGGGAACGGGCATCTCTTTGTGGCCTCGAACTCGGGTAGCAAAATGACCTTTCTCGACTACAGCTCCAGCAGTCTCGTGGGCGCTGGCGGTAACTTCCTCGATATCAACAGCACGTTCCCTGCCACTCTTGATGATGTGGCGCCGCTCTCCGGCAAGGGATCACGCCCGCCGGTCATTCCTGAGCCGGCGTCCATGCTCCTCTTCGGACTTGGCGGGATTGGCACTGGTCTGGTCAATCGTCGCAAGCACAGCAAGGCCTAAGTGAGGAAACAAGGGGAGGAACAATGACGATCGTGAAGCGAGGATGGTTTGTAGGGTTGCTGGTGGGAGCGATGCTCGCGTTTAGCCAGCAGGCCGCGTGGGCCGGTCCAGTCATTGTTGATGGTGGCGACTTGACCGACCACGGCTCTCGAGATCTGATAACTGGTGACAACCTGCAGGGCTGGTTGTATATCGAGAAGGCGATTATGGATCTCCTCCCCGGAGTGACACGCAGTGGCCCTTTTACGACTGACCTTGCCGCGCTTGGTTCGGCAGATCCAGGAGCCGGAAACTTTCCTGCTAGTGACGCCGGTGGAGCCATTAATTCAGTGGCCGATAACTTGAGCCTGGGGCTGACCTTTTCCAACGGATCGTCTAATCTGACGACATTTTTCTCCGATCTGGGAAGCGGGGCGGTCAATCCGAGGATCATCTGGTTGGCAGGCAATGGGGCCGCCAATGACCTTACTTCTTCGGAGGGCGCAGTCTTGACAGCCAATGCGTCAGCGCTGAATAGCTTTGTGACGTCGGGTGGTGGGTTGATGGCCATCGGATTCAACGATAATGCATTGGGATGGTTGTCGGCGCTCTTGCCAGGGATCTCGGTCGATCACGGATGTGACTCGGATGGCGCGACGCTCACCGCGGCTGGGATGACCGCCTTTCCTGGACTGAGCAATTCCGATATCGATGCCAACGCTGGTCCATGTCACCGACACTTTTCCGGGGATTTCGGAGGTCTGTCGGTGTTGGCGCTTGATGGCCTCGACCGTCCGTGGATTCTCGGCGGGGGTTCGCAGACCGAGATTCAGGGAGGTGTCGTGCCGGAACCCACCTCGCTCCTGCTGTTCGGACTGGGTGGGATTGGCACTGGTCTGATCAATCGTCGCAAACAGCGCAAGGCCTAAATCTAAATGAGGAAACAAGGGTTGGTGTGTGGCATGTCAAACAAGGAGGGGTTGATGAAGCGGATTGCAGGACTGATGTTCGGAGTCCTGCTGGGGCTAACGATGTTGGCTCCACAGGCCTTCGCCGGATTATCGTTTTATCCGGGGAATATCGACGAGATTCTCTACAATAACTATGAGAATCTCTTTGCCGGCAGCGGGCACCCTGGAGTGGCTCCTGGGACCCTCTTGCCTGGCACCACAGTTCCCGTCGCGGGAGATCACCTCGCCGGGATCTTCCAGGTCAACCGGGTCATCAACCTGACAGGTGGTGGGGCATCAAACATCCCAGACGTCATCACGTTTACCGGGGTGTTTGACCAGAAAATCACCAGCATCAGCGGTGGGCCTGCGATCTTTGCGTTGACGCTCGGCAACCCGAGCATCTTCACCTTCACGGATGGCGGGGCCGATACGTTTACGCTGAGCGATCTAAGCGCTTCGAAGATGTTTGCGGTCTATGTCGATCCGGTGGCCGGTGGAACGCCGTTCACCTTCCAGGGCACCATGGCGAGCAACGTCGCCGACGCGACGGATAGCGCGCTTTTGTTGACCGCGGGCATCGACACGGCGCACGATCCAAGCAACGTGAGCTTTGCGACGGTATTCGCCCCGTTTCCGCCATTCGGGGTGGCGACCACCTCGCTGAGCATCAAGGACAACAACACCGGTCTGAGCTTTTCACCGCATCTGCCGGTGACGTTTGTCGGTCCATCGGGTGAGTTGGTGCTGCAGTCCCGGTTCGTCCCGAACAGCGATCCGAAGTCCAAATGGCAGTTCACCAGCTTCGACCCGGCCGAGCTCGAGCCGAACATTATTCCCGAGGTCTCAAGCCTCTGGATGCTGGGGATGGGTCTCAGCGGTGTTGGGTTGATTCGCCGAAAGAAGCTGATTGTCTAAGAAAAGGTTATGAAGCACGTGAACACCAACCCCTCCGTTTTAAACAGCATCGTCCTTGCGTGGCGCAAGGGCGGTGCTGTGCTGTTTTCATTCATTTCAGTATCGTCGATTCATTAGATTTTAGATTATTGTGGAGCTCGACAACGCAACCAGTCACACGCAACAGGTGAGGCGATGAAAAAGCGATTGATGAATGGGATGATCGGTGCGGTTGTCGCACTCGTAGTCCTCGCGGGTTCTGCTAGAAGCGTCTGGGCTGGCGCCGTCATTACCAGCGGACCAGTCACGCTTGGGATTGGCACCTTGGGAAACCTCGGTGATGGGACATTCGGGGGCACGGGGTTGTCGCTCGCCGGGGTGGGCGACGCGATTGCACCAGGTTGTTTCTGTGAGGGATGGGGTGTAGCAGGCAATGGAAAATCTGGGTATGCGGATATCGCCGTTGATGGGTTTGTGAATCTTACGGGAGATAGCTTTGGTTCCACAGCGACGACAGCAACGTCAATGGTGCACCTCACGAGCCTCCCTGATTTGCAAGTGACACAGGCCTACGCTCCCTCGGCCGGGGCACCGACCGCACTCTTTGAAGATACGGTCACGATTAAGAATGCCAGTGGCACGACCTCTCTTACTGATGTTCGCTATCGACGTGTCATGGACTGGGATATTCCACCAACGGTCTTTCATGAATTTGTTACCATTGCTGGCCTTCCAGCTACGAATATCATCTTTACCAACGATGATGGGTTTGATACAGCGAACCCTCTATCGGTTCCAACTTCGCCAGGTGGTGATCTGTTTGGTTGTGGAACATCCGTGAACTTTACGGACTGTGGTCCCTCAGATCATGGAGCTCACTTTGACTTCAAATTTGACGATTTGAATCCAGGAGACTCCAAAACCTTTAGTATTTTCTACGGGGCAGCGTACAGTGAAGCTGCTGCCCTAGCCGCTCTTGGCTCTGTCGGTGCTGAAGTCTACTCCCTCGGTCAGTTCTCTGGCGATCCAACTGGTGGAACGCCAGGCACCTACATCTTTGGTTTCAAGGGCGTCGGGGGAACGCCGATCGGTACAACCCCTGTGATTCCTGAGCCCGGCACGCTCTCCCTGTTAACGCTGGGTTTTGCTGGAATAGGGTTTGGTGCTCGGAAGCGATTGTTCTAAGCGAGCACGCTCAACAACTGAGATTGTGGAATCGATGGCCGCGTCACTCTTGACGCGGCCATCGATCATTATGGTATGATGCTGCCCATGCGTAAGAATCTCCCCGCGCTCCTCATCCTCGTTGCAGTCACCTCGTGCATCAGCGTGGTCAGTCCCATCGGCGCACGTGCTGACACCGCTCCGATGCTCAAGCATCAATGGATTGAAGAACTGGCCAGCGAATGGGGAGCCGTCGATCAGCCGCAACTCGCCGCCGCGATTCAAGCGCTCCGAGACGGAAATCCTGCCACAGCCTTCGACGCCGCCTCCGCGTTTGTCAAAGACCATCCCGACTCCACACTCGGCCAAGAACTCCTGGGCACCTCGGCATTCTTGCAAGGCCGTTTTCCAGACGCCCAGCAAGCGCTGATGGCTGCCGTCAAGAGCGATCCCAAGCGAGCGGCCTCTTACGTGCTGCTTGGCTACATCGAACTCAAAGCCAATACGCCCAAGCAGGCCGAGCCGCTGTTTAGACAAGCACTCAAGCAGCAACCACAGTTGAACTTTGCCAGGCGAGGTCTGGTTCTCACATTGATCCGACTTTCGCGTTGGCAAGAGGCAGCGACGGAAGCACAGGAGTGTCTGAAGCGATCAGCTGGCAAGGATGATGAGGCTGCGTATCTGTTAGCCTCCATCAATCATGAGGCAGGCCACCAAGCTGAAGCTGAGCAGCTACTCACCGATGTGCTGAAGCGTCGTCCAGATTTCCAAGAAGCCGAGCTGCTCCAAGGGATGGTGAAGATCGATTTGCAAAAGTACCAGGAAGCTTCCACACTCCTCAAGGACATCCTGACCCGCGATCCCAAATCACCATGGGCACGGTTAGGGATGGCCGTTATCTGGCGACTCGACGGAGACACCATCCGCGCTCGCGCTGAGCTTGAGCAATTGGTGCAGGAGCGATCCGATTGGTCCTTAGCCTACTTCCGTCTCGGCGAGACGCTGCTTGAGCAGGGCGAGGAGGCGTTGGCGACAGACACGTTCACCCAAGCCATCAGCGCCGCCTCGGATCCAACGAGCGTGAAGCTGCGCGTGGCGTCGGCCTGGCTTCGGGCAGGTCAGCCGGAGCGTGCCATCGATCAGGCGCGTCGGCTTGCTCAAGAGATGCCGGGTACATTACTCAGTATCCACACGCTTCTGTCCCAGGCCTATCGCGCGCAGGGTCGCCTAGACCTTGCCGAGGTCGAACTCCAGGCGCTCATCGGCGCGAATCCCAAAAACCTCTCCTGGGTGATGCAGCTTGGCCAATTGTATCTCGAGCAACAGCGTCCCCGCGAAGCGCTCACGCAGTTCAAGAAAGCCGCTGAGTTGGATCACACGTCACTTGAGCCACTCATCGCACAGGTCGAAGCACAGATGGCTCTCGGCGATGAGAAAGCGGCCTTAGCAGCTGCACAGAAGGTCAAGACAGCGGAGCACAACAGTCCCGATGGAGAGCTCTTCATTGGATCCGTCTATGACCGACTCGAAAAGATCAAACCAGCCGAGGAGCGCTACCGAGAAGTATTGAAACGAAATCCGGCACACCTCGGAGCGAAACTCGCCCTGGCGCGGCTCTTGATCAAGACGCATCGAACGCCGCAGGCGCTCGAATTGTTGCACGAGATGCAGCAGAGCCACTCAGACTCGACAGCGGTGCTCCTTGAAGTCGCCAAAGTGTTCGAATGGGCGGAACGATTTTCAGAGGCTGAAACGCTCTATCGGCAGGTGTTAGAACGAGATCGTTATCAGCCCATCGTGCTTAATAACCTCGCGTTTGTATTGAGCCGCGATCCTTCGAAACTCGATGAGGCCTTGTTGTTGGCGCAGCGCGCCTCACGGCTCGTGCCCACGAGTTCTCCCGTGGCCGATACGCTGGGTTGGATTTGCTATCTCAAGGGGGATCTCGCAAAAGCGCGGGCACTCATTACAAATGCTGTGACCTTGATAGGCCACGATCCACAACTTCACTACCATCTTGGCATGATCAACCTGAAACAGGGCGACATCAAATCCGCTCGCATCGAACTCATGAAGGCGCTGCAGTCACCGACCTTCCCCGGAGCCGCCGAAGCCAAAGCAGTGCTCGACACCCTCAAGTAATCCTCCCAATTCTCCAAAATTGTCCGTTCCTCGACCCCGCCATCGGGCCACCCCCCAACGCTTTGCTTCGTCCCGTGAAATGCGAAGCATTTCCGGGACTCAACCCCGGCCCCGCTGCTTGGCTTTGCGCCAAGCAAAGCCGCGGGGCTCGGGGCAAAGCGAAGCATGGGGGTGGGCCAATGACGGGGTTGCTGTCGTCTCTGACGAGCGAGTCTCATGAGGTTGTTCTCACCGTTCACCACGCGAGTTCAATTCACTAGAACCGGTTTCATAAATGCCTTTACACCACAGAACCACAGAATCCCACAGAGGGCCGTCTTGACAGGTTGCCTCTGTGCTTCTGTGGTGATCTGCCTATTTGTGAAACAGCTTCTAGGGCCATTAATGGGCCAGTTGCGTCATCTGAAAAATCGGCAACACCATCGCCAGCACGCAAAAGCCGACCAACGCGCCCATCACCATAATCATGATTGGCTCAAGCAGTGCGGTGAGCATCCGCAAGGTCTCATCGAGAAACCGCTCGTAGTAGGACGCCAGCTCATCGAGCACTTCAACGAGCGTGCCCGCCGACTCGCCCACGGCCACCATGTGCGTCACAAGTGTCGGAAAACATTTCGCTGCTCGCAAACTGTTGGCAATCGACTCACCCCGCTTCACCAGGTCTTCTGCCTCACGCATCCGGGCATCCATCAGCGCGCTATTCATCGTCGGCCGCGCGACATCCATGGCTTGAAAGACCGGCAGTCCGCTGTGCAGGAGCAGCTGGAGCGTTCGGGTGAAACGGCCGACTTGACGCGCCTCGAGAATGTCGCGGGTCAGCGGCACTCGCTTGAGGACCAGTTCCGTCGCTGTGATGACAGCCGGCACGCGACTGAGACGGCGGATAATGAACCCTGTACCAATCGCACCGAGCAGCCACCACATCCAGTAGTGCGCCAGTCCACCGCTGAGGGCCAAGAGCAAACGCGTCGGCCACGGCAACGCCCCGCCCAACTGCTCGAATAATCCGGCCATGCGTGGGACGACGACACCAATAAAAAATCCCAAACACCCAAGACCGACGACCATGAGCACGAGGGGATACGCGAGAGCGCTGGTAAAGCGACTCTCCAGTTGGACTTGTTGATCATCAAACTCCACCAGCTTCATCAGGATATCATCGAGCTTGCCCGCCGCTTCCCCGGCTTTGATCCCCGAGAGAAACAGGGTTGAAAACACGCGCGGATGCCGTGCGACCGCATCGGAGAGACTGTTACCTTCGCGCATCTGCCGCTCGAGATCCTCCAAGAGTAGCCGCATCGCGCGTGAGGAACTTTGATCCCTCAAGACCGCGACGGCGGGTACGAGCTCGAGTTTCGCCCGCAGCAGACTCGCGAGCTGCCGCGTGAACATGCGTCGTTCCTTGTTGCTCACGCGGACGCGCCGTGTTTTGGTCGAGGCTCCATCAAAATCACCCGGCTTGATGAGGATCGTCACCGGCACGAGCCCGTCTCGCAGCAGACGTGCCACGACTTCCTCTTGGCTCGGTGCCTCAATCGTCCCCTCGATGACATCCGCGGGACCGCGTTTGGCCTGATAGGTAAATGTTGGCATCGGCTCACGTCCCTGCTCTTAGTCTTCCATCGTCACGCGCAGGACTTCCTCTGGCGTTGTTTTGCCCATCGCCACTTTTTGCCAGCCATCCTGTCGCATCGTTTTCCAACCGGCATCGAGCATTCGTTGCTTGATCATCTCCGCCGGTGCCTTCTCCATGATGAGCTGTCGAACGCCGCTATTGACGACGAGAATCTCGTAGATCCCCAGACGACCGCGATAGCCACTCATCCGGCACTTCTCACAGCCCTTGCCTTTGTAGATGGTTGGCGGAACCTGTTCGTGCTTCTTGGATTCAAGAACCATCGGCTCCGGGTCAATCATTTTGCAGTCAGGACAGATGATTCGCACGAGCCGCTGGGCGATGAAGGCGAGAATCGTCGAGGACACCAGGTACGGTTCAATGTTCATATCGAGCAACCGGGTCACGCTGCCCGCCGCATCATTGGTATGCAGCGTCGAGAACACCAAATGTCCAGTCAGCGCCATCCGAATCGTGATCTCCGCCGATTCGAAATCGCGCACCTCTCCCACCATCATCACGTCAGGGTCGTGCCGCAACATGCTGCGCAATCCCTCCATAAACGTGAACCCCAGCTTCGGTGCCACCGGAATTTGTGTGACACCCTTCAGCTCATATTCAATCGGGTTTTCAATGGTAATGATCTTGCGATCCGGCGTATTCAGTTGCGACAGACACGCGTAGAGCGTCGTCGTCTTGCCGGATCCGGTCGGGCCGGTCACGAAGATCACGCCGTGCGGTTTGGCGATCAGCCGTTCCAGTGTCTTTACGTCATCCGGCAACATCCCGAGCTGATCCAAACGGAAGAGCATATTGACCGGCAAGAGCCGCAGCACTACGTTCTCGCCGTAGAGCGACGGCATGATCGACACGCGCAGCTCCAACTCATCCGACCCCACCGTCACTTTGATGCGCCCATCTTGCGGCAGCCGTTTCTCAACGATGTCCAACCCAGACATGATCTTGATCCGCGAGATGATGGCTTGGTGGAATCGCCGGATCTCATCAGGCACTTGGACATCGTAGAGAATGCCGTCGATGCGATAGCGAATACGCAGCTCATCGCGATACGGCTCAATGTGCACATCCGACGCCCGCGAGCGCGCCGCTTCGAGCAACAGCTGATTCACGAGGCGGATGATGGACGCATCCTCCGCCATGCGCTCCAAGTCGGTCACCGGCTCCTCGACCGCGGATGGGGCTGGAGCCGAGCCGTTTGACGGTGTGGCGTCCAAAATTTCCCCAACGGTGTCGGCGCCAACACCGTAGTAGCGCTGGATGGCCTCTTGAATGTCCGCGTCGGTGGACAGCATGATGTCTGCCTCTAAGCCGTAGTGCACCTTAAGGTCATCGATGGGTCGAACCTGTAGCGGATCCGACATCACCAGCGACACCGTCTTCCCTTTCAATCGTACCGGCATGCAGCGATAGTGCCAGGCGAAGCGCACCGGCACCTTCTTGAGCACCTGATCCTCGACGGTGAGCTGCTTCAGGCTGACGATCGGCAACTGTAAGTGCTCGGCCAATCCTTCCAGCAGTTGCCGCTCGCTCAAATAGCCCAACCGGATCAACACGCGCCCCATCAGCTCACCACTTTTCTTTTGTTCCAGCAGCGCATGCTCTAGCGCCTGTGGGCTGATGAGTTTCTTCTCGATTAAAATCTCACCCAAGCGTCGTGTCGCCATCTCGAACCTCGCTTCGTGTTGACAATCGGATGATGCCGACTGTCGACGGCTGTGTCACATGCATCAGCGGTTCCTTACGGATCGATCGTTTCGGATTCTGTCTACGTGTCATCGCTCTGATAGCGCCCCAATTAAATAGAACGCTTCCTCAGGCTGCTCATCGCACTCGCCAGAGAGAATCCGTTCGCAGCCGGACAGCGTCTCGGAGAGCGGCACGTATTGCCCGGGCTTTCCGGTGTAGCGCTCCGCAGTGAAAAATGGCTGCGTGAAGAAGTACTGAAGCCGTCTCGCGCGAGTAAACAAGACTTGATCCTGCTTGGGCAACTCATCGAACCCGATCACCGACACGATGCGTCGCAACCCTTCATAACGCTTCAACAACACCAAGCATTCCTGGGCAATGGCGTAGTGCCGTCGACCCACCACGTGCTCATCCAAATGCGAGGATGATGACAGCAATGGGTCGATCGCTGGGTAGAGCCCCAGCTGCACGCGCTCGCGCGAGAGCACAATCACCTGATCGAGGTAGCTGGAGATGCACACCACCGCCGGATCGGTCAAATCATCCGACGGCACATAGATCGCCTCAATGGCGGTGATGGCACTTCCCAAATGCGTGGTGATCCGCTCCTGAAAACTCGACACCTCCGCTGCTAAGGTTGGCTGATAGCCCGTCTCTGAAGGAATACGACCAAGCAACGCGGAGAGCTCTGCGCCGGCTTGCACAAACCGAAAGACCGAATCGACGAAGAGGAGGACGTCTTGCCCGTCTTTGAGAAACTCTTCGGCGAGCGTGACCCCGGCAAACGCGGCGTTAAACCGCGCGCCCGGCGACTCATTCATCTGCCCGAACACCAGCGCGACGTTACGCATGAGCTGCTGTTCCTTCAACGCTTGCACCAGTTCATTCCCTTCACGAATACGCTCACCCACACCGGCAAACACGCAGACCGCACTCGCTTTCACGACGATGTTATGGATCAGTTCCAGCGTCAGCAGACTTTTGCCCAGTGCCGCACCGCCGAGCACGCCGGTTTTTGAGCCTTTGATGAGCGGAAACAACAGATCGATCATCTTCATCCCGGTTTCCATCAGTTCAAACGATGCACCATTGCCAATCATGCGTGGCCCGCGATGGGCCGCCTGATGGATCGGGCGGTAGCGCTCAGCCCCCACCAACCCTGGACCGTCAATAGGATCGCCTAACACGTTTAAGACACGGCCCAAAATCCCTTCGCCTACGGGCAGCGCAATCGACCGACCGAGCGGCTTGACGGCGCTGTTGCGTCGCAAGTCCACCGTCGATGCCAGGGCGATCGCTCGCACCCGTCCACCCATCACATGCTCCACCACTTCAAAGGGCACAACGCGACCATCGACCGCGTGCGCCTCCAACAGCTCTCCAATCGCGGGGAGCGACTGCCCCTCATCAAACACAATCTCAGCAACTGGGCCTTGGAGCTCGCGCAGGGAACCCGAGCTCTTCGCACTCATCGCAACACGCTCTTCGGATAGCGTGGGGATACGGCGGCCTTCGCAGACAGGCGACGTGCGACTTGCCGTTGCACCACGCAGGTTTCTCGCACCAGCACATCCACCCGCTCATGCAGCGTCTTGAAGAATTCGTGATGAACGACCGTGGCTCGCTTGGCCAACTCTTGGCGCGAGAACTCGATGTGGAGGGCGCGCGCCGCGAACTCGGCTCGACGAGATGACCAATACGCCTCCATCAGGTGAGATGCCGTCCACACCAGTGCCACACACTCCAGGACTCGATCGAGCGATGGCTCCAGCACTAAATCGCGCTCATGCTCGTGCGCGGTGTCCTTCGGAAGCGGCAATGGCAAGAGCTGCTGAATCGCCACATCTTGCCTCATTGTGGAAATAAAACGAGGTGACACCAACCACACATCCCTGAGACGCTCTTGTTGACAGCGCATCAAGACGGAACGCGCCAGTTCGTGCATCTGCACACTCACCTGTTCCTCTTCGGGCATGGGGATCGTGACTCTGTGTGATGCTCGTGCACCAAGTAACCGTGGGCCCCGAGAGCCGATGAGGAGCCACTGGATGGACTCGGGCAGCGTCTCTTGCGCCAATCCCTCTTGGCTTTTGATCAGCGCCTGACGGACCACGGCGGAATGCAGCGGCCCCACCAACCCTTCATCCGACGTCATGATAATCATGAGTCGACCACGCTCACCACCCCGTACGAGCGGATGCTGTCTTGCGGAGGATGGCAGCAGGGCGAGACCTTCGGTCGCGATCAGCTGCGTCAATCGTTCGCGCTCACCACACACTCCTTCAAGCCGATGGAGCTGCGAACTCGCCACCTGTTGCATGACGTCGAAGAGTGTGGTGAACTCGGTCACAAACCGCAACTCATCACGCACGCGTTTCTGCGATCGCATCAATCGTCGCTCCTCCGTCAGATCGCACATACGCTCGAAGGGTTTCTTCCAGCGCCGCCTCGAGCTTGGCCGCAAGCGCAGGAGTGATCGGGTGGCGTTCCTGAAACATCTCGGTGACGAATGCCGGCAGATGGCTGCTCAATCCACTCACGCAGTACTGCACGCCTTCCTCGTTGATGCGCTCAAGCCACCCTGTCTGCATCGCGAAAAATAGCAGCGCCTGATCGGCGAGCGCCATCGGCTGATGCACCGGCTGCATCATGAGCCGACGCAACAGTGTCCCACGTTGCTGTCGCTGGATGAACTGGTCGGATCGCTCCGAGGCAAACCGCGTCAGGCGTAAGAGCTCCTGATACTGCAATAGCTCAAACCGGAGCGATCCACTCACCGATCGCAACAGCGGCACCTGAACCGTGTTGCCGATTCTGGAGACCGAGAGCCCGACATCGATGGCCGGCTTGATCCCTTCATAGAACAACTCACTCGAGAGATAGATCTGTCCATCCGTCATCGAGATGAGATTGGAAGAAATATAGCCGGTGACATCGCCCTGCTGCGTCTCACAGATCGGCAGAAAGGTCATGGAGCCTCCGCCGCGCGCTGGGTTGAATTGCCCGGCGCGCTCCATTAGTTGGGCGTGGATGTAAAACATGTCGCCTGGATACGCTTCGCGTCCTGGTGGACGATCGAGCAACAGCGAGAGCTGCCGATACGCCCACGCGTGCTTGGAGAGATCATCGAAGACGACCAGCACGTCTCGCCCCTGCTGCATGAAATGCTCACCGATTGCGCACGCCGCATACGGTGCAAGAAACTGCTCGCTGGCCTCGCATGAGGCCGGGGCTGCTACGACTACGGTGTAGTCCTGGGCGTGACGCTCCTCCAAGAGATGCGTCACCTGACGAAGCTTGTGCTGCGACTGCCCGATGCTGCAATAGATGCAGACGACTCGCTGATCGTGTTGACTCAGGATCGCATCGAGGGCAAGAGACGTCTTGCCCGTCATCCGATCGCCGATAATGAGTTCGCGCTGCCCCTTTCCTAATGGGACCATCGTGTCAATGACCCGAATCCCGGTTGGGAGCTGACGCTCTACTGGCGCGCGGTCCAGGATGCCCGGGGCTTCTTGAAACATCGCGCGTCGCGCTTCCGCAACCGGAGCCGGATCTCCATCGAGTGGCTCACCGAGCGGTGAGATGAGCCGACCGATCAGTGACTCGCCGACGGGTACGCGCAGCGGCTGCTGGCGCACCTCGACACGCTGTCCCACGGAGAGCTCTGATTCCTGACCGAGGGTCAACGCGAGCACTTCGGTCTCGGTGAACCCGACCACAAAAGCGTACACCCCTTGGCTCAACTCAATGAGCTGCCCAAGAATGCAGCTCGGCAAGCCGGTGAGCTTGACGACGCCGCGCTTGAGCTCGGTAATCGTTCCGACTTCTCTGATCTCAACGCCTGATGGCTCCATGAGCTCCTCGCGCTATCGCGGACTGATACGTGTCGGCAAGCTGTTATCGAGAATCGTCGAGCCAATCCGTACGATGGCGCCAGCCACAACGGAAGGATTCGTCTCAACGTTCAACGGCACGTTGGTCCCGATCGCCGCCGACGCCCATTCTGCCAACTGCTGGGACTGAATGGCGGAGAGCGGGCGGGCCGTCGTCACCTGTACCTGCTCCACGGCCCCCCGAAGGGGTTTGGTATCGACGCGTCTCAACGCCCCGAACAGTTCATCCATCAGGATCCGGTGCAGCATGAGCATTTCGGTCTCCGGCAAGAAGGTGCTCAGCATGTGACAGGTCCGCTGTGCGACCGAGCCATTCAGTTCCTTCGCAAGTTCGGCTTTCAACTGGCCTGTGCTGTGCTCCACCTCGAGCAGCAGCTGCCGAGCCCGGTGCTTGGCTTCTTCAATCGCGGCAGTCCGGATGTTCATCGCTTGGCTCTTGGCGTCTTGGAGGAGGCGCTCGGCCTCTGTCTCAGCGCGCTTGAGTTTCATCTGATATTCACGTTCCATTTGACTCAAACGTTGCTCAAGAATGTCCGCTTGCTCCTGCAACGTCTGCTCCTGCTGTGTGACGCGCTTGAGCGCCTGCGTCAGATCACGAGAAAAGACACCCCGCGTCAAAAAGATGACGATGCCAAGCGCCAGCATGAGCACAACCCCGAGCCCAAGGAGTTCCATCTCAGTGTGTCACAATGGTGACGAGATTCCGCGCGACGAACACGATCCCATCGCGCACGGGAAAGTGCACCTCATCGATGCGCACCACGCCCTCTGCGAGCGCGCATAACATCGGCGCGTGACAATCCAACACTGCCAGTTCGCCCGCTTCAGCCGGCAACACCACTTGGGTCGCCGTGCCTTCAAACAGCCGGCGAGAGGACTGAAACAGTTTCACGCGCAGCATCGCATCAGTCTCCAGACATGTTCGTGCGCGATTGGATGAACGCACGCAGATCATCCGGCTGCACCAACCATCCGCCAATTTTCGTCGCTTTGATCTTGCGCTGGCGGATGAGTTGACGGACCCGCTCTTCGGTCAGCCCAATCGCCCGGGCGACCTCTTCAACCGTCAGCCATTGCCAGTGCGGCAGTCCGTTGCCGTTGGACGATGTCGCGTGCGTCATGATCGCGTTGTGTCGTGCTGCATGATGTGTGATCGTCGTGTGTTTTTTCGCATCCACAGACAAAAAAAGAGCCCATCACGGTGTTGGATGGGCTCAAAGATCGAGAGTAAATCTCAAACTCTCGTCTCACCGGCAGCCCCGCTCTCCCTCGTCTTGCACATGCTCTCAAGGCGTTGGATCGGTAGCTTTGCCCGTCCGCCTCTCGGCGAACAGACCCGTCTACCTCTTCATAGCCGAGGCAGACGGGCGCCCTATCCTCACGGATAGTTTGCCCCCCGCACGAGTCACTGAGTGCGGGGCCCCGCATCGATGCGGGGTTGATCGGTCAATCAATTGTCAAACGTCCATATCGCTCAGAGTATGCCTCATGCGTCCTCGGAGCGTCAAGATCACCGGACATACAACAGGAAATGCGCGGGCTTCATCAAGCGCAGGAGCCGCCTGACAGCAGGTGGGATCTCTCGCGTGATGGAAGGAACTACGACACCGTGGGCGTTGGTTGACGGCGCAGCGAGAGATCGAGTGGACGGAAGAGTCCAATGCTCGCGGTGTAGCCGTGCACGAAGTTCGTCTGGCCCACCGGACCGATTTCCCCATTGCAGAAAAATCCGCCAATGGGCAACTTCCCACTGACCGTCTGAATGGTCTTCACGTCATGATGGGGGATCCCGTAGAGCGACTTGCCACGCCCTGTGCAGTTAAAGAACAAGCCACCAGCCGGTGGCAGCGCATGAGGATTTTGTCCAATCTGCTGGAGCAAGCGACGGAGTTCCTGACGAGACGTGCTGGGATCGCGCAATTGAAACTGGAGCGTCTGGCCGACTTGCACGTGGTCGGCGACCGCAATCGCACCGATATTCGGGTCGATGCCGATGATGTTGCGAATCAGAAAGTCTCCTGAACCGAAGGTCGGGCGCATCTCATTGATGACCACTCCAGCAAAGAGCGACCCTCGTTGGGCGAGCTCGCGATCCTCGCTCGACAACGCCGAGAGCACTTCATGAAGCACCGCAAGCGCCTGTCGTCCTCCCAACTCACAGACGATATTCTCCTCAGCCTTCGTGATGACATACGGCCGTCCGATCGGACGGCACCCTTGAGAGATCACCGTATCCATCGCAATGTTACCGCTCATCGCCACACCCACCGCCCCTTCTCGGTGCACCGTGGTATCCATAAAGATAAGATGTTCGCCCGCTTCACTGCCACCACTGATGAGGCCGCCGACAATCGGCCGGCCTCGGTACGTGTCGTTCAACTGTGCGATGAGCTGCGGCGGGTTGCAGGTGTACGGATCTGCCAAGAGAATGAAGATGGGCTGCGCCTCGGGCGACACGCCGATCTTATCAATCCAAAACCCGCCGGGGCTGGCGGTGTCCAGTTCCTCCGGCTGCACGACGAAGGGAAACAGCCGGACATCAGGCAGGTGGGCGGCCACGATCGACACGGCCGGCACCCACTCCAGCTCTTGCTCGCCACCAATCACTCCACTCCCGCTGCAGCCGATGAGAACGCGCGGCGTTAACTGCGTATGGATCCGCTCCAGCAGCGCTGGCCATTCGGCGCGGTAGATGGTGGAGGCAAAGAGGCAAGCAAAATCGCAGGAGGCCCCGGCCAGCTGCTCGTTGACCTGTTGACACGCAGCCGTCGCTGCCGCATCGGCGTTCACCGCATTGCTGATCCCAGAGGTAAATCGCATGCGGGGTCCTCCCATGTGGTCACCAGGATGTGGCGTGAACGCCTTCGCTCACCGTGCGCCGACGGTATTCCACGCGCACAGCTTAAGCTTAGACGCTGCTCAACGGATTGTCAATGACCGACGGGACAACACGAGATGACGACGAACAATCGTGGATCCTGATGCCGCGGTCAGTGGTATGATAAAAAGCTTCTTGCGAGGGATGAGCAGGACTGCACGCCATGTCATTACACGCATTTCCGTATGATCCGTTTCAGCAGCGGGCGATCGAGGTAATCGAACGCGATACTTCGCTCTTCGTCTCCGCGCCGACCGGCTCGGGCAAGACGGTGCTCGCTGACTATGTGATCGAACGTTCGCTCACGCGGCATCAACGGGTCATCTACACCGCGCCCATCAAAGCACTCAGTAATCAGAAGTTCCGCGACTTCACGGCACGGTACGGAGACCAGGTGGGGATTATGACGGGCGATGTCACGATCAACCGCAATGCCCCGCTCATCATCATGACGACGGAGATTTATCGCAACTCACTGCTGGAAGATGTGGAGCGGCTCTCGCGATACGCGTGGATTATTTTCGATGAGATTCACTACCTCGATGATCCAGAGCGCGGCACCGTCTGGGAAGAAGCCATCCTCTTCACCCCGCCCCACATGAAGCTGCTCGCTCTGAGCGCCACCATTCCGAACGTGGCAGAACTCGCCCAATGGATCCGCAATGCCCACGAGCGTCCGATCGAGATCATCGAGGAGACGGCGCGCCCGGTACCCCTCACGGTCCTCTTCCAATGTCAGAACATGATGATCTCTGACGAACAGGACCTGAAGCGCCTTGGCTATCTCGGACGGGATGATTGGAGGATGGTGCGACGGTTCCAGCGGCATGGACATCGGCTGCCGCTGCACACGAACCGCTTAGAAAAACTCATCCGGGATCTTCAAGAGCACGAACGGCTGCCGTGTATCTTCTTCACGTTCGGCCGTCGGCGGGCCGAAGAACTCGCGTGGGAACTCTCGGAATGTTCTCTGCTTGAGCCGAGTGAACGGGGAACACTGCGAGCGCTCTTTGATGCGCTGTGCGGGACCTTCCAACTCACCCACGAGCCAAACATGGAGGCGCTAGGACGACTCATCGACCGCGGGATCGCCTATCATCATGCCGGGATGCTGCCGACGGTCAAGGAAGTCATCGAGCGCTGCTTCGCCAGCCGCCTCTTGAAACTCATCGTCACCACCGAAACCTTCGCGCTCGGCATCAACATGCCCGCGCGCAGCGTCATCCTCGATACGTTGAAGAAGCGCTCCGGCGAAGGGTTTGAATTACTGCGACGACGGGAGTTTCTCCAGATGGCGGGGCGAGCGGGCCGTCGCGGGATGGATGACACCGGATTTGTGTATCTGCGCGTCAATCCGACGCACGTCAGCTACCCCGAAGTCCAGCATCTGCTCCACGCAAAACCTGAGCCGGTCCAGAGCCGCTTCAACACGGCGTATGCCACGCTCCTCAACTTGTATCGTCAACATGGACGCGATCTGCTCGCGATCTTTCCAAAAACGCTCTACTATTTTCAAACCAGCGGCCCCTCCAGACAGCGAGGGCTAGATCTCATGCAGCACAAACTCGATCTGCTCGAAACGCTGGGCTATCTCACGCCTTCAACGCTGACACCGAAGGGGGAGTTCGCCGCATGGATCTACGGCTACGAGTTGCTCGTCACTGAGCTCTACAGCCGCCAGCGACTCACCACGCTTGAGCCG
>Ga0209515_10004456_pt1 | contig 18892 bp, 15 predicted proteins | sample Subgroupgradi54m_FD_187454 | JGI IMG/M metagenome (GOLD analysis project Ga0209515, IMG submission 187454) | Subsurface groundwater microbial communities from S. Glens Falls, New York, USA - GMW60B uncontaminated upgradient, 5.4 m (SPAdes)... ...
CACAAAGAAAGGAAAAGCGTCCAAAAGAAAGAAACGACTACTACTATTCATTCAATCAACTAAACCCAGAGGGGACAATTCACTTGCTACTAAAAGGGGACATCTTGACTAGCTACGAACAGTTTTTATTTTAAACAACAACACTAGCAAAAAAAATACGCCGCATTTCACGAAATAAGCCGCGTTATTTCTCACGGCGGTTTTCAGCGATAACCCCTTGTCAGCCAACGCTTGCCGTGTATAAAAAAGACGTTGAAAAACCGTAAAATGAGTGGCGACCCCGAGTACCCAAAGCACGAGGCCCAAGTTATGGAAAAAAAGGCCGAGCGCGAGGTAAACAAGGCGCTCCCCTCTTCCCCAAAATCCCACCTTGCATTTCTCGATCACGCACTCCGACCGCGCCCGGACATAACTGATTGAAAATGACCCCAAAAGCACGCTTAAAGTCAAAAGTGCATAAATCGGCTTGGAATAGCTTAGACAATAAAGCAAAACGCCGCTAAAAATAAAACCGTCGCCATAGCGGTCCAACGACGAATCGAGTACTCCGCCAAATTTATCTGCTTTCTTTGAAACCCTCGCCACCGCACCGTCCATCAAGTCGAGGAATCCCGACGTCAAAACCAGGACGGCCGCGTAAAAAAACCTGTCTTCATAAATCAAAAGACCGGCCAGAAAAGCGAAAATGAGACCGACAAAAGTGATGAAATCCGCCGACAGACCTACCTTATATAGGAAGGCCGCTATTTTATTCTTCAAATCTTCCATATTTTAAAGCTCCCATAACCAACTCCACAACAGGGGAAAACGGAAACCCCCTTCCACTGCGGGGCGAGCGCCATGCAGGGGAAAACTACGTTTTCCCCTATGGAGTTTTTATAGCGGGTGACGGGAATCGAACCCGTGTAACGAGTTTGGAAAACTCGGATTCTACCATTGAACTACACCCGCGAAAATTTTGCTCCTCGTGTCCAATAATCTACTCACTGCCTCACCACAGCCTTTGAGCATAAACACCTCCTATGCAAATACGATTCCGCGCCAAACCCTGTCCCAATGTGTCAAAAAGTTTATGAAGCTGCTTTTAGCTTTGCGTGGGTGCCATCGCAGAAAGGTTTTGTCCCGGATTCTTTACAGCCGCACCAGGCGATCTTTTTGGCAGCGTCGACTCCTGAGCGTATCGGCCGCTTTCCTGTACCGAGCCGCGCATGCGAACCGTCGCAGTAAGGCTGTTTCTGAGATTCCCCGCAGGCACACCAGTAATATTCCCCCGGCTGCACATCCATCACAAACGGCGCGTTTCGCTTTGTACTCATGGCCACCTCCGTTGGTTAATTTATGGGCAGGGAAGGATTCGAACCTTCGAAGGCATAGCCGACAGATTTACAGTCTGTTGCGTTTGACCGCTTCGCTACCTGCCCAAAACACGTGTAAGAACTCTTTCGGATAACAGAAGTCAGAGGTCAGATGGTGCTAAAAACCATCCTCGAACTATCTGTCCTCTGTCTTCCGACATCTGTCCTCCGTTTTCTGAGCTGGAGGTCGGGATCGAACCGACGACCGACGGTTTATCCGCCTGAGGCGGACCCGCCTGTGGCGGGCAAAACCGTACTCAGCTTCCATATTAGAATATTCAGCTGGAGATCGGAGTCGAACCGACGACCTGCCGCTTACAAGGCGGCTGCTCTACCATCTGAGCTACCCCAGCGAATATTAATTCAAAACCTTCGAAAAACCTCGGGTAAAATTTCTATCAAATCACCGGCGGCCAGGCCCATCGGCCCTTTTTTCTTGGCCAAAACATCTCCGGCCTTGCCGTGAAAATACGCGGCCCAGCACGCCGCCTCGAAGACCCCCAATCCCTGCCCTATAAAGGAAGCGATCATGCCCGTCAAAATATCTCCGGTGCCGCCCGTGGCCAATGCGGGATTTCCCGTTTTATTGACGTAAACTTTTTCACCGCCTGCGATAAGCGTCGGGCGGCCTTTCACGAGCAGCACCCCATGATAAAACCTGGAAAGTTTTTTTGCAAGCTGGATTCTGTCCGATATCCTTTCAGGCCATTTCTTCGAAAAAAGTCTTTCAAATTCTCTTTTGTGCGGGGTGAGCACCAGCTCCGGAGCGTGCCCCAAGAGCTCCTCGGGCCTGCCTTTAAAACTATTCAACCCATCCGCGTCAAGCACCGTCGGGACTCGAACACTCCGAACGAGCCTGCGCACAAGGCACGCGGTGTTCGCGTTTTGTGAAAGACCCGGCCCTAAAGCCAGTGCGCTTATTTTTCTTTTCTTAATAAAATCCAGGATCCGCGCGTAAGACGCCGGGCTCAAACTCCCCTGCCGGGTTTCTGGAAGGCCCATCTTCATCACTTCCACAAGCGGCCTTTCCATGAACGGCACAAGGCTTTTGGGAATCCCCAAAGTCACAAGACCACTGCCCGATCGAAGAGCGGCGCGGCTTGTCAGGATCGCCGCACCCGTTAAACCTTTCGAGCCTGCCAAAACCAGTACATGGCCATAATCGCTTTTATCGGAATTCTTTTTTCTGGGAAGGAGAGGAAACCGGCGGGGCAAACGATACGACATTCTAGCCTTTTCCAAAAATAAGCAGAGCGCTCGCGACCGCATAGTTTTCGGTGTGCGAGAGACTCACCACAGCGCCTTTCAGATTCCTTTTTTTCCGGACGCGCTCGGCGTCGCCGTGCCAATGCACCACGGGTTTTCCGTAGGCGTCGTTTAAAATCTCCACATTTCTCCAACCGACAAAATTTTTTTCCACTTCACCGAGCGCTTTGAAAATCGCTTCTTTCGCCGCGAAGCGCGCTGCCAGGTGCTGATAAGGAAAGCGCTTCGACCGCGCGTACGCAAGCTCCCGGTCGGTATAAACTTTTTTTAAAAAGCTGCTTCCCCACCTCTTGCTCACCCTCGAGAGCCTTTTAATTTCCACGATGTCGATGCCGATGCAGCTGGGTCCGTTCCTTTGACTCATTTCGAGAGTGTCTCCAGCATTTCGCGCACTGCGTTTTCAAATCCCACCCAGAGCGCCCGCGTCACGATCGAATAACCGATGTTGAGCTCTTCGAGGCCGGTGATCTTTTTTAGAGGAATCACGTTTTGATAATCGAGACCATGCCCCGCATGGGTCCTGAGGCCCTTCGCCATGGCCAACTCCACCGCGTCTTTCAAACGCCGAAGCTCGCGACCGGCAGCGACGGGCCCATTTGCATTCGCGTAAAACCCTGTGTGAAACTCCACCGAATCCGCCTCCAGGACCTTGGCCAGGCTCACCTGTTTTGGGTCCGGATCGATAAAAAGACTGACCAAAATATTTCTTTTCTTAAAAAATCCACACGCAGCCATCAGGGCCCGACTTTTTTTCGAAAGATCCAGGCCCCCCTCTGTTGTTTTCTCCTGCCTTTTTTCGGGAACCAATGTGACCTGCTCCGGCGACAAGCGCCCAGCGATTTCCAAGATGGACTTGGCAATCGACATTTCCAGATTGAGCTTGATCGAGACTGCTTTCTTCACGCGAAAAAGATCCGCATCTTGGATATGCCGCCTGTCCTCCCTCAAATGCATCACCACGCTGTGAGCCCCCGATGCCTGGCAAATCCTCGCCGCCAAAAGTGGGTCGGGATCCTTTCCGCCGCGTGCCTCGCGCACGCTCGCCACGTGATCAATGTTCACACCGAGCTTGGGCATAAACTACGATTTGGCTTTTTCCATTTTTTCGATGGGTACCGTCACTTCGACCACGTAGGGATCGCCGGATACAGGGATGCCGGCAACACTTTCCAGGGGAATCCGTTTCCTGATGGTCTTCGTGCTTTCGCTCACGTCGATGAGTGCCGTGTCGGCGCTGTGCGCCTCCTCCAGCAAGGCCTCCGGCCCCACCACCGCGAGTTGCGAGGGCACTGCCGTCACCTTATCCGTTAAAATTTTAAAGCCTTCGGGAGGTGACGAGGCGAGTCTTACATTCACAGGAAGTTTTTTGGTCGTGAGCTTTATTAGTTTATAAGAGGGGTCGGGCACGCGTTTTTCTTTTTCCATGCTGCTTATCTCGTTGTGAATAAAAAAATAGGTGACTACCGCGAAAACAACAGCCGAAACTTTTAGGAAAAACGAGCCTTTGAGCAGATTCATCTCTTATTTTCTCGCCTTTTTCTGGGGCTGATAAAGTTCCATGAGACGCTGCCTTAGTTTTTCTTCATCCATGTCCCGCGTCACATTTCCTTGATCCATCAAAGAAATACTGCCCGTTTCTTCGGACACCACGATCACCAAGGCGTCCGTCTCTTCGCTTAGGCCCAAGCCGGCCCGGTGGCGCGTCCCGAGCGTCTTGGATAATTTCTGGCTCTGCGATAAAGGAAAAAGGCAGCCTGCCGCCGCGAGACGATTGCCTTGAATGATCGCGCCGCCGTCATGAAGCGGCGTATTGGGCATAAACACCGTCAAAAGAAGCTCGGACGTCAAGAGACTGTCGAGCGTAATGCCGCTTTCGAGATAGGGTTTAAGCCCTATCTCTTTTTCTATTGCTAAAAGCGCTCCGATCTTACGCTGGGACATCGTCGCCACGGCTCGCACAATTTCATCGATCACTTTTTCTTCTTTCACGAACAACTTAAAAAGAGGGCTTTGGCCGATGCGTGTGAGGCCACGCCTGAGCTCAGGCTGGAAAATAATAAGAAACCCAATAATGGATATTTGGAAAATATGCGACAGCACCCAACGGATGGTTTTGAGCCCAAAGGTCTCCGCTGCCAAATAAAATATCAGGAGAAGAAAAAGGCCTTTTAAGGCCTGCACCATCCCGCTGTCTTTGATATAAACGAATAGAAGATAAAACGCGAAAGAAAAGAAAGCGATCTCGAGCAACGGCCGCCAGAGCGTATGGAAAAGTTGTACGAATTCCATGAGACTAATCCTCGCGCGAGCGCCCCGAGCAGTCTACGAGTTCTGCCAGATGCCGGTGCGGAAGAACGTCGTGTACTCTCAAAATATGCGCGCCTTTTTGTATCGCCACGGCCGCGGCGCCCAAAGAACCATAGAGCCTTTCCTGCGCGGGGACGCTTAAGAGACTGCCGATAAACGATTTTCTCGATAAACCCACCAAAAGAGGACATCTCAACTTTAAAAAATCCTCTAAACGGCTCAAGATCTCAAGATTCTGATCCACCGTTTTCCCGAAACCAAAACCGGGATCCAACAGAATACTGTTTTTGGAAATGCCCGCCTCGAGCGCCAGGTTTATCGAAGACTTAAGAAAAAAAGAAATACCTTTCATCACCCCTTTATACTCGGGGTTTTTCTGCATGTTTCGTGGACTGCCGCGCATATGCATCAACACCACCCCCGCCTGGTATCGGGCGATGCGTTTGGCCAACCGCCGGTTATTTCTTAAGCCGCAAATATCATTCACGAGCAAAACACCCTCGTCGAGCGCCGCGCAGGCCACCTCATATTTCGTTGTATCAATGGAAAGCGGGATTTGAATTTTCTTGGACAGGCGTTTCAGCACCGGTTTCACGCGCCGAATCTCCTCTTTGGCGGAAACCGGAAACGATCCAGGCCTTGAAGATTCACCGCCGACATCAATGAGATGTGCACCCTCAGCCTGCATCTTGAGTGCTTGACGCTCAGCGGCCGCCGGTTCCAGGAACAGGCCGCCGTCCGAAAACGAATCGGGGGTGACATTCAGCACCCCCATAATCTTGGTTCGAGCGCCTAGGCAGAGCTTCGCGCCGCGCAGATAAAAATCAAAGCGGGGCCGTCGGAATACCGACAATGGTCCTTACCTCGTCCGCGTCCAAAACCTCTTTTTCTAAAAGTTCCTCGGCTAATTTTTTCAATTGATCACCGTGCGCCTTAAGTTCCGCCTTCGCACGCTCGTAAGATTCATCGATGATGGATTTGACTTCCACATCGATGAGCCGTGCGGTTTCTTCGCTGTAATTCCTCTCTTCGCCGAGATCACGCCCGAGAAAAATTTGATGGTCCCTGCGGCCAAACGTGAGATTCCCCATTTTCTCGCTCATCCCAAATTCACAAACCATGCGCCGTGCAATATGGGTCGCCACTTCCAAATCATTATGGGCGCCTGTGGTGATCTCTCCGAAACTAAGCTCTTCGGAAGCGCGGCCGCCCAACAAAACCACGAGCCGCCCTCGCAGTTCTTTTTTGGAAGTCAGATAACGGTCTTCGAGCGGTACCTGCATCGTGTATCCCAAAGCCGCCGTGCCTCGCGGGATAATGGAAACTTTATGAAGCGGATCGGCCCCGGGAACCAAAAGCGCCAGAAGCGTATGCCCAGATTCATGGTAGGCGACGATTCTTTTCTCGCTGTCCGAAATGATGCGGCTTTTTCTTTCGGGACCCGCCATCACACGCTCAATCGAATCCTGAAGCTCTTCCATCCCCACCCCTTCCTTGTTATTACGCGCCGCCAGAAGCGCGCCCTCGTTGCACAAATTCGCCAGATCCGCTCCCGAGAATCCGGGGGTTTGCCGGGCGATCGCCTTAAGATCCACTTCCTTGGCCAACTTGATATTTTTAGTATGCACTTTTAAAATGTCTTCGCGGCCGTTCAAGTCCGGACGATCTATCACAATCTGCCTGTCAAAACGTCCGGGACGAAGCAGAGCAGGGTCCAGCACATCAGGACGATTCGTAGCCGCGACTAAAATCACGGCTTCTTGAGTGTTGAAACCGTCCATCTCCACCAGAAGCGCGTTCAGGGTCTGCTCGCGTTCATCGTGGCCGCCGCCAATGCCCGCAAATCGCTGGCGTCCCACCGCGTCAATTTCATCAATAAAAATAATACAGCCACGGCCGCTTTGCTTGACACTTTTTTTGGCCTGGTCAAAGAGATCCCGAACGCGCGAGGCGCCCACGCCGACGAACATCTCGACAAAATCGGAACCCGAAATGCTGAAAAAAGGCACATCCGCCTCGCCGCTCACGGCCTTTGCCAACAGCGTTTTACCGGTGCCAGGCGGTCCCATGAGCAAAACGCCTTTCGGGATTTTCCCGCCGAGGCGCTGAAATTTTTTAGGGTCCTTCAAAAATTCAATAATCTCTTTGAGCTCCTCCTTCGCCTCTTCCACACCGGCCACATCCTGAAAAGTGATCTTGACGTTCGACGTGAGCCTCGCCTTGGATTTCCCGAAGGCCATGAGCCTTCCGCCGCCGGCCGCTCCGCCGCCGCGGTACATCAAAAACCAGAAAAGCCCCACGAAAAGAAGCGGCCCGATCACGGCATATAGAAGTTGTGTCCAAAACGTCCTTTCGGGTTTTATTTCGTAGTTCGGCACGTTGGTCCTTAAAATTCTTTCGACGTCGGGGTCGTGGTCCGGCAGGATGACGCGGTATTTTTCACCGCTTGAAAACTCACCGTCCACTTCATTCGCCACGCGCACACCGGATTTGATCGCATGAGTGTTCGGATTGGATTCCAAAAGCGAGTAAAATTCCCCGTAGCTGAGCTGGCGGCTCGGTTTTTCAAGCGGCATCGAGCCGATACGCGCGAAATAAAAAACACTCACAAAAAGGAATATCCACAAGAAAATGGACCCCGGAAACCAGTCGTGCGAGGATTTTTTTGGATTGGGCTTTGGGTCGCTGTTCATGGTGAGGCGCATTATATCATCCTTTCATCCTTCTTGACAACCCGAACCGTGCTTCATTATACTGACTGGCCTGGAGTTATTTTGAAGCTTATGAAAAAAATCAGGCTGGCTATCATAGGAGTAGGTAATTGCGCCAGCTCCCTCGTTCAGGGCATTGAATTTTACCGACGTCTGTCCCTGCCCGCCGGGCAGGCGGGGAACCGCCGAAACGGTCATCTGTTTCCCAAAAACGCGAACGAATCACTAGGACTGGGGCTCATGAACTACGAGATCGGCGGCTACCGGTCTCAGGATATCGAAGTGGTCTGCGCCTTTGACGTGGATAAACGAAAAGTCGGCCGACCCGTCAAAAAAGCCATTTTTCAATCCCCCAACTGCACAAAGCTCATCACCAACCATCTCCCCGCGCCCAACGCCATCGTTCAGATGGGCCCTCTTTTCGACGGTGTGGCCGAACACATGGAGGATTATCCTGACGAGCGGCGCTTCATGCCAAGCGGCGCCGGTTCCGTGGATGTGACAAAAGCGTTAAAAAACTCAGGCGCCGAGGTATGCGTCAACTATTTGCCCGTGGGCTCGTCGAAGGCCACGCAATTTTACGCGGAGTGCTGCCTGGAAGCGGGGGTGAGTTTTTTAAACTGCATCCCGGTGTTTATCGTCTCGGACGCGCTTTGGGCCAAACGCTTTGCCGAAAAAGGCATTCCGATTGTCGGCGACGACATCAAATCACAGGTCGGGGCCACGATCGTACACCGAACACTCGCCAAACTTTTCGAGGACCGGGGCGCCAAAATTGACCGTACCTACCAGCTCAACACCGGCGGCAATACGGATTTTTTGAATATGTTGAATCGTACCCGCCTAAAGGACAAAAAGATTTCAAAAACTGAGTCCGTGCAGTCCCAGCTCTCCGAGCGCCTTGAGTCTCAGAACATCCATATCGGCCCCAGCGATTATGTCCCCTGGCAAAATGACAACAAAGTGGCTTTTATTCGAATCGAAGGAAGGGGCTTCGCGAACGTCCCGCTGGATTTGGAAGTCAGGCTTTCCGTGGAAGATTCGCCCAACAGCGCCGGTGTGGCGGTGGACGCGATCCGCTGCTTAAAACTCGCGCGCGAGCGAAAAATCAAAGGCCCGCTTTACTCCGTCTCCGCGTACCTCATGAAACACCCACCCAAAGAGTACGCGGATTCTCACGCCAAAAAACTCGTACAGGATTTTATTGCCGGTAAGAGAAAAGATTAGTTCTCAGAAAACAGAAGACAGAGGACAGATTTCTGACTTCTGTTTTCTGTCTTCTGAATATTGGAAATTAAAAAACCCCTTGAGGCCTTTCAGCCCCAAGGGGTTTTTCTTAAAACGTATTTCTTAGAACGTCACCTTCACTGACGAGACCACGTCAGCGGCCGTGGCGTCATTCGGGGAGATATAGAAATTACCCGGAATGAACCAACCTGCGAGAATTCCGAAAGAAACGTCTTCGGTGTAATCGTAGGTGACTTGCACATCAACTTCCGAACCGATGTGATTGTTCTCGGTCGATGATGAAAGATCACCCGCCGTCTTGTGCACCCTCTCCGGAGTCCAGAGATAAGTGTACGTAGCTTCGATCAGGAGATCATCCAAAGGCTTGATAGCGCCTTTGACCTGAATGAACTCCGAGTTCGTGGTGGCAGGCTGGTCATCTGCCTGAGCCGTCGCGTAAACGAACTCGCGGAAGTCCGCGTAGGCCGTCCAGAAATGGCCGCGATAGAGACCATTCCATGAGCCGTATTCGGTAGTCGCTGCGGATCCCAGATCTTCTTCGCCGGAGAAGTAAACATACTCCACCGTCGCGGAAGGCTTCCATGTGTAGTCCCAGCGATAGGTGCCAAAAATATCCGCCGCCCATGCTGCTCTGTCACGGGTAGGAGCCGTGAGAGACCCGCGATAATCGCCCGTCTGATAAGCCAATTCACCGCCGAGTGTGATCTGTGAAATCGGATCAAACTGCACGCGGCCGCCAAACGTGTCGGTTTCGTTGTTGAAAGTTCCGCTCGAGCTGGCCAACTGGTTCCTGTCCACCTCGCCTACGTAATAGGCTTCGGCGACAGCGTTGTACTCGGAGAACTTATAGTTTACGTTGGCGATGTAGAGATCGCGATCGTTCTCAGGGTTCGTGGATCCCTCAGTGATCTTGGAGTAAACAAAATCCAAGGTCCAAGGGTTGAAATCGAGGGTTGCGCGGATCGCGTCGAAAGCCGTCGTCGTGGAATACTCGTCGGCCTGCGTGATCCCTTGCTGATCCCACGCCCTCCAGTTGTTGCCCACAATGAATCCTCGGCCGAACCACAGGTCCTGACGACCGATGGTCAGCGTTAAAGGAGAATAAAAAATCTCCTTCATCTGAACATAGGCGAGGTCGAGTTCGATGTCGAACTCATTGGTGGCGTTGGTGGCACTGGTGCTTTCTGTTACGCCGCCGGTCGCGTTCGGAGCCAAAGAGCCTGCGTTCCAGTCTCTCTGGTTAACAAGGTTAACCACGGCAGAGACGTTGTCCGTGAGATCCGCCGAGACTTCAACCTGCGTGTTCGTTCTGAAGTAATCATCGGCTTCCGAACGCTGCGTTGTCGCGCCACTGTGGCTCTGGGTAGGAATACCGCCGCCTGCGAGCGTAGCTCCCGCCGGCAACACGCTGGCATCGTTGTTGTCCAACAGGTCATAGTTATCCCTGTAGAACCAATAAGCGTCAATGGAGCCGCTCACTTTGACGTTCTGGGTTTCGGCAAAAGCCGGCGCCGCAAACACCAAAGCGAGAGCGACTGCAAATAGTGCTCTTGATAATTTCATTAAATCCTCCAAATTGCGTTTTGTTATCTAAGTTAGACCCTGCTGAATTATCCGCCATAAAGTGTGGCGGACTAAAAAGAGGGCTTGGCATTGCTTTAGGGTAGCCAGCTTATCGGGCTGGCCGACGACCTTAGAGCCTGTTAGTTTTTCACCCCTTTCTTCGGCATAGTGTAGGTCATCTTCTGTTGTAAGTGTAATACAACTTGCACATTAGGGTATCAAAATCCCTCGCTTTCTGTCAAGCACTTTTTACTAATTCTTAGCGTTATTTCAATATCTCACCCACAACAGGGGAAAAAGGGAGTTTTTAAGAATGCCCCGGGGCAGAGTCGAACTGCCGACAACAGGTTTAGGAAACCTGTGCTCTATCCATCTGAGCTACCGGGGCAAATTTTTCAACTGGCCAACACCACTTGACTTGCAGAATCAATTTTTTCAGGTGATAAACCGCCAAACATCTCTGGTGTCCAAATAGTGTCCATTTTGGCCGCCAAAATGTCAACCGCCCGTTTCTTGTGATTTGCCGACAAGTGGCTATAGAGAGATCTTTTCTTCTTTTTTTATATCTCTCTCGAAATTTATGATCGGCAATATCATTTTTACGCTTTCGGAGAACATACTTGGCCGTTTCCTTGCACGTGCCTATTTTTTCCCGCTTACGTTTACCGTAAGCGTAATAATCGATAAACCAATTCTCGCCTTTCTGATATAGACCCATTTTTAATTTCTACCTGTTAGTTTTTTCAGCTTCTTAAGGTCAGATTCTGTCCAGTAGCGGTATCGACTCATAGGATCTCTTTTTGGTTTCGGAACTTTGATGTCTTTAGGATCAAACTTCGTCAGCCGCCCTATTTTGACATACGGTATGCGCTTTTGGCAAACCCAAACGTAAAGGGTGCCGGAACTCACGCCTAAAAACCTTGACGCTTCTCTAATATCCATCAACACGTTTCACCTCTTAAAAAATCTAAATTTTAAGCCTTTCAAAAGCCGGATTGATTTTAGTTCAATAAATAAACCCGAAGATTTTGCAGGTGGGATTTGTGGTTCGATCCTCTTAAGAGAATGAATTCTTTTTAAGATGAATGGAAGAGACTTAAGCGGCTGATCCTATCGCTTTAAGTTCCGCGAGGAATTGCGTGAAGGCCTGACTTAAGAGCTTCGTGAGAGGTCTGGCCATATAAAGCAGGGCGACCCTGAGGGACTCGAGATTGCCTTTGCCGAAATCAAGAACATGCTGGGGTGTAAGTTCAATATCTTTGGGTGTATTCCCTGAAAGACGTTTGATTTCGGAAAGAACGCTATCCTCGATATTCGAAGCGCGGATGGAATCTTTTTTATTTTGGATACTCAGAAGATAAAGTGAATAATACGCCATAGGGATGACCGGCGAAAGATAATTCTCACCGGCATAGTCCATGAACGCATAGCCTGTGCCTGCGGGAACCTTTTCACCTTTGGCTGCGACCCTGACATTGAACGGTGAATCCGGTGATATCGTTTCAAAGCCCTGATTTTGGAGAAATTCAAGGATCCGGGCGTTGCCTGACGAGCTGTACAGGACCCAATGAACCTGTTGGTACGTCCTATCCTGACGGAATCTCTCTTCCAGCACTTTTAAGATCTCAACATGACGCAGGAAACTCTGTGAAGACAAATCAAACTGGCCTTCAGAGGCAAATAAATCGGCGTTCAAATAGACATTACCTAGGATAGGTTCGCCTGCCAGAAGCGCTTTTGAGGCCCTGTCGAACACACGCGCCCCACGGTTTTGATCAAGAAGCGCGGCTTTGGCCTCAAGCTCCCCGTCATTTCGAGGCCGCGCAAGCGGCCGAGAAATCCCCTTACCTTCGAATACGGTTTTATTCTTGAAATCCTCAAGCTCCCGTCTCGTGACGGTCTCTTGGTGAATAAGCTTTTGATCTTGTTCCGGTTTCGTCAGATCATCAAAGAATCGGATCACAAAATCCCCGTCAGCTTTGGCCTTGATGCTCCAGAACGAAAGACCTGTCTTCCCCAGCAGTGCGTATTTGTCTTCCGGCAGTTTCTTCAAGATCATCTGCAGAAACAATGTCCTTGAATCTCCCAATTCATCCAAGGGGTTGGCGTGGTGGGTGGTGAGACGGGCGCCATAGACGTCGGAGAAGCGGGCGATTTCCGGCGAGTTTAACCCTATCGCAGCAACCGGCGTTTCAACGTGTCCCGCCAGCCAGGCGGTGGATGGCTGCGTTTCATACCACGCCAGCCGCGCGGCGTCTTTTGTCAAGGACTTCAATAGCTCATCAATGGCCTTTTTAAACTGTATTTGATCGATTTTCGCACTAAAGTAGCCCATTGAAAGATTGCTCAACTGTCTACGCACCTCTATTACCTTTTTGCTGTTTGCCCGGAAACCCCCGCTTCTTATTAGTCTGAGCAGCTTATCGGCATCCTTGGATGAGATTATAGACGCTTGCAATTCAGTAAAAAACGCATCTATTTGCTTTTGTGAGATTTTGGAAACATCCTGCGCGGATAGAAAAAGATCTATAGCAATGTCGATGGATAAACGACGAAACATGCTTTCCCATAAAGGGCGCATGGAGTAGGCTTCTAGTTTATTCGATAAGCCTTCTCGCCTATCAAAAAAATGCGTAAGCAAATTCAACCGGTGAGCGCCCAACTTCGACCTGAGAGAGTCTATGCGGCCTTGTTGATGCAGTGCTTCCACGGGCGGCCTTCCAACAACCGAAATCAGTCCCCGCACAAAACGATTCTCATCCAGGTAAGAGCCGTCGTCCAATAACGCTTTCAAGCGCATCTCTGGACTTTTGGAGAATACGCGCAGACCAAATACACGGGCCAACAATTGCGGGGAGTTTGGATAAGACGCTTTCATTCTTTCCCGATAGGCGACCTCGACCACCTGACGGGCTTGTCGGCCCAACGACGTACGACGACTCATCAGGCTTAGCACCAATTCCTTCTCCCTGTATCTTTGAAAGCCTTCGATAACCACCTCCCAAAGAGAGTGCTTCTGATAGAGATTATAGGCGGAAGAAAACTGGTGAGCATGCGCCGTCTCATGGGCCCAGGTGATTAATGCCTGATAATCAGTACTGTCGTTTCTCATCAAAAAGATATTTTTAACATTCCCTTTGCCGTCTTTTAACAAAAAATGCACGCCCAGTGGGATTTCTTCAATGCCCAAGAAGGCGATCCAAAGCAGAGCAGCTTTGGGAGACGCCATAATAATCTTATCCGGACCCCGGCTTTCTTTAGATAAAATCACCTCTTCGGAAATGAGGCGTTGAAATTCTGTCAGGGGCTGATGATATCGACTCATATATTCAAGAAATCCCTCAAGATCTCCACGAAGCGGCCATATCTCTCTTTTAAAAACTTCTAATGCCTCTTTGACGGACAATTGTGCATTCAGTTTTGCAATCTCCTGCTGGGACATCTCTGTGTCAAGATCGTAAAGTTCCCCAAGCGTAAACGGGTACTGAGTACCAGTCTCGAGATCCTTCTTTGCATCCAACAATAATTTTTGGATATTCGCCAGCCGCGCGGCGGTGATTTGGCTTCTTTGATTGCGAAGCGCTTCGAGTTCTTGAGGCAGTGGATACAATCCGCCGCCTCGAAGAGCGGTTTGTATGGCCGGCGCTAATTCAATAATCGCGTTTTGAACCGTTTCTTCGCTTTTTGGGTTAAGCCGTATCACAACCGTGTGGGTGTCCACATGAACGGCTGTCGACCTGCCAAACACCCATCCTGTCCTCTTAACCCGAAGCGAGGTATCCGGAGGCCGAACCAAAAACCTCTCATCATTTGGAAGATCCCTCTTATGTTTGGCTAAAGCGCTTCCAATCCAACGGGTCAACTCACCGGAGTCCTTGGTTCTAAATCCGAATGAGATTTTATCCTGAGAAATATCACGCAAGTCCCAAACAGAGGGGGAGGCTGAGGATATTTTTGACGACTTTGGAAATTGGAGCCCAAGGGGCAATGACTCGAGCACGCTGCGTAACTGATCCGGCTTGTTTAGAGGAGCTTCCTCAAGCGGAGAGACGTAGATACGACTAAAAACGGATCGGAAAGCTTGAGGCAGTCGCTCGGATGCAAATCCCTCTGATTTTTCAAACTTTGAGGAAATCCGTTCAGCGACCTGGCGATAACGCGTGAAATTCGCCATAGCATAAGCAAAAACTTCCGGAGTAATATCCGCCGCGCTGCGTATATTCAAGGGAGTCGAGACTCCGATGCTTTGCAAAATATCCGGGGAGAGAAAACCCAATTCCGCGCCAATGAGCATGGTTCCGAACATGCGGCTGGTATATTCGGTGATAAGCTCTTGCGGCAAAGAACGATTACCGGCATCAATATCCGGATCCCGGGCCTGCCACCGGTTCCAAACGATCCCGGCGTCTCCCAGCGCTCCACCTGTCATCTGTCCCGAAAGCTCGGTAAACACGCTCCAAATTCCCTGGCGCATTTGATCTTCCCCTTGAGGGGTACGCTGTTGCCCAGCCAGGGGTCCAATAAAAGGGTTGTCATAAAAATCGAGAGTGGGCGTATTTTGCCTCAAAAGCAAAAGACCTATTTGCCGGCGCTGTTGATCGTTTGGCAGCAAACGCATTTGGTCGACAGCGTTACGAAGATTGAAGTGATCCAGCGCGTGACGAGTTTCTTCCATAAAGGCCGTGACAACGTAACTGGCCAGATATTCTTCCCAGCTCCGTTGGCCCGGAAATGGGTTCTGTGGCAGAGAAAGGGAGTCAAACGATTGGTGGATGATAAAGTGCAATCGATCAGATGGATTAATAAAGAAAATCTGCATCGCCGAATTCCACTGCATGAGCCCGCCAGATACTTGGCTTAAATCCGTCACCACCACGGGAATCCGTGCGTGAGGAAATGCAAGATACTGAGGCGTTCCAAACAAAGTATGCACAACGACCGTCAGCTTACCGCCAATGCGATGCGCGGCAAAAGCGATCCCTTGCGGAAATGCCCATAAAGGATTAAGTTCGGACAATAGCGGCAGCAAAACCACTTGAGGGCTCTGGTCTAATTGACGCCCGTGTTCAATAAACACTTGAATTCCCGGAATAGCTTTTTCCCGCCAAGTGGCAGCCAGTTCAGGTATCCAACCCATTATTACAGGAATATTTGGGAGACCCCCCACATCTCCGCTTCTGATGGATTCCTGCAACAGACCTAAAAACTTACTTAAGTCCTCACCGCCAGAAGCCAGCCGCGCGGCGGTTGTTGGGGCCGTTACCATCCCGGAGGTGACCAGCAGGTGTGCTGCGAGGCGGGCTCCGCCTTTTTCGAGAAACTTCTTGATGAGTGGAAAAAAATCCGAATAAGTGAAATCCTCTGCCTGCACACCGTTTAATCCGATACTTAATCGCTTTACGTGAATAAGGGCCCTTTCGCCCTCGGTCTCCGCAGATAGCCTCTTTTCCCAATGAACGGATAAATTCCAGTTTTCGACTATCACAGATGTAATATTCTGGGGTGGCAACCAAGTGAAGAAAGTCACTGAGGGCATCAAAAAAATACTTATAAAGAGGATCCGCAAAAGCCATGGATTTAATCGCGATCCTTGTTTTACTTTTTTGTTTTCACGTTGAGTCTCAGCCGCCATCCTCGCCCCCTGCTCTGGGCTCCTGACTCTGGGCTCTAAACCAATGCTATGGGATTTCTCGCCCGCCTGCGGCGTGCTCGAAATGACGGTGGGGGTGGTTTTGAAAGGTTGGTCGAGTTCTTTCATGATCTGTTCCACTCGCCAATTAATTTGATCTTCAGGCACCTTCTCCCAGCGTAGAGTGTCTTCCAAAAATCTACGGAAGTTTTGGGTGGTGGATTCTTGGAAGTGCTGGAGGATTTGTCTTTCGTCTTTGGTTAAAGAGATATTGGGGTTGATTCTTGTGGCGGCGAGTAGAAGCGCGGCACGCACTCCATCATGACCGCTTTTGTTCCTGGCTACTGACTGCTGACTACTGTCTACTTCGACGATTCTCTTTTCGGACTGAATCGGAGACAAAAGCTGTTTCTCATAGTTTTTCTGGTTGGTCTCGGAGGTTACAATCGGCGTCAGCACCGCATACGAGTAACCTTTTTCTTTGAGAAGTTTTTTGAGGTTTTGGGTGTGATAGCCTCCTGTAATGAGGAAAGCGGATAGCGGAAAGTGGAAAGTGGCTCCGCTCTCTGCTTTCTGCTTTCCGCTTTCCTTTATAATCGTTTTCTCCATATTCTCAATAAACGCCTCGTCTCTTTTGGAAACGGAGTCATAAAAGCCTGTGAGGCTTTTCTTTCCTTCCTCAAGGAGGTTCTTATAGGGAATCAGGTCTTGGAAATAGCCTTCCTCCAAGAGCTTTCGGTTTAAGAAGGCGAGATAGCTGGGTGTGGAGAAGTCGGGTTCATTGACAAGAAAGGTGTTGAATTCTGTGGTGGTCATTTGGATCTCGTAGGCGACGTGGAGAAGATGGAGGTAGCGGTCAATAGCGCGGACTAAAAGAATGTCATTGCGAGGAGCCGCAGGCGACGAAGCAATCTCTTCTAGGAGATCGCCACGCGCGCCTTGCGGCGCGCTCGCGATGACAGTGAGATATACCCTGTCTTCCAGCTTCTCAAGTTCATCCAAAAGCTGGTCGAGATCGAGGTTAGAAAACTCTTTCAAGTATTCCCCGTACTTCGTGAAGTTTGGGTAGCTTGAAATATCGATGTTCTTTTGACGGGTGATATTCAAAAGGCTCTGAAAGTGGGTAAACTGCAAGACTCTCTGGTCTTTTATTTGAGAGAGTTTCTGGAGATAGGTGTTTAGGTCTTCTTTGCCGCCTTTTTTCTGGATTTCTTCGACAATGGCGGCTTGCTCGAGATTGGCGAGGTTAAAATCGATTTTATTTTCTATTTGCTGGAGAGTCAGAAGTTGTTGGATGGTTGGAAAAGATGATAAATCAACACGGTCATTGCGAGCGAGCGTAGCGAGCGCGGCAATCTTCCTGGCAGAGATTGCTTCGTCGGCGCCCTTGGCGCCTCCTCGCAATGACGGGTGGGAAAGTCCTTCGTACTCGAGAAGCTCTTTCGGATACAGCTTTCTCTTGAGCTTCTCCGCTGCTGCCTGAATCTGTTTCAAATATGCGAGCGCCGCCTCCCGTTTGTCCGCAAGCTCAGCGTAGTTTTGGACACTTCTTAAGTAAAGGGTGATGTCTTCCAAACCCATGATCTTCATGGGGTGGTTGGAGGTGAGGTTCAAGTATTCTTCCCCTGTGATCTTCCCCTGCACAAGATAGCTTTTGGCTATCTTCTTCCAGACCTCCGGAGGGGCCATCTTTTTGATGGGAGTCAGAGAACAGTCCTGACTGCCTCCTTCGGACAATACCAGGGACACGCCGTATTTTGACATGATCTGATCCAGGGTACTGGCGAGATTCTGTTGGCCGCTTACATTGGCGTGGGCGTCTTGGATGTGGATGATGAAGGGTTTGTTGCTTTGGCCTCTATGGATTTCCTTCAAGGAACAGTATTCTATCGGAGCTTCAAAAGAGGATATTGGGTCGTGAATAACAGGGGATGGAACAAGCGGAGGCCCCTGCCTGCCGGCAGGCAGGGCATAGGAAAGCTCTTGGAACAAAAAAGCCCCTGCCAGTATTAAACAGATAAGTCTTTGTAAAACACTATTCAATCGTGTCAATAAAAATGCCCTCTTTTGTAAGGGTTTTTGATGCCTAACCTTAGCCAATAGAAACAGTTAGACTTAGTGTAAGTATACACGACAAAACGAGAAATTCAAAAAAATCGACTTTCTAAAAAGTCTGCCAAAACCCCCTCACCTTGCCGTCAAACAGGCGTTCTTTGGACGATCAACAAAACCTGGCTCAACCTTTTAGCCGTAAAAATCCTCGATTGAGATTTGAAACTTTTCTCGGACGTGTTGAACCACTTTGCGGCTGATCACATCCCCTTCATGCGGTGAGAGCCCTTCCCGCGGCGCGGATTCTCAATAACGCCAAACCGGGCAAGCCTGGCTTTTAAATCCCTGTATTTAAGAACCTTGTCTCGATCAGGCGTTGGCTGGGGCATCCACTGAATTTAGGTAGGGTGCTACCCGATTTGGGGAATTGACGTGCAAAAGTCCTTCCGGAAAATTAGGCAAGAAATGACTTGCTTTTGCGACCATCTTCAATACGTCCCAATACTTCATGGGAGCCGGGCGCAAGATGAATGGCTCCATGTTTTTCTCTACGAAAAACCGGATGTGCTCAAAAATCATCTCTGCAAGGTTTTTCTTAGCTTCCTGCTCGGTTTTACCCTCAGCCAGAAGATCAAAAGCCAGGCAGTGCGCATAAAATTTACCTTCTTCTTGAGACATCAACACGTCTAAGGCCGCATGAACGTGCTTACGAAACACTCCCATAGGTCAATTCTCCCTGCTGTAAATATACCACATAGCCA
>Ga0209515_10004459_pt1 | contig 18887 bp, 16 predicted proteins | sample Subgroupgradi54m_FD_187454 | JGI IMG/M metagenome (GOLD analysis project Ga0209515, IMG submission 187454) | Subsurface groundwater microbial communities from S. Glens Falls, New York, USA - GMW60B uncontaminated upgradient, 5.4 m (SPAdes)... ...
CCCCTGCCGTGCAGCGTGCCGGGTTTCAGGGCGTTCTACTCCCCCTGGCTCAGCAGCAGCCCCTTGACCCGCGCCACATGGAAAATGTGCAGGAAGAACAGCGCCGCGCCCCCCAGATAGGCCGCCACCAGCCCCACCGCCGCCGCAAAATGGCCGAGCGGGAAGCCATGGCCGAACAGGACAGAGCGCATGCCCTCGAACACATGGGCGGGTGGGAAGGCGTAGGCGAACAGTTGCAGCCATTCGGGCATCACCGACATGGGATAATAGATGCCGGAAATGGGGGCCAGGGCGAACACCATCACCCAGGCCAGGCTCTCGGCGCCCAGGCCGTAGCGCAGCACCAGCGCCGCCACCACCATGCCGACTGCCCAGCCGGTCATCATCAGCAACAGAAAAAACGCCAGCAGCGGCAGGCCGAGCGAGAAAATCGAGTAGTGAAAAAACGGGATCGCCAGCACGGCGGCCGGCAGCACGCCGATGACGGTGCGGATCAGGCTCATGGTGACCAGGGCCGCCATCAGTTCGGTGGGCCGCAGCGGACTCACCGACAGATGGCCCAGATTGCGCGACCACATCTCTTCCATGAAGGCCAGCGACAGGCCGAGATTGCCGCGGAACAGCACGTCCCACAGCATCACCGCACCCAGGAACAACCCGCCAGCCTGGGCGACGACGGTCGATGACGCGGCCATGTACTGGGTGACGAAGCCCCAGATGACCATCGACACGATCGGCCAATAGGCGATCTCCAGCAGCCGCGGCCACGAGCCGCGCATCAGGTAGAGGTGGCGCAGCACCATGGCGCCGACTCGGCCGAAGCTGAAGCGATCAAAGGCGGACGACGAGCGGCGGATCATCATCGGCGGGGCCTCATTGTGCCGCCACCGTGCCGCGGGCGCGGGCGATATCCAGGAAGACCTCCTCGAGAGTCTGGCGGCCGTAGCGGCGAATCAGTTCGTCCGGCGCACCCTCGTCGACGATGGCGCCGGTTTTCATCACCATGACATGGTCGCACAGTCGTTCGACCTCGGCCATATTGTGCGAGGCGAGCAGGATGGTGGCGCCGCTGCGCCGCTGGTAGTCCTGGAAATAACCGCGCACCCAATCGGCCGTATCAGGGTCAAGCGACGCGGTCGGCTCGTCCAGCAGCAGCAATTCGGGTTCGTTGAGCATCGCCTTGGCCAGGGCGACTCGAGTCTTCTGGCCGGCCGACAGGCGACCCGAGGGGCGGTTGAGCAGGTCGGTCACCACCAGTTCCTCGGCCAGTTGCTCGATACGCCGGCGCACGTCGCACAGGCCGTACAAACGGGCATAGACGGTCAGGTTCTCGCGCACCGTCAGGCGGTGCGGCAGATCCACATAGGGGCTGGAGAAGTTGACGCGCGGCAGCACCCGGTGACGGTGGGTCAGCATGTCCTCGCCGAGCATGCGAATTGTCCCGCGGGTCGGCAGCAGCAGGCCGAGCAGCATGGACAGGGTGGTGGTTTTGCCGGCACCGTTGCCGCCGAGCAGCGCATGAGTGGCGCCGGTCGGCACGGTGAAATCCAGGCCGCGCACCGCCTCCACCGTGTCGAACGTCTTGGCGAGGCCGCGCACCTCGATAGCGGGTTGAGTCATGACGTCCAATATAGGCACATGACGGCCATCCCGCCAGCCGGCGAGAAGGCTGGTGGGACCAGCCGCCATTGCGGCGGCACCTGAGCGCGGAGCGCGCCCGGCGAGGGCGCAGGAAATGGGCCACCATTTCCGGCCGTTGGTATAAGGCATTGCTTTGGCGGCCGGGCACGCTACGTTCTTACCGGCAAAGTGACGACTGACCCAAGGAGCAAGATGCAGCGTCCCGCACCGGGCTGGCTCAAGCCGGCCGTCGATTATGGCCCGCTCGCCGCTTTCCTGGCCGGCTATGTGGGCGGCAACCTGTTCGTCGCGACAGCGGCACTGATGGCGGCAACCGTGGTGGCGGTGGCGCTGTCGCTGGTGGTGGCGCGGCGGGTGCCGGTGATGGCGGTCATCACCGCCGCCGTGGTCGGGCTGTTCGGCGGCCTGACTCTATGGCTGAAGGATGATACCTTCATCAAGATGAAGCCGACCATCATTCAGTTGCTGCTGGCTGCGGTTCTGTTGGGCGGGCTGGCATTCAACAAGCCGCTGCTCAAGCCCCTGCTCGAGGCGAGCTGGCCGATGGACGATGCCGGCTGGCGTACCTTGACGCGCCGCTTCGCTGTGTTCTTCATCGTCATGGCCGGCATCAATGAAGCGGTCTGGCGCACCCAGTCGACCGATGTCTGGGTCGGCTTCAAGGTGTTCGGCATCCTCGGCCTGTCGTTCCTGTTCATGCTCAGCCAGATGCCGCTGTTGCAACGTCATCACCAGGGCGAGCCCGCCGGCGGGGAGTAGGCACAAGGGAAGGCCACGATACCGGTTGTCCCAAGCACCAATCCGCCACATATTGCGCGGACACCTGGGAGACTGGCATGAGCTTTCTCGACCATCTCGACACCTGCAACGCTTACGATCTGAGTCGCTTCCGCCCGTTCGTGGTCGCGGGCCAGCGGGTCGGCTGGATCAAACAGGCGTTCGCGGGCACCTTGGCGGCATTTCCCGAGGTGTTCAGCGTTGAAGATGACGAGGTGCGCCTGTCCGAACATCTGGCCTCGTTCGAGGAGCGGACCGGGGCGATTCGCCGCGTCATCGACGCCCTGGCCTCGCAGGGTGAGGCGCCGAAGCGTCGGGGCGAGGATTATCCGGCGGCTCCGGCCTTCGGCAAGCCTGCCCTGTTTCTGATTGATCGCAGTGTCGTGTCGTGGTTCGGCATCCGGGCTTATGGCGTTCATATGAACGGCTATGTGCGGACGGCCGAGGGGCTGCGCCTGTGGATCGGCAAGCGGGCCAAGGACAAGCCGGTGGCTCCCGGCAAATTCGATAACATTGTTGCCGGCGGCCAGCCGGCCGGGCTCGGCCTGTTCGAAAATCTGCGCAAGGAAGCCCGCGAGGAAGCCGATCTGCCCGGCTGGGTCACCGACCGCGCCCGCCCGGTGGGAGCCCTGACCTATTGCCAGGAAACCGAGCGCGGCCTGAAGCCTGACACCCTGTTCATCTATGACCTGGAAATTCCCGCCGGCGTGGTGCCGAAAAACACCGATGGCGAAATGGAAGGCTTCCAGTTGATGAAAGTGGAGGACGTCGTCGAGCGGGTCCGCAGCACCGACGATTTCAAGTTCAACGTCAATCTGGTGCTGATCGACTTCTTCATCCGCCACGGCATCCTGGCGCCCGAGTCGGAGCCAGACTACATGGACCTGCTGCGACGCCTGCGCAGCCCGTTGCCGTAAGGAGGACGCCGCGACGACCTTCCCGTCGTCGCGGTGCCCCCCCGTCACCCGCCGATCAGCGCCAGCCATTCCTGTTCGGTGAGAGTGGTCACGCCCAGCGCCTGGGCGGCGGTGGCCTTCGAGCCGGCATCGGCGCCAGCCACCAGATAATCGGTTTTCTTCGACACCGAGCCCGCCACCTTGGCCCCCAGCGACTCGGCCCGGGCCTTGGCTTCCTGGCGGGTCATGGCGGTCAGGGTGCCGGTGAACACCACCGTCTTGCCGGTGATCGGCGAGGCGGTTTCGGCAATGCCGACAAAGTCCTCGACCTCCACCCCGGCGTCTCGCAGATCGTTCAGGGCCGTCTGGTTATGCTCCTCGGCGAAGAAATCCAGGATGTCCTTGGCCACCTTTGCGCCGATGCTCTCGATGTTGACCAGTTGGGCATAGGCGTCGGATGTGGCGTCCTGAGCCTCGGCCATGGCGTTGCGCCACACCGCCAGCGAGCCGTAATGCCGCGCCAGCAACCGCGCCGTCGCCTCGCCCACCTGACGGATGCCCAGGGCATAGATGAAGCGTTCCAGCGGCACGTCCTTGCGGCTCTCGATGGCGTTGAGCAGCTTGGTTACCTTCTTGTCTCCCCAGCCCTTGAAGTTCTTCAACGGCGTCAGACCGGCGTTCTTTTCATGGAGGCGGAAAATATCGGCAGGAGTGTGGATAAAATTCTGTTCCCACAGGAATTGCACATTCTCCTCGCCCAGACCCTCGATATCGAAGGCGTCGCGGCTGGCGAAGTGGCGCAGCCGCTCGACCGCCTGAGCCGGGCAGGTCAGGCCGCCGATGCACCGACGCACCACCTCGCCCTCGGCCCGCTCGGCATGGGCGCCGCACACCGGACAGTGATCGGGAAAGACGAACGGCTCGGTGCCGCGCGGCTGATCCTCGACCACCCCGACGATCTGCGGAATCACGTCACCGGCCCGCTGGATGGTGACGGTATCGCCGACTCGCACGCCCTTGCGCTGGATTTCGTCCTCGTTGTGCAGGGTGGCGCGGCTGACCACCACCCCGCCGACGGTTACCGGCGCGAGAATGGCCACGGGAGTCAGCGCTCCGGTGCGGCCGACCTGGATCTCGATGGCTTTCAGCACGGTCTGGGCCTGCTCGGCGGGGAATTTATGCGCGACTGCCCAACGCGGCGCCCGTGACACCATGCCCAGCCGCTCCTGCCAGTCGAAGCGGTCGACCTTGTAGACCACGCCGTCGATGTCGTAGGGCAGGCTGGCCCGTTGCGCGCCGATGGTGTGATACAGGGCAAGGGCGTCGTCGATGGTCGCGCAGCGCCTGGCCTCGGGGTTGACGTGAAACCCCCAGGCGGTGAGCTTTTGCAGAAACTCCCAATGGGACTCGGCGACCGGCGCGCTGACCTCGCCCAGAGCATAGGCGAACAGCCGCAGCGGACGGGTCGCGGTAATCTTCGGGTCGAGCTGGCGCAGCGAGCCGGCGGCGGCGTTGCGCGGGTTGGCGAAGACCTGTCCGCCAGCGGCGGCGCGCTCGTCGTTCATGCGCAGAAAGTCGTCGCGCATCATATAGACCTCGCCGCGAATCTCGATCAGTGCCGGGGCCGGGCCGGTCAGGCGCGGCGGCACATCCCGGAGGGTGCGCAGATTGGCGGTGACATCTTCGCCCTCGGCACCGTCGCCGCGCGTCGCGCCCTGGACGAAGACCCCATTCTCGTAGCGCAGATTGATGGACAGGCCGTCGATCTTGGGCTCGGCCACCACGGCAATCGGCGCGTCGGGGTCGTCCTTGAGTTCCTTGATAAAATTGCGCACCCCAGCGAAAAAGCCGGACACGTCACCATCATCAAAGGCGTTTTCCAGCGACAGCATCGGCCGCAGATGCCGCACCTTGGCAAAGCCGGCGGCCGGTGCCGCGCCGACTCGGTGCGATGGGCTGTCGGGCCGCACCAGATCGGGAAAACGTTCCTCGATGGCGGTGTTGCGCTGGCGCAGGGCATCGTAATCGGCATCCGACAGGCGCGGCGCATCCTGCTGGTGATACAGCTTGTCATGTTCGGCGATGTCTACCGCCAGCCGGGCCAGTTCGGCGGCGGCCTGATCGCGGCTCAGGGTGTCGACGGGAAGAATCGGATCGGTCATGGCGCCGTGGCTGGTCAAGGAGAGGACGATCCCGGAGAATACGGGCGGATGGCGTGGTGCGCCAGCCCCACCTCGAGGCCGCACCGGAGACATTCCGTAAGCCCGGCGTAAGGCGAATCTCTATGATCAGCCGACGCCTTTTCGGAGGTGGGGGAGCTTTCGGAGTTCAGGCAATGCGTCTGCTGCTGGTTGAAGACGAACAGGAACTGTCGCAACTGCTGACCGAGCACTTGCGACGGCGCGGCTTCGCCGTCGACGCGGTGGACAATGTCGGGGATGGCCTGGCGTCGGTGGATACGACGGCCTACGGACTGGTCCTGCTGGACCTGCGCCTGCCCGACGGCGAGGGGCTGGAAGTGTTGCGCCACATGCGGGGACGACACATGTCGGTGCCGGTGATCGTTCTGACCGCCAAGGATTCCATCGAGGATCGGGTGCGCGGCCTGGATGCCGGGGCCGACGACTACCTGATCAAGCCCTTCGCCATGGAAGAACTGGTGGCCCGTATCAACGCTGTGCTGCGTCGGCCGGGCGCCGCTTTGGGTCTGGTGCTGCGCTGCGCCGCGCTGGACTTCGATACCGGCAGCCGGGCGGTGGCGGTGGCCGGCAAGACGGTGGCGGTGCCGCGGCGCGAACTCCAGGCGCTGGAAACTCTGATGCGCCGTGTCGGCCGGGTGGTTACCCGCGAGGCGCTGGAAGCGACGATCTATTCCGGGGAAGATGAAATCGAGTCCAATGCCACCGAGGTGACCCTGTCCCGGCTGCGCCGTCGTCTGGCCGATGCCGGTGCCGGGATCACCATCCACACGGTGCGAGGCGTCGGCTGGCTGCTCAAGGAGGCGTCGTGACCGCTCCGTCCCTGGAACGCCGCCTGATCGGTTGGCTGATTGCCCTTTATCTGGCAATCCTGCTGTTCGCCATCGGCGATTATTTCGCCGTGGCGATCATGCGTGGTGTCGCGATGGCGGAAGGGTTCGAGGTGGCCCTGGAGGAAACGGCGGCCTCGCTGACGCTGGACAACGGCAAGCCGATACTGCGACCGACCCCCGCTCTGACGGAGTTGGCCGCTCACGACGATTTTGCTGTTGCTGTCGCCGACGATTCCAACGGCCACTTTCAATCTGTCGGCCAGCCGCCGGCCGACGCGGCGATATTGCTGCGCCTGACGCAAGGCGACTTCATTCTTGGCGAGAACGAGGGGCGACGCCGCGCGGTGGTCAAGCCACTGTCGGTGGAGGGGACCGATGTCACGGTGCTGATCGTGCGGACTCAGACCTTTGCGGATGTCCTGGTGTGGATGATCCATGAAATCGGCGAGGAACTGTTGCCGCTGTTGATCCCCTTGCTGATCGGCAGCCTGATCGTCGTGCCCTGGACGGTGCGGCGCTCGCTGGCTTCGTTGCGCTTGCTTGGCTTCCGCATTGCCGCCATTGGCCCGGGCGAACGCGGCAGCGGCCTGACCCTGGACGGCGTTCCACGCGAAGTCGCGCCGCTGGTCAAAGCGGTCGACAGCGCGCTGGCCCGATTGCAGGCCGCGGTGCAGCAGCAGCGCCGTTTTACCGCCAACGCCGCTCATGAATTGCGCACGCCCCTGGCCGTGTTGCGCACCCGGCTGGAGGGTCTGGCGTCATCCGGTGAGCGCGATGCCCTGATGCGCGACACCGATCGCATGTCCCGTCTGGTGGCTCAGTTGCTGGCCATGGCCCGACTGGAAGCCCGACAGATCGCCGAGACCGAGCTGGTTGATCTTGCCGATCTGGGAGTCGAGGTGATTGCCGATCTGGCCCCGCTGGCCATCGCCGAGGGTAAGGAGATCGTGCTGGAGCGCGCCGCTGTGCCGGTGCGGCGGCAAGGCAAGCGCGCGGCGTTGAGCGATGCGGTCCGCAATCTGGTGGAAAACGCCCTGCGCTTTACCGCGCCGGGGGGAGTGGTCACGGTTCTGATTGACTCTGCGGGCGCCGTTGTGGTGCGCGATCAGGGCCCGGGCGTTCCGGCCGAGAATCGTGACCGCGTGTTCGAACCGTTCTGGCGCGCGTCGACGGGGGGTGGTGCCGGGCTTGGTCTGGCCATCGTCGCCGAAACCGCCGCCGCCCATGGTGGTTCGATCACCGTGACCGACGCCCCCGGTGGCGGTGCCGACTTCCGGCTGAGCCTGCCGGCGGCATAACCGGCAATCGCGTTTCCCGTGAAACAGGTCGCGTGCTGGGGGAGGGGGGATTCCCGCTGGGGGCGCGGGCGTCTCGCCCGCGTCGACGCCTGCGGCAGTGGAGATATCGCCGCGGGCGAGACGCCCGCGCCCCCAGCCTCCCTAGCGCCCCCCGCTCAATCCGGCGCGAACGGATTGGCGCGTTTGCGCAGCGACAGGCGAATCGGTACACCCGGCAGGTCGAAGGCCTCGCGCAGGCCGTTGATCAGGTATTTGCTATAGGCGTCGGGCAGGTCGTCGGGCTTGCTGGTCATGATGACGAAGGTCGGCGGCCGGGCCTTGACCTGGGTCATGTAGCGCAGCTTGAGGCGGCGGCCGTTGGGCGACAGTGGCGGCGGGTGATGTTCGACCACGCCGGCCAGCCAGCGGTTGAGCTGAGCGGTGGGGACGCGGCGGGTCCAGGTCTTATAGACCTTCAGCACCGTGTTCATCAGCTTGTCCATGCCGCGGCCGGCCAGCGCCGAGATGGTCACGGTGGCGACGCCACGGCCCTGGGCCAGAGACGATTCCAGCCGGTCCTCCAGCCGCTTCAGGGCCAGAGCGCGGTTGTCGACCTTGTCCCATTTGTTGACGGCGATCACCAGGGCGCGGCCTTCTTCCAGCACCATACGGGCGATGGTCAGATCCTGCTTGTCGAGAATCGCGTCGGCATCGAGCACCAGCAGCACCACATTGGCGTGACGGATGCTGTGCAGCGTGTCGGCCACCGACAGCTTTTCGACCTCGTCGCTGATCTGCGCCCGTTTGCGCATGCCGGCGGTGTCGACCAGCCGGATGGTGCGGCCGTTGAAAGTCCAGTCGACGGTAATGGCATCGCGGGTCAGGCCGGCCTCGGGGCCGGTCAGCATGCGATCCTCGCCGATCAGCCGGTTGACCAGAGTCGACTTGCCCACATTGGGCCGGCCCACCACCGCCAGTTGAATCGGCCGATTGTCATCTTCAGGAATGGCCTCGCCTTCGATCAGCTCGTCATCGACCTCGCCGTCGTAGACATCGGCCTCGTCCTGCTCGTCTTCGCTGTGATCACGCACCACGCCGGCGGCGCGGGCGTGGACCATCAGGGCGTCGTACAACTCGCCCAAACCCTCGCCATGCTCGGCCGACAGGGCCACCGGCTCGCCCAGACCCAGGCCATACGATTCGTACAGCCCCGGAGCGCCGGCCTTGCCCTCGCATTTGTTGGCCACCAGGATGACCGGAGTCTTGACCTTGCGCAACCTATCGGCGAAAAACGCGTCGAGCGGCGTGACTCCGGCGCGGGCGTCGATCAGCATCAGGGCAACGTCGGCATCCTGCAAGGCGGCTTCGGTCTGAGCCCGCATGCGGCCCTCGACGCTGGCGTCGAACGCCTCCTCAAGGCCCGCCGTATCGACGATGGTGAACTCCAGATCGTACAGGCTGGCTTGCCCGGCGCGGCGGTCACGGGTGACACCGGGCTTGTCATGAACGATTGCCAGCCGCTTGCCGATCAGGCGGTTGAACAGGGTCGATTTGCCCACATTGGGGCGGCCGATAATGGCGACAGTAAAGGACATGGTTCTCAGCGGTAAGCGACCAGACTGCCGTCGTCGGTCAGGAAAAACAGAATCCCATCGGCGGCGACGGGGGCGACGGTGACTCCGTCGGGCATCTTTTCGCGGCCCAGGACTTCACCGGTATATGGTGATACCGACAGCGCCCAGCCATGGGAGCTGACGATGATCAAGCGATCCGAGGCCAGCACCGGCCCGCTCCACACCACGGGGACGTCCCGATCTTCCTCATCGGCCCAGCGCTGGAGCGGGGTCACCCACTTGATGCTGCCGGTCTTGGCTTCGACGGCGATCAGATCATTGTCGCTGGTGGCGAGGAACAGGAAGTCCCCGGCGAGCCAGGGCGTCTGGTGGCTGCCGATCTGGCGATCCCACAGACGGCGGCCGCTGCGCAGGTCGATGGCGGCCATCTGCTGCGAGTTGCCGGCGGCATAGACCCGGCCGCGGTCGATCACCGGCAGGCCGTGAATGTCGGACAGCACCGCCATGGCCTGGGTGCGGCGGACGCCGGCCAGCGAGTCGGACCACAGCGCGATACCGTTTTCGATGCGCAGCGCGAACAGTTCGCCGGTGGTATAGGGCACCACCACGGTATTGCCGTCGATAGCCGGGCTGGTGCCGCCCAGCATGCTGGCCAGTTCGCTGACGCCCTGATGGGTCCACAGGGTGCGGCCGTCATCGGTGGCCAGGGCGTGAGTCTGGTTGTCGACGGCGATGACGATGACCCGGCCGGCCCGCACCGTCGGCGCGCCGCGAACCGGGGCGCTGACCCGCTTGCGCCACAGGACGGCGCCGCTGTCGGCCTGCAAGGCGATCACTTCACCATAGCCGGTGGTGGCATAGACGCGGCCCTCATCATAGGCCAGCCCGCCGCCGACACCGCCGGTGTCGTCATCGGGCGTCAGATTGATCCGCCACAGCTCCGCGCCATTGGCGGCGGCCACGGCAGACACCCGCGACTCGGCATCCATGGTGAACACGCGGCCTTCGGCGACGATCGGTTGCGTCAGCAGCCGCGACCGCTTGTCGCGGCCGGCGCCGATGCCGGTCGACCAGATGCGATGCAGCCCGGTGCCCAGCTCCACATGCTGCATGGCATGATTGGGATAACCGCCCACCTGCGGCCAGTCGCGCGCCGGCTGCGGTGCCGGCAGGCGGATGTCAGTCTGAACCGTCCGCGCATCGGGCTTGAGCGCAATGCTGCTGTCGAGCACCGCGATGCGCTTGCCCGGCAGCGGCGGCGCGTCATTCTCACCGAACCATCCACCTTTGCCACACCCGGCCAACCCCAGGCAGGCGACGGCCATGATCAGCACGCGTCGCATGGTCATATCCCCCCGTAGTCCCCTCAGCCCTTTTTATCGGGCGACACCGGCTCGCCGAGCGTCGCCAGCATCTCGGCGGCACGCCCCCGCAGCCCCTGAGGGGTTGCGGTGTCGTCGGCAAGCTGCTGAAAGATCTGGCGTGCGCGATCGGTTTCGCCTTGGCGCTGCGCCAACAGCGCCTGTAGTTCCAGCGCCGAATGACGCCAGCCGGTCGACAGCAGCGGCTGAAGACGCAAGGTCAGCGCCGCCGGATCACCATCCGCCACCGTCAGCATCACCGAGCGCAGCACCGCGAGATCGCGATATACCTGATGGATGCCGGGCTTGGCGGCAATCGTGTCGTAGGCGGCGACGGCTGCCTTGGTCTCGCCGGCCTGAGCCAGAACCGAGGCGCGGCGCAACTCGGCCAGGGTGGCATAGCCGGTCTTGGCGTCGAGCGCCAGCTTGTCCAGCCCTGCCGCCGCTTCGGTCGGGGCCTTGGCGTTGGCCACCGCATACGCCGCCGCGTCGGCGGCACGCTGCGATGCGTAATGGGATTGCCATCCCTGATAGCCCGCCACGATGGCGACGATGGCGACGCACCCAACGATCACCAATCCACCGAACTTTTGCCACAGCTTGGCATAGCGTTCATGCTTGAGATCGTCGTCGATCTCCTGGATCAGCATTTCCGTGGCTATGTCGCCCTTGGCGTCCTTCTTCTTGTCCGTCAACGCCGGTCACCCCGTTTGCGAAATGGCGGCTAACATAGAGCCTGACTCGGCTGATGGCAAAGCGGAAGATCAAGGGGATGATTTTCCGTTGCTACGGACCAGGACACGCCGACTTCGGCCCCGTCCGCGCATGCCCCGCGGCGATCATCGCCGCCGCCACGTCCGATCCGGCCGGCAGATGAACCTCGGCGTCGATGCGGCCGCGGTATTTGTCATGGCTGATGGCGCTCAGCCATACCGGCCCGGGCGCCAGCAGAGCGGCCAGATGGGCGCGGGCGGCCTCGGCGGCTTCGCGCTCGCCCGGACAGTGGCCACGCACTTCAGGAGTGTCGATACCGCGGATGCGAACCAGAGTGGTCACGTCCTGACCCAGCCAGACGCGAATCCGCGCCTCGACGGTGTCGCCGTCGATCACCCGCAGAACCAGAGCATGATACGGCCCCGTCAGCGTCTCGGACGCGAACGCAGGCCCGCACACCGCGACCAGCGCGGCGGCAATCCATCGTCTCATGGCCGGAGAGTCCGGCCGGAGGCCAGGGGGGCGCGAAACAGACGGGTCGAGCTGCCACGACCGACAAACCAGACGAGGGCCGGAGCAACCCGACCCGCCGGCGCCCGCCCTTCAGCCCCCGGTCGTCAAACCTTGAGCCCCGTCACGGAATGACGGTACTGTTGGAAATGGACACGGTGAGATATAGTCCACGGTAGCCATGACCTTGTGCCTTTTACACACGGTTGCGGTCAGGAGTGGGGCGGTGCTCGTAACACCGTCTCACCCCGCTTATGGTCCGTCGGCAGGCGGACACGGCCACCACTATACCGCCATTCCCGCCGCCTGATCCACTGGAAAGGGAAGGTCGCCGGCCCGGTTCCGTCCCCGGTCGCGTGCCTCCCTCCCCCGATTTTGCCCCACCCCGGCCAAAATCTTGCCACACCCCACGCGCATAATTGCGCTATGACCAAGGATGGAGCGCACCGCCGCCGCGAGGGCGGTTCGCTCCGCTGGACGTATTGGATCAGGAGGGGACCATGAACTTCAAAGTATTGCTGGCGGTCGCGCTGGCCCTGACACTCGGCCTGACAGCCTGCCACCACCATCACCCCGGCCCGGGCCCCGGCCCCGTCGGCGTCATCCTGGCCCCCGTCGGCGGCCCCGGCCCCGGCCCGTTCCGGTAAGTCTGTTTGAGCGTGCGGAGGATGCAGCCCGCGGAGGTGACTCCGCGGGCTGTTTGGTGCTAGCGTCGGGGTGGTTCGGTTGCTACGGCGAGGAAACGATCATGCCCGATAAACTCGTCATCGACATTCCGCCGTCCCTCAAACTGCCGCCAGACATCCACGACCAGCGCCTGTTGCGCGGCGCCATTGCCGCCTCTACCACGAAGGCCGCTTGTCGCCGCGCCAAGCCCAGGATCTGATGGGCGTCACCCGCCGCGAATTCGAAGACTACCTCGCCCATCTCGGCTTTACCGCGCTGGGTGAAAATATGTAATCTGTGTCCGTCATGTGTGTATTCGGTATGACGAGTGATTACATCTACGGTCGAATTTCATCACAGAAGTGTCGTGCAAGAAACAGTAGCCACTCAAGCTGACTTCGTTGGAGCAAAGCGATATTGTAATCACTGGATATAGATGATATATCAACGATTTCACCGAGATCACTGATAATATACTGAGGCGCGGTTTGTTGAACTATTGTCGGGGTGATGCATGCTCGAATCAGGGATGCGCATAGTTCTAACCATGTATTTTGTCCGCCCAAATAGTCCCACCAATCAATACCTACGCGAACTGATGCATTTACGGTGATTCCGCTATATTTGTATGATACCCCCCATTCTTGTCTGCACGAGGATAAAAGCTCTCCGTCGCTCGGGAGTTTTTCTTGTATGTTTCGCAAAATGTGCCAGTCTTTTTTGTTTGATTGCTTTTTTGTTCCATATAAAACTCCATACGTAAAATCAACTGTAGTAGCATTGTGTGATAAAGCCCACGAGGACGAATGTTTTGCTACGTCAACGCCGATATCTTTTGCCATTTCATCATTCAGGCATCTTGGGCCGCTCTTTAGAGTGGCTGCCATAAAAGTCCTATTTGTTGTCGTCTTGCGACCATCAAGAACGGACTCGGTTGAGTGCATGGTACTGGGCACCGTCTCCCAGCCATAAACAGGAAGGACAACCGTTTCGACCATGCGACCGGCAGAAGTCTCCATAGATGAAAAGACCTTGGCAGGGACTATATCTTTTTCTATTTGACACACATGGTTGTATCCTTTCTGCTTTGAATAGAACATGATAACAAAAGGGCTGGTGTTGAACTTCTGGAATTTTGCGCTCTCGGCGGGTAAAGAGGCAATATGGTTGTTGATCCTATGCCTAAATGCGCTTTCCATCGAGAGAATACGGGCCCGCGCTTGCGCGTCATTGTCAATATCTATCAATGCGGAAAAAATATCTCGCTTACTTAAGATTGTGGCAGGTGTATTCTTTGGTATATCAATGTGTCCGCGTGCCATCACCTTGCCCCCATCTTTTTTGATCTACGAACCGTGACCGGAGAGTTGTAATAAGTGTCGTGTTCGTCGTCGCCATCGCACCACACGAATGTTTTGCCGCCCTTAAACCATTTCCGTGTGCGAACGTGAGATTGGACATAGATGATTCGATACGGCTCTTTGGGTGGAGAATAGAATTTCCAGTTTCGAGTTTGGAGCTTGTCAAGAGCGGCGGCAATGATCTCTCCAGATACCACGCCTAGCCGCACAGGAACGGCATTACCGACCTGTGCATACTGCTGTGACGTCTTTCCTGAAAAGTTCCAATCATCAGGGAATTCTTGTATCCGGGCGTACTCCCGCAAACTCAGTGCACGTACCTCTATAGGATGGCACAAGGATGTGCTGGCATGGTTTGGCATTGTAACCAAGGTTGGGCAGGGTAAATCGTAGCTAAGACGCCGCCACCAACCGGATCGACCGCCTTTTGCATGCCAAGCGCCACCCATTGATTCCTTTTGAATTTCAACAGGTAGACTTCGCCAATTCGATCCTGGTGGAATCATGGACAAATACTTTTTCTTGCGTGGGCTGAAGTCCATGATAACGTCGCCTGGATCTGTCAGGTCACCTATCGCATCTCTGAGGGTTGCCCATGGCTTAAGGCATGGTTCAGGGAACAGGTCTCGGACTTCTTCTGTTTCTGGACGGCCATGGGTGGGCAGTGGGAAATCAATCTCGGCGTTGTAGCGATTGCCAATGAAAATGGCCCGTTCTCGTAGTTGCGGTGCGCCATAGTTGACCGCATTGACCTCGAAACAGTCCATATGATATGGGCCGCCCGCAATCTTCTGCAAATCATCCGAAAATAGTCGGATGACCGAGCCATGTTCTTCATCGGGGGTGAGAGGAGGCCCACCCTTGTCAGGCCGTTCAGCAATCGGACGGTGTTTTAGCGCTGCCGATAGCAGTCCTCTCACATTCTCCATTAAGAAAAAGCGTGGTTGCAATGCTTCAATGAAACGAAGGAAATGCCATATAAGCGTTCCTCTGGGATCCTGCACGCTTTGCCTGCGCCCTGCCGTTGAAAAAGATTGGCACGGCGGGCCGCCAACCAAAAGATCAATTTCTCCTGGTTTAATGCCGGTCTCCAGACAAAACTCTTCAACGCTGAGTGTTGATATATCTCTACACAAAACTTTCGTTTGTCTTTGTTGTTCGTTTTTTGCAATATTAGTCTCTATTGTCTCGCAAAATGACCGCTCAAGTTCGACGCAGGCGAGAATTTCATATCGACCTGTCGTTTCAAGGCCAATGTCCAGGCCCATCGCTCCAGAGAACAGAGACACAACTTTGTATTTACGCATTTGGCCTAATATCTCCCAGCCCCTCTCATTCGGACTACGACACCCGAGGTGAGCCCGGCAATATACCTTCTTTGGGGGGGCAATGAGGAGATTTATCGGAGGTGAGGCGCCTGCCGCGGCTTTAGAGCGCATGGCCGGAGAGGATATCGTCGAACACATTCAACATGATCCATGCCATGTTCCCAGGGTAGGGGAGGCTGTGGCACAGCCTCCCCTACCCTGGACCTAAACGCTGAAATACTTCGCCTGCGGATGCACCACCACAATGGCGGAGGTGCTTTGTTCGGGCTCCAACTGGAATTCGTCGCTCAGGGTGATGCCGATGCGGTCGGCGCCGAGCAGGCGGAGGATGGATTCCTGGTCGGACAAGTTGGGGCAGGCGGGGTAGCCGAAGGAGTAGCGGCTGCCGCGGTAGTGCTGCTTCAACAGCTTGTCCATGTCGCGCGGTTCCTCGGCGGCGAAGCCCAGTTCCGAGCGGATGCGCTTGTGGACGTATTCGGCCAGGGCCTCGGTCATTTCGACGCCCAGGCCGTGCAGATACAGATAATCCTTGTACCTGTCGGCGGCGAACCATTCGCGGGCGACCTCTGAGGCGGCGTTGCCCATGGTCACCACCTGCAAGCCGATGACGTCGCGCCCGCCGCTGTCGACCGGGCGGAAGAAGTCGGCGATGGACAGGCCGCCGGGTTGAGCCTGACGCGGGAAGGCGAAGCGGGCGACTTCGGCGCCGGACTGGGGATCGAACAGCACCACCGAATCCCCGTCCGAGGCCGCCGGCCAATAGCCATAGCACGCCTTGGGGGTGAGAATTCCCTCGTCGTGGCAGCGCTTGAGCAGGCCCAGCGCCTCGGGCCGCAGTTCCTTATGGGCCCAGGCTTTGAACTCGTCGATGGTGCGGCCGGCTTTGCGGTAGCCCCAATGGAACTGGTACAGCATGGTCTCGTTGAGGAACGGCGCCAGATTTTGCAGGGGCACGTTCTCGATCATCGCCGGACCCCAGAACGGCGGGGCGGGCGGGGTCACGTCCTTGTGCAGCTCGTCGCGCCGGGTCTGGATCTCGTCCCAGTCGACCGGCCGCGCCGGGCTGGCCGCCTGGCCCAGCTTGCGCCGGGTGTTGGTCGGCTTGGCGAGGCGCTTGGCGTGCTGTTCGGTCAGGTAGTCGTCAAAGCTGCCGGCAGCGACGCGGGCCATCAGGTCGAGGCCGTCGAAGGCGTCGCGGGCATAGCCGACCCGGCCGGAGCCATAGGCCGCCACGCAATCGTCCTCCACATAGCCGCGGGTCAGGGCGGCACCGCCCAGCAGAACGGGGATGTCGATGCCCTCGCGGGTCATCTCCTCCAGGTTCTCGCGCATCACCACGGTCGACTTGACCAGCAGGCCGGACATGCCGACGGCGTCGGGCTGGTGCTGCCTGACGGCCTTGATGATCTCGGTGATCGGCTGCTTGATGCCGAGATTGACCACCTTATAGCCGTTGTTGGTCAGGATGATGTCGACCAGATTCTTGCCGATGTCGTGGACGTCGCCCTTGACGGTGGCGAGCACGATGGTCGCCTTGGCCTGACCGTCGGCCTTGGTCATGTGCGGCTCGAGCCAGGCCACCGAGGCCTTCATGGTCTCGGCCGACTGGAGCACGAAGGGCAGTTGCATCTTGCCCGAGCCGAACAGCTCGCCCACCACCTTCATGCCGTCCAGCAGCAGGGTGTTGATGATCTCCAGCGGGGTGTATCGGCCCATCGCCTCGCCCAGATCGTCTTCCAGGCCCTGGCGGTCGCCGTCGATGATGCGTTGCTTCAGGCGGTCCTCGACCGCTTCGGCGCGCTCTTTCTTGACGGTGCCGGCCTTGCGATCCTCGAACAGGGCGATGAAGGCCTGAAGCGGGTCGTAACCATCCGCGCGGCGGTCGTAGATCAGATCCTCGGCGATCTTGACTTCGTTCTCGGGGATGGTGTGCAGCGGCAGGATTTTCGAGACATGGACGATGGCCCCGGTCATGCCGCGCTTCACCGCATGGTCGCAGAACACCGAATTCAGCACCTGCCGCGCCGCCGCCTTCAGGCCGAAGGACACATTGGACACACCCAGCATGATGCCGCATTCGGGCAACTCACGGGCGATGCGCTCGATGGCGTCCAGGGTGTGCAGCGCCAGCTTGCGGTCATCCTCGTTGCCGGTGCAGACGGTGAAGGTCAGCGGGTCGAACAGCAGGTCGCCGGCCGCAAGACCGTGCTGGTTGACGGCGAAATCATAGAGCCGGTGGGCGAGGGCGAGTTTCTCGTCGACGCCCTTGGCCATGCCCTCTTCGTCGATGGTCAGGGCGATGACCGCGGCGCCGAACTTGCGGGCCAGCGCCAGCCGTTGCGCCGCCGCTTCCTCGCCGTTCTCGAAGTTGATGGAATTGATGATGGCCTTGCCGCCATACAGCTTCAGAGCGGCCTCGATCACCGGCAGTTCGGTGGAATCGATCACCAGCGGTGCGTTGACCGAACCGCGCAGCCGGCTCACCACCGCGGTCATGTCGGCGATCTCGTTGCGGCCGACGAAGGCGGTGCAGACGTCCAGGGTGTGCGAGCCTTCCTTGACCTGCTCGCGGGCCATGGCGACGACGCCATCCCAGTTCTGCGACTCCTGGAACTCGCGGAACTTCTTCGAGCCGTTGGCGTTGCAGCGTTCACCGATCGACAGGAAGGCGTTCTCCTGTTTCAGCGGCACCTGGGTATACAGCGAGGCCACCGACGGCACCCACACCGCGTTGCGCCGCACCGGAGCCGGCCGTACCCGGGCCCCGGCCTTGCGGGTCAGCATGGCGTTGGTGGCGGCGATATGCGCCGGCGTGGTGCCGCAGCAGCCGCCGATCAGGTTGACCCCGTCCTCGTCGATGAAGCGCTCATGCCAGATGGCCAGTTCCTCGGCGCTCAGCGGATAGCGGGTCTGGCCGTCGACCAGTTCCGGCAGGCCGGCATTGGGCTGCGCCGAGATGAAGCCCGGCCAGTTGGCCGACAGCCAGCGCACATGCTCGCCCATCTCCTGCGGCCCGGTGGCGCAATTCAGGCCCATCAGCGACACCCCCAGGGCCTGCACCGCGGTCGACACCGCGGCGATATCCGCGCCCACCAGCAGGGTGCCGGTGGTCTCGACGGTGACCTGGACGAAGATGGGAATATCCTTGCCGGCACGGGCTCCGGCCAGCTTGGCGCCGTTGACGGCGGCCTTGATCTGCAACGGATCCTGGCAGGTCTCCACCAGGAAGGCGTCAACCCCGCCGTCGATCTGCGCCGCGCATTGCAGCACATAGCCGGCTTCCAGCGTGTCGTAGTCGATATGGCCCAGGCTCGGCAGCTTGGTGCCCGGACCGATGGCGCCCAGCACGAAGCGGGTACGCCCGTCGCCCTTGAACTCCTCGGCCACCGCACGGGCCAACTCGACGGCGCGCTTGTTCAGGTCGGCGCACTGGTCGGCAATGCCGAACTCGGCCAGGGTCAGCGGTGCGGCGCCGAAGGTGCAGGCCTCGACCATGTCGGCTCCGGCCGTGAAGTAGCGCCGGTGGATGTCCATCATCACGTCGGGACGTGTGCGGACCAGGATTTCGGTGCAATTTTCATGGCCGTCGAAATCGTCCAGCGTCAGGTTCATCTGCTGGATCAGCGAGCCGGTGCCGCCGTCGCACAGCAGGACGCGGTCGGAGAGATGGTCGAGGATGTTCTGGGTCATTGGCGTTCGCTCTTTGCTCCCCTCTCCCGCTGGCGGGAGAGGGGTTGGGGGTGAGGGGGGT
>Ga0209515_10004461_pt1 | contig 18884 bp, 25 predicted proteins | sample Subgroupgradi54m_FD_187454 | JGI IMG/M metagenome (GOLD analysis project Ga0209515, IMG submission 187454) | Subsurface groundwater microbial communities from S. Glens Falls, New York, USA - GMW60B uncontaminated upgradient, 5.4 m (SPAdes)... ...
TTTATTATGGGAGTAAACATTGCACGGGTAACTCTTTCCGGAACGTTTGTTGGCCCCGGCAACATAACCAAATATTCCAAATAAATTCTCCAATCTTAACGATTAGGAACCGCTATTTATAATTAAACATTCTAAATAATCTGTGTATTTTAGATAAGACGTTCTATATCATAACATGAATATGACGATACCTAATGACAAGAATGAATTCACAAAGATAGAAGCAATTAACAAATGTCTGAAGAGGGCAAAGACTAGTGCTACTTACAAAAACTTGAAGTATAGTTTCTATGACTTTTTTGAGTTTGTCAAAATCCATCCTGATGAATTTATAAAACTTGACAACTCCAAAATCGAAGATCTTATCGAATCTTATGTTGACCATCTCAAAGAGCGTGTCAGTCGTAATCAGGTCAATCCTAATAGTATAGATACTATGGTATTACCGCTAAAGAGATTTCTAGTCTTCAACAGAGTAGAGGGAATGGCAGAAGCTTGGATAAGGATAAAAGCAAATTTCCCAGAAAAGAGACGTTCAACTGACGGAAAATACAACGAGATTGAACTTCAAAAAATGTACAACATTGCAGATTTCAGGGAAAAGGCAGTATTAGGGTTATTGATGTCTGGAATGCGAGTAGGTGCCATTAAAGATCTCAAGATCAAAGACATGAACTCAATAGAAGATTGGGCAGCAGTAAGAGTTTATGGTGATACAAACTCTGAATACCACGCATTTGTGACTCCACAAGCATATCTAGACATTACAGAGTATCATGAATTTAGAAAGCGAAATGGGGAAACAATAACTCCTGATTCTCCACTTATACGCAATGATTTCAGACCAGAATGTGCTGGGGAATGGGAAGATAATCGTGGTAGGAAACGCGGTGGTCCTCAACCCATTCATGCAACCACTGGTATTATACAGATAGTTGTCTGCCTGATAAGAAAGGCTGGAGTATCTGTAAATTCTCACAATCCAAAGACTAGGCATAAAACTATGACTTGTCATGGTTTTAGAAAATACTTTAACACAGTTTGTAAGACCTCTGGAATGGATTCTGAGAGAGTAGAAATGCTCCTTGGGCATGCAAACTCATCGTTAGCAGGTCACTATTGGAGATTACCTAAAGACGAATCAGAAATGACACCTCAAGACCAGAAACTCTTTCAAACGATCAAATCAGAGTACAGAAAATGCATTCCTGAACTAACAATAGGGGAATCAGAGATATTAAAGATGAAGAATCAACAACTTGAAGAAACAGTTAACGAACAAATGAAGGAGAAAGAATTTCAGATTGTTACATTGCAAAGACAACTTTCTAAGATGAAAGAGAATCCTTTCATTGGTATGTCACAAGGTGATATCGAGGGTTTCATAGAGATGTACCAAGATTGGAAGAAACTTAAGGAAGAGCTACCAGGCATTTCTGACAAGTCATGAAAAAATCAGCTTATTTTAGGGAACTGTTAAGTTTGCGATTGTTTCCTAGACCTGTTAATTTCGGTTGGTGGACAGATAAAATAAGAAGTACAACAAAAACAACTGATTGGCAGACGATTGCTTGTTCATCATCGGTACGGGAACTACAATTCTAGGTGTGATATATGGGATGATAAGACCAATAATAGATCGCATCAGAATGATAGGAAAATCTGATACAGAAGTACATGCAAATAATTTTCTCAAAAGTAAACCAAGCGATTTAAGAAAATATCTAAATAACATAATCATAGGTGGTTGTATAGCACTGTTTGGAGCTATTATCCTTGCTTACGATACTTGGGTTCACATTCATCCCTAATTGGTTTTTTTGCTAGCGTTCGGTATTAGAGTTATCCATTTATTATCACCCTCAATCTTGATACTCCATTGTTCAGCTGGTGTTTTACCTTCTAATGCCCGTAAAATAATGATTCAGACGTACAGAAAGAAAAACAGACAGATTTGGTCATTTGGGCTCATATGCAACATCAGCAAACATAGACTCACCACTTTTAAGAAGCTTAATTAGATTGACGATCTGCAACGCTTTATCGAATTCATTTTCAAGAAATTTGCTTTCTTGATGAAGTAAGTAATAATCCTTGATATATTCTGAAGCTTTCTTTAAGATTAGAAAAGATATATTGAATCTGTACTCCTCTTCTGGTTCTGGATGAGCTACGTAATAGGCAGGATAGAAGATTATGTCTAATATTTTACTAATCCTTGTCTCATTAAAAATATTCATAACAAAATCTATTTGGTCGTTAGCAAGTTTCTGTCCTACAACATCATCTCTTCTGAAATTTTTCAAATAGTCACTCATCTTTTGACTATTCTCAAGCTTAACGAATTCATCTTTCAGTGAATAATTAGAAAAATCAGTAATAGTTTTGCGTTTCTTTATATTATGAACAGACGCCCACTGTATTACACTTGAAAAATATATTGCAGCATCAAGTTGCTCGCTTATTTTGCTTTTAATGTCACTTCGTGCCTTTGTTAGAGCGTTGTATTCACTATCAAATCCCCCCGCACTTCCTGTTTCGCTATGCTTAGAATTCCACAGTAATGATCTAGTATGATAGTCTTCAATTTTATCAATAAAAGAGTCATATCTTTTACCTAATTTTCTTGGTTTAGGCATAAATTGAGTAATAAAAGACCATGTATATTACCATTACTACTGTAATCTATGACCGATATTGCATCTACCAGAATAAAGAAAAGAATAAAGAAAAGGCTCGATAAATTCGGAAAAGGTGTACAAAGATACTGTTGCAATAAAGAAAAACCATTCTCAATAAAAGTAAGAACGCCGGAAGGTGAGCAAGTTTTCCATCTCTGCGAACAGCATAGTAATCTTCAGTACTTCCAAAAATATCAGATATCAAGAGAGGAACTATCATGATATACTGTAAAGACATTTGTAAATTATTTCCATCCGCAACAAGAAATTACAAGGACGGTAGAAAATCCTGTCGTGAATGCGGAATTTTCATAAAAACAACTGATACACATTGTTCTTGTTGTGGATCTCCTCTTGCATTCAAAGGTAGAGCTAACATCAACCAACTTCGTAGAAGAGCAAAGAACAGACTCTTGGTATCATGCATCCACAGACAAGACGAACAAGATCTAACAAACGAGGCTACTATAAAATGAAAATCGATGTTCCAGATAATTTTATTTTACAGTTCTGCAATTGTAGTGGAATACTTTCTGGAAAATTTTCAACCCAATCATTGACATGCTTACGTTGCCATAAAGAATACAAATTGAGTGTGATTAAATAAATTGAATCAAATAATTTGTAAAACTCATGAGGTGGGTCCATTCAACGAGGGAAGTCAAATGAAACATGAACATGAAAGCATGTATGACAATTGCAAATGGGAAGACTATGATATTAACAAAGATTGTTCAGCTATCGATGAGGCTGAAATAAAACAAGCAAACCAAACCGAAAATAATTCTATATCAGAAAAACTTTATGCATTTGCAAGCAGCAAGATAAAGAAAAAAGTCCTGGCTCAAGGAGATTCAAATTCTGTCTACATACTGATTGAAAATAATGGTCACACAGAATCTGTATCCTTAGCAGATGCAAGGACAAAAGACTGGTTAAGGTACCTGTACTATAAGGAAACAGGTGAGAATCACTCTGATGAGTCATACAAGAATGCACTTTCACTGATAAGATCAGAAGTACTGATGGACGCTGTCAAAACTGAAGTGATCCATAATAGAATTGCAATGACAGGCGATGCCATTTATTATGACTTGGCTAATCCAGATTGGCAGGCTGTCAAGATATCTAAAACAGGCGTGGAAATTGTTAGCCTGAACGAAAATACTCCTATTTTTGCTAGGAGACAGCATCAACATGCCCAAGTCTTACCTAAATTCAAAAGGGCTGCATTGGGAGAACTTGTGCAGTTGCTAAGAATTCCAAGCAAGGACAGACAGTTATTCATGGTGCATCTGGTTTCTATGTTGGTTGAAAAGTACCCAATACCAATAATGAATATCTTAGGTGAGCAAGGAAGCAACAAGACAACACTTGCAAAATCAGTAAAAAATATAGTTGACCCCTCAGGCGGGAATATATCATCAATACCAAGAAACAAGACAGAGTTGTTATTACATTTTAACAACAGGTATCTTGTAAATTTTGACAATGTCTCTGGTTTTGATTCAGAAACATCTGATATCTTTTGTCGCGCAATAACAGGTGAAGGGCAAAGCAAGAGACAGCTGTATACAGATCAAGATGAAGTGATTTTCAACTACAGAAGAAAAATTGTAATAAACGGCATTGCACCAACGCTAGAGTTTCCAGATTACCGGGAGCGAAGCATATTCTATGAAACATTGCCACTGAAAGACTATGAAAGATTAACAGAAGAAGAGTACAACAGGAAATTTGCTGTTCTGTTGCCATACGTACTTGGTGATATTTTCATCGCATTACATCGAGCAATGCAGTTGTATGATTCAGTAAAACTGGAGTTGAAGAGACTTGAACGTATGGCTGACTTTACTATTTTTGGTGAATGTATCTCCAGGGCTTTAGGTTTTCCTCCTCTTACGTTTTATGAGACTTATCGAGAAAGAATGCAATTTAACTCGATAGATATACGAGAGTCATTTCCAATAGTTTCACTCATCGACAAAGTGATGATTGCAGAATCTGCAGAAAAGTACGAAGATACGGTTTCAAATTTTTACAAACGAATTACTTCACTTGCACAGAAAGAGCAAATTGATGTCAAATCAAAAGGGGTCAATTTTCCACAATTACCAAACAAAGTCAAGCAGCATCTTGAGAAGTTAAAGCCTAATCTAAGAAACATGGGATTTGAGGTCGAGGTATATTCTTACAACAAGCGAGATGGAGCATATCCTCGAGGAAGTCACTTGATAAAGATAACCAGAATTAGCAAACAAGATGTGCTCTCAGACAAATATCAAAAACAATCTCTGTCACCTCTGTCAGACCAAAACCACGAACAAAATCCGACTCTAATTGACAGACATTCGGGTACATCTCTATCAGCATGCAACACAGATGACACACAAAAGATGCAGGAAAAACCCTTGCAGACATGACAGACATGACAGATATTGTTTTACAAATTACGGAGACGTTTTAAATGAAGATTGAAGATGGGCTAGACTTTCTACTAAGTCATTTTGAAACAAAATACCCAAGGACCATATCCACCCAAATGACTCAAAACAAGCAGATTGAAGTAAATTCAAGTAAAGAGGCTATTACATACTTCAAAAAGTCCCGCTTTATTGATTGTAGAGTTTCGGGTTTTAGCAGACAAGAAATCGAAGAAGAAAAGCCTAATCTTATTTTTGTTGACTTAGATGACATGTCTGCATTAGAAGAAGTCAGAGCATTATTTTACAAAACTATTGGTGGAATACCTACTATACTTCAAACAGGAAAGGGTCTTGCAGTGATTCAGCCAATTCAAATGATCTCAATGAAGAATGTTACCTATATGGGTAAAGCTGTTGACGACCCAGCAAAGAAATTCTTGCACTTTGTAGAGCGATATCTTACTAACCATAAATGCGATTCAGGTAATCATCCAAGTTTAAAGTCGTGTTTGATTAGGATTCCAGGATCTATCAACTCAAAAAATATGTCTACAGTATCAATACTTCAAGAATGGGATGGACATCGAGTCGATGTCAAAACGATTCCATTTAAAAAACACCTCGACCAACTTGAAAGAACACAAAATACGATGCGTCCTAGATACGCACTAGGAGAAATACCATATATAGAAAATATTCTCCATAGTAGACTAGTAGAGGGAAGGAAGAGAGTCTTTGCATTAATTTTATGTCCGTATCTCATTAACGTAAAGAAACTGGCTTTCGCTGAAGCTGAGGACGTGCTAACAAAGTACTTTGACGGATACGTTCCTACTTCTATGATAAGATACAAGCTTAGGGAAGTTTTCAAAAAAGGAATTCTTCCCTACGGCCTAAAAAACATGCAAGAAAATGACGCTGAGTTGTTCAAACTTGTAACTGAACTATGTAAGGATGAGATTAATCGAACAAAATCTGAGATTGGAATACCTAGTCAAGAAATTATTGGAGAGAAAAAATGATTAATTTATACGATGATAGTAATAAACTAACTAAACTCATTGAAGATCTACAACAAATGTACAAGGATACCAAGGATCACACTCAAAAACTTGCAATCCTTGACAAAATTCTAAAAGCTTATGACATTAAACAAAAAGTTGATGCAACAATTCAAAAACATAGTTTGTTTTGATATGTCAGAAATTCCTCAAATAAGCAACGAGTTCATAAAAGAAAATCAGAACCTAGTCAGACCTATGCAGAAATCCTCTGCTCCATATAGTAAAAAAGATAGGTTCAAGAGAAGACAAGAAGTATGCCGTCTACATTTTGATCTTGGTTATTCTGCTGTAAAGATTGCAGATCTTATGAAAGTAAATAGAAATACGATAAATAATGACATAAAATACTGGTATGCAAAACTCGCAAAAGATTGGGATGAATATGACATTCAAGCATCAACAATGAAGCAACTGGAAAGACTAGAAATGCAGAGATCTAGATTGCGACAAGAACTTGATAATCATACTGGTCTAGAAGCTAAACTCTCAATTGAAAAATTGATTTTAGAAATAGATGATAAAATAGGAAGGATTATCCTAAATACTATAAAGACTACGGAATTTATCCGCGACACATCTGTATCCACAGTAAATAAATGGATGGAGGAAAACAAATTCGAAGGCCGTCTCATAAGTAAATGGGAAGTACAAAAAATCTCAGCAACAGCAAGAGAAAAAATAGACCGCATAATTAAAGAAGATAAAAGCAGGAAATTCTGAGAGGAACTACACAAGAGATTGCAAGATGTCGTTTAGAAAATATTTAGTTATGGTATTTCAAGATCCAGATTGGTAAATCACTATGACAGATTTATTCAAGGACACAAATCTTAAATTGTTTGTAACAAATTATTTCTATTGGGCAAAATAGTAAAAGTCATTCTTGGAATAGCACTTCCGATCGTGGTAATTATAATCATGGTACAAGATAGGTTACTATCATACAATATGTGGAAAGTTCGTTGTCATAAGAGATACTCCACAAGTCAGAGCAGAAGCGTATCAAAATCGTGCAAAACTAGAGAGATCACGCTACCAGCTCTACAAAACATGCGGTAGGCCTTGGTAAAACTTAGAGCTAACATAGCTCTCATATTACGCGTGGGAAGCGAGCTAAAAGAGGATATCTAGATTATTTGGCGCCATGTTTATCTTCAGAAGATTATGTAGATAGTTCTCATATTAGTATAATTCGTAGATTGGCCAAGTTGTCTTAATTGGATTTGTCAACTAGCAGTAATTGTATCCTTGATAGATATACTGCCTAACGATTTCCTGTTTATCATATTTTAGCTCTATTCCCGTGCGTGGAATAGAGCTATGTTAGCTCTTTCAATTCTTTACTTGTCATATTTATTTTCAGAAGATTGTGTAGATAGTTCCCTTTCTCTACTAATTGTCACATTTGACAGTTTTTTTTACTACGATGGTACTCATCCTTTCATTCCACCTGATGAAAATCATTTGTTTGTAAAAGGTACTAGATGGAACGTTGAAGGACGGGGAATGAGTCTAGTTTACAGAAGAATGCATCCTCTTAAACCATCGTATACTGTTGTAGCGTATGGAGGAGGAGGTACATGGGGATATCATTACAAAAGTAGTAGAGGAAAGCTCACAAATAGAGAACGAGCGAGATTACAAACTTTTCCAGACTGGTTTATGTTTAAAGGAAATACTTCGCAAGTAAGAGCACAAATAGGTGAAGCGGTACCGTCTATTTTAGGTAAAAAAATTGCTCAGGCTGCTGAGATAATTTTGAACCGAATAAAGTCCTGATATGTCTAGAAAAATTAAATTTGTTTTCCGTTAAAGTACGACTTATTTTTTTGATATTTTCTTGTATCTCCTTTATTCCTGTAGATTCCATGACCGATTCTCTCTATTTTTCCTAATTTGAGAAGTTTTATCACAACAGAACGAGAAGACCCATTTGTTATCTGAAGATTATTGCACAGATCATTTATAGATTGAGGACCTCCGTACGCTTCCTGAGATTTGAGAAGTGTCAGGACACGTTCTTTGAGGGGTAGATTTGGGTACAATTTTTGTGATGACATACAAACGAAATTATTGTATAAAGTAATTATATTGATCGCTAAAGTTTCTAGGTAACCTTACAGTTTCAAAAACCCATTATATTACATAGATGCAGGCTAAACGATGGCCAACTGGATACTTGTAATGACAGGAAATGACGAAGAATTCAAATTCAGAATTACAGCTGAAAAATGGCCGATTTATGGGCACACAACCCACCGCAACAGCCTCAAGGTGGGAGATAATGTAGTTTTCTACCGTGGAGGTGCTGGAGGCATGATTTTTGCAGGAAGCGCAATGATAAATTCAAAGCTTATCGAAGAAGACGGTTCGGATTATCACGTTGAGCTTTCAGAGATAAAAATATGGAAACCCATCTCGATACGCCCGCTGATAAAATCTTTTTCATTCGTGCGACACAAAACTAACTGGGGTATTCACTTTCAAGGAGGGGTAGTGCATCTGCCTAGTAATGATTATAAGTTAATTTTATCAAAAGCAAAAACGTAACGCAGAATTTTATCAGCGGTTAACAAGCAAATTACATATTGATTTGCCACTTCAAGCTATCTATGATGAGGACCAAAAACTTTCGATTCAACACATTCTATAAATTTGAATTAGCTTGTATGTGATACTCTAAGACTTACAGCTTGTTATATCAAAAACAACTCCTTTTGACTTTAAATTGAGTAAAACAATTTCAGGGCGGCACTATATTGGAGTAATTGGCCTTATCATTACGATAGTGACAATGATATCGGTTTTTGCTTATGTTTCATTTTATTCTAACAGCGGAATTACTGGAAATAAAATTTTTACAAACACACATGATCTGACAAATCATTTTACAGATGGTAATGATTCTGCATTAAATTTGGATGAAAATACAGCGTCAACACTAGTAGCTTTATGGATTGGATTGATGATAATAGGAAGTTTTCTACTTTTTCATATCCACTTTAAGGTCTTACCAAAGGAGTAATGAAATTGTTTATAGCTATTGAATGCAAATCTAGCAAGCATCAAGATTGTCTAACCATTCCATGTGATTGTCATTGTCATAAACGAAAATTAGTTTATGACACATTAGTGAACTAAGGTTCCATAACAAAAGCCTAAGGTAAGTTGTATTTGATACCTTCCCTTATGAGAATAATCTTATCGGTAACTGATTTGTAAAGTTCTGGATGTTCTGTGTGTATGGGGTAGAGCATTTTAGAATCAATCTCCTTGACTGCATTTAGAAGATCTTTACCTCTAGCATGACCTGAACAATGGCTTTGAAATTTAGCCATTCCAAAGTGTTCAATCCAGTTGTTTATTCTAACTAGGTCAAATTCTTGCTCTTCATTATACGGTTCAGAAGCAGAATGAATGTATCTTGCACCCGGCTTTGGCTTCATGTCAATCAAGGCAGTAAAACTGAAAAATCCAATAGCACAAAGCACCTTGTTTTCCCTTGCTGCGATTTGTTCTGCAGTCCAAGTATTATGCATATCAAGAAATTGGCCGTCTTTTCCCTTGTAATCTGAATCAGAATATGTGCCAGAACCCCTTTTTGGCAGATAAATTATGATATCTTCATCATCAATATTTGGAACATCAAGATGTTTGTCCTGTGATAGATACTTTAGAAAATACGCATCGTTTAGTTTGACAACAAATTTTCTATCATTTTCTTTTGCAATATTATAAAACGTTCGTAACCTATCAACATCTTTAAAGTTAAAATCGGTAAAAACAAGTCTATCAGTTTCTGATACTATCTTGCGTGATTCTTTGTAAACTAATTCTTCGCTTTCTTCTCGTTCCTTTTCATTTATTCTAGTTCCTTCTGCAATTAGTGCAATTGGTTTTACTTCTTTTGCTTTTTTTATAAAATCACGAGTCATCTGAGACTTTGACCCATGCAATCTGATATCTCCAGTATATGCAATGGGTCCTTCAGATGTGTAGATAATGAATCCATATGCACCGGGGACTGAATGATCTACATGAATTGGTTCAATCTCTAAAGAACCAATTTTAAATTTATCACCTGTTGTAAAAGTTTCAATTTTACGTTCTATTGGTTTATCTTTTATATTATATGGTCGTGGTTTGTAATTTAGTATCTCTCGTTCAATAGTTCTTGGAGCTCGTTCTTCTAATGCTCTTAAAATAAGATGACATGCTTTTCCCATATAAATTGGAATGTCTTCGTGCAAAAATGAGATGTAATCTGCATGATCAGAGTGGGCATGAGATAACAAAACTGCGTCAATGTCAGGTTTTTCAATTTTCCTACCGGCCAACTTCATTAAATCGTCTCTGTATATACCTGGAATGTCAGGGACCAGACCCATTGTAATAAAATCAACTATACCATTTGAAGTTCTAGGGTTGATGAACTCTTCAAAAAATTTGGCTCTACGGCTGAAACTCTTTCCAAAATCTAAGAAAACCTTAGTGTCTTTGTCTTCAAGTAGGATTTTGTTTCCACCAATTTCGTTTACTCCACCATAGAAGGTTAGACTAGTCAATAAGGTGAATCAGAGTACCAAATAGAAAAACTATGCTAAATTAGCTACTGTAAATCCGTATGCCATACAATTCGCATAATGATCCTTTAGTGCTTTTTTCCATCCCTTTCCAGAATCGAGGATATTCAGAGAATTTTTCAACTTAGGAATCTTACTTTCATAAGTTGTGTTTCTTTCAATAATTTTGTCTAAATAATTTTTAGAAGCCAGTGAATCTAGTTTCTCACAATTACAAACACCGCATGATAAAACAAAATTCCAAAGTTCATCTTCAAAAACGTATGACCAAGGAATAAAATGATCAACATGAATTTCTTGACCTTCTAATTTTTTGTTACAGTAAAAGCAATTTTTGAAGTACAATTCTAGAATCTTCCGGTATTCTGCAAGTGAAGCACGCTTAATTTCCTCGTTTTCTATCTTTGAAATCAATTTTGGCAGACCCGAGTTTAATTTTTCAAGGAATTTAGCCCATTCAAATAACACGGCTTTTAACAAAAATGTGTAATTTTCTTTGAGGAGGTGTAGTGCTTCTGGAATTATGTGGATCTCATGATCTAAACCACTGTGTTCATAAAATATGGTCTTGCCACTAAATTTTCTACCTTCATGTATTATCTGAAAACGCGGAATGACTTCTGAAAAGCATTTTTTCGTTATTTCAGATTCGGCTTTTTTTATCTTATCTTGAGGCATTCTTTTGAATATATCTGGAATGTAGTTTTTTCCAAAAATTTTGTGTATAATCTGGATAATCAGCGGTGGTTTTTCAAGGTGAGGGTTTTGTCTAATCTTGTATTTACATTCTTGGTGCCAATAATATTTTAGAAAATATTTCGCAATTGTATTGTACTTGATTGCTATCTTGGATTTGTTTTTTATTGCATCATTTATATCGGTTTCATCTGAATCTCTTGCAAAATCAAGTAAAAATCTGGCTAATGCAAACTTGTAGGTGTTATCTTTGCGACCTTTAGTTAAGATATAGTTAAAATAAAATTCAAAATCTTTGTTATTCATTTATCCATGTCCTTTGTTGAAATTCCTTCTCAGTAAAACTTGGTAAGGTAAAACAACTTCTTATCTTCTGTACCGGTGTCTTATATCCCAGTCTGTAATTATGCCGATGATCTCAAGTCCATTTTCTTGCCTTACTAGGACACAATCATCTTCATAAAGATGCGCCTCGAGAGTTTTCAGGGTAGCATTATAGTCAACTACCATTGGGGGTTTTTCCATTGCCTTTCTTATGCTCAGCTTCCTCCAATTTGGATCTTTGATCATCCGTTCCTTCAGGGACTTGTCGGTAACAAGACCGACCGGTATGCCATCGTTGTCTATTACTGGAAGTGAAGTTCTCAAATCCGAGTGCTTCTCAAATTTCTTTTCTGCCTGTTCTATTGTGCTGCTTGAGCTTATCGTTATGAGATTCTTGCTACAAATTTCTCCTGCCTTGTTGCGTGGCTTCTTGTTTCTCTGGGTCAAGTCATATGCATCTATTGTTTCCCATAATTTTTTTACTGTCAGATATCCTGGATTTTCATTTACCCCGTTAAGTGTTTCTAAAACAGTAGTGTAGCTTATGCCTGATTGTATTGAAAGCTGGCGTGCGGACATTCCTACTTCCTTTAATCTTTCCTTTAGTTCTGATAATTTGGGAAGATGCATAATTTATATTGTACAACACACCATATAACAACTCTCCTAAAACTAAAGGGGTGAAATGAGTGTTATACAGGAGTATTCCGTTACCCATAACGGATTAATGTGTTTTCACTTATATTTTTGAATACCCATAGTTAGTCATGATCGAATACATTGTACACAACAAAAAGACTGACGAGCTGGATTGTTTTTCAAAATGTCCTCTCCATGTCTTCAAGGAGTAAGATTCCCTTGAGTAACTTCGGGGGAGATCGGTGGATGGATACGATCCCATGCATCGTGTGCGGGCACTATGCACTTTTGAGGGTAGACAACCCCATATGCATAGGTTGCAAGGGGGCGAACAAATAGAAATGTCCCAAAAACCAGACATCAGTGCGCTCTGCAAAAGAGCAGAGTCGCTTTTGAGGAAGGAGAAATATCCCGAAGCCCTGGATTGCTGTGAGGAAATCCTACAATCAGAGCCCAAGAACCTCGAAGTGATAAAGCACAAGGGCTATGCACTTGGAAATCTAGACAGACATGAAGAGGCACTTCAATGCTTCAATGCAATATTGGAGCTAGACCCAAACAACTTTGACGCGCTCTACTTTAAGGCACAAGAGCTCCATTACCTAAAGAATTACTCTGAATCCCTAGGATTCTATGACAGGGCTCTTGCAATAGACAAGAATGATATAGCTTCCCTCAAGGGCAAGGCAAGGGTCTTCAAAGAAATTGGCAAGTACGAGCAGGCAAAGATATCATGTGAGAAGGCACTAGACATCAACCCAAAGGACAGTGACGCCCTGTTCATAAGAAATGCGGCAATTGACTTGCTTGGAAAAAACTGGGGGGCATACCGTTAGATATGCAAGACAATACAGGTTCGGCCCATACTGACAAAGTACAGACAAGACTTCAAAGGCACACAAAAAAAATTACAGCAATACTCTGCACTGATGTTGCAAGTGCTACATTTGTCAGACTGCTCAGAACAGCATCTCTAAGTGCCTTCAATACATTTGGACTGTCATTTCAGAACCTGTCAGGTGACACGGTAGCAAATTCCATACTGAATCTATTCCATAGTCTGCTACAGGAGCTCTAAGAGTTGGCAAAGCCTGAGGTTTTTTATGTGCTCCAACATTCTCTGTATGGATGCATGAATCCACAATGTGGGTTCGTATATACAGAGGACGAAGTCAAGACAGACGAGTTTCAAAGTTATCTGGCAAGTCATACCTATGGTAGCTCCCCACCAAAGTTGTACAAACTAGAAGCAAAGGTATGGACAGTTGATGAGGTGGTCAATCTTGAAGGTATTTCGGGCTGGACTCCCAAATACGTTTTGATAAATAATGGCTTTGAATTGATACACCAAATAGACTTGTATGAATTATTTGATGGCATTAAATGGTCGACAGACTCTAAAGGAAATCGTACAAAGCCATGGCATCCTCCCAGAGAGCACAATCTTGATGAGAAGAAAGATGAATTTGAAAAGATACTAGAGAATTTAGATTACAAAAATCGCAGGTTATTGATCTATCAAGACTATAGAAGAGGAGCTTTCGCAGTTTGGGATAACATCGACATCTTTGGGATGGGAGAATATCACTCTAAAAAAGGGGAGTTGCGCGAAAAGATCTCCAAGCACTTGGAAGAAGAACAAAAAAGAGAGGAGATTGAAATAGAGAAGAGGACTGCATACAACGAAGTGCATGGTATAGAGATTCCCAACTTTGATACTGCAAAAAAGCGATACAATGAATTCATAAAAAAAGACCATCCAGAGCACTTTATTTTTGACCCTTCTTCAAATACGGGTTATGACATGGAGTCAGTTGAAGACAGGAAGCGTCTCTTCAAAGATGTACACAAGAGGAAACGTAAAGCTTGCTAGCCATTTGCCTCAATAGAAATTCTAGCAGTATTGTTCCATGAGAAAGGTACATTGCAAAGACCAAGACTTGGAAATGTTTTTAGAGCCAGTGCCATGTTAGAAGCATCAATATTTGGAATATTCGGAGGTTTTCTTGGGAATGTGCTGTTTCTCCCCCAAATAATCAAGGGACTGAAAACAAAAAGTACTAGGGATTTGTCAATGTGGACCTATGTCCTGATTACTTTAACTGATTTGTTCTTGTCTTTTTTGGCCTGATGATACACCAGGCAATTATCTGGATTACAAACATTGTCGGCTTGTTACTTGCTACAACAGTAATAGGAATGAAAAAAGTTTATGGATGATACATATCTGTCCAAGAAGGGATTAAAATGTCCGACTTGCAAGTCTAATAGAGTAGTATTGGTTTTTATCACAGCTGAAAAAATCTGGGAAATGATCAAAAAAGCTGAGATAAAAATGATTAGTATTTCTGAGAAAAGAGACGTTCAATGGCTCTGCAAGAATTGTTTTGATGTTGGAATAATAGAGGATAAGAAATTTGTTTCTTTGAAATGACAAGATATCTCTTAGGGTATTCACTCATCATTTTATTTCACAAGTCTTACTTTTTTACATCCGCAACCGATTAACTGCCCATCACATCTAGGACATCTTTCAATATCACAACCAAAATGATGAATGTTTCCTTCCTCCATTAATATTCCGCAATCGCCACAATTTTTACCCCATTCATCACAAGGTTTGTTGAGTTCGGGCGAAGTAACTCTCTTGAATATTTTACCGTCTATTTTTATATTTGAATATTTAGTACAACTAATTGAGTCTATCATTTCTTTTTTGCAAAATTCACATTTACCCATTAGTCTCTTAGCTCCTTTAGAATTGGGAATCTCAGCTTGTCTCCCTTGCTCAAATATTGTACTGCTGTTTTTCCTTTCAATGTTTTTTCATTATTTCTGATCATAAGGACCTCAGGGCGCTCCTGTTTTACCTAAGAATAGCTCTGTGGGATTTGCGTGTCTTTTGGTAGTGAAACTCCCTGCATTTCTTTGTTGTTCCTCCAACGCAAATTGATGATTTTTTGTTAATTCTCCAAGAATGTGACTATTGTCATCAACCAAGAACTCTATCAAGTTTTTTGAATAATATGCTCTGTTCATCTTCAATAAATCGTGCCTGTGTCATACTTATTAGAACTTGTTTAATTCCATTCTAATCTCTTGGTATTATTCTCTTGTAGAATGGCCTTTTTTGAAATTGCACTGATAGCATAATGGCCTTATGTTATCTATACCGTCAGTTCCTCCCTTCATCAATGGAATGATGTGATCTTCAGTTATTTTGTATCTAGCTGATCCCTTTGAGAACGGTATGTCTTCCCATCTTCTATTGCATTTTGGGCATCTATCGTATTTTGAGTTTTTCTTGAAATTCTTTATCTGTATGGCTTCCTTTTGCATTTTTTTTTCTTTCAGAATATGTTTTGGCTCTTAATTGCCTACATGTCTTACAGTATTTCTTTACTTCTCCATTAGTTGATGTCCAAGTACTCCAATTATTATGACCTTTTCCACACGGTTTCAACAATTATTTGAACTAGTTATCAAACTAAAGCTTTATGATAGTAGACCATATTCAAATCAAAAACTCTACAGCATTTAATCCATCTTGGGTGATTCTTATCCATCTCGTTCTTCCTATTTTTTCTACTTCCACAAACTTCCATTGCTCCACCAATGGTTGTATTATATTTTTATCAAGACTTGCAAATCTGGCCTGCTCAAAGTTCTCATCTCTAGCTTTTACTACAACAAGTCCATTTTCTTCAGCTAATCTTGCCATCTCTTTTTTTGTTATCTTTCCCTTGTTGTCTTTAATTATCTTAAGAGCCTTGACAAGTTCTGGTTTTGGAATATGAATTTCATATGCTGGTAAAGGCAAAAGTCTTTTCACACCAGAAGATTGCTGTTCTCCTCTGAACGCTGAATAATGTTCTGCTTCTGCATAAAATGGTTTGATATTTTTTCTATCACTAAAGGTCATGCATGCCATCATACATGCAATGGCATGGATTTTCGATCCACTTGCTACATTGACATAAATGTCATTTTTATTTTCTTTCTCAATTATCTCCTTTACAGTTTTTATGATCTTGAAAAGATCTAACCTGTTGACAAGCTCTTTTTGAACTTGGATTTTTTCTTTTTTCAATCCCTTTTCAATTTTTTGAAGATATTGTATTGCTTTATCTTCTGATGGACTATCATGGATCAAAAGCCACACTTTATCAGCTTTCATTTGTTTGGCAGGAATAACAATTCTGTCAATCTCAAACCCTACTGGAGCAATGTGTACGCGCAGATTTGCCATGTTGCTCATATTAGTATCCAATGTATCCATAGTATGGATATGATATTTAATAATTTCGCTCACTAATTAAAAGTATGAAAACAACACTAACAGTTCAAGAAACCTCCAAACCTTCTTCTTGCATTTTTCCGAGAATTACTCGGGCAGTTGAAGGTGGAGATGAGAAACCAATGATAGGTGGAAAGCAAAAATGAAGATTACGAGAATACTTCCACGCAGTCTTGCAATAGCATATCAAATGCACGATCTTACCAGAGTGGATGCATACCTAGAATATCACAAGGCGATGGTTCGACTATACGAGCAGCTCTCACTTGAGGGGCACACAGAACTTGAAAGACTGGAGAGAAGATGACATGGAACACCAATCAAACAGAGAATCTATTTCAGACAAAAAACAAGATGCAAGAAAAAAGAGCTTATCAGAGGCCTTTGCGAATTCATTTGGAAGTTCTCCAATAGGATACTGTATTGGAATAATTATACTTCCAATTTCTGCAGGATGGATAAAAGAGAACCCATTTGTGGCAACTATTATGGTCACGATGGTTTATGCAACCGTATCTTTTGTCAGAGTATACTTTTTGAGAAGGCTTTTTGCAAAGATTGGATTTGAAGATAATTTCGTCGGATTCTTCATCAAACTGTGCAAACAAATCACAACAAGAAAAGGAGGAGGAATCTAAAGAGGTAAGTAATATGATAGGAAAGATAATCGTGATAACTATACTCGTCTTGGTCTTTGTAGCATATACAGGAGTAAATGCAGTACCATACTACCAGGATTATACTTCAATCAGAGATCAGACACAACCAATTGCGGACAAGGTAATAGAAAAGATTCTAAATGTAGTAAGCCATTCTGACCTGAAGGCTAAGATCCAGGAGATGACAGGAAGACCATGATCTTGCAGATTTTTGACAGGGCGTTCAGATTACTACCAAAATCAATACAGGTATCATTACTAATAGAAGATCTCAAACGTGTAGAAGGAAGCCGTGCATATCATCAAGGATTTGCAAGAGTTCTAGAAGAAAGAAGCAGTGAGATTCGCACTAGATTGCGAGAGCTTGGAGTAGAAAGATTATGATAGACATAATTCTGGCATTCCTCTTGGGATGGTACTTACGGGATAAGGGAAATGAAAACAAACCCTCCAAACAACAAAAAATACAACAAGATGAGCCAGTAGGAAACATTGACTGCAACGGAGTGCTTTTTGGATATATGAAAAACAATGAGAGGGTAAAGGACTTGACGTAAATTGAAACAAAAAAATTTCAAATCATACCAAATTCTAGAGCCAATTTTAACTTTACAAAGCCAAGACATTGGCATCAAATATCAAAATATCATTTATTGCATGGTTAACAGAAACAAAAATGTCAGTTATGTTGATCAGGTTTCAATTGATTATATAGAAGCAGTTAAGGAATTAAATGATCTTGACTGGACATACAAAAATAATGGTATTTCATTTTTTAATTTGAAAAATGGTGATAATGTGTTTTGCAACAGACAGGGGGAAAACAAATGGTTTGTCCTTACACGAGTTATGAAAGATGGTGTTTATACAGGATACCAATGGGCCTCGTATCCTGATCATGAATCTCTGATAAACACAATTAGATTGTTCTTTGAGGATGGTGATTGGTTTCATTCATTACATTGGGATATGATAAAGTGGAAAAGCGATTTTTCAAGATAGAACTATAGATATCTCAATGAAGCGAGATCTTTTTTTGTTTATATGATTTAAGCAATTTCTACTATCTTTCATTCAAACAAACATTTTTAGCTCGATTTTAAAGTGGATTATTAGGAAGTTTAGAACGTAAGGAGGAAATTACTCCTAGTATGGAATTGGAAGATTCCGTTGGCGATGGGATTGATTATTTATGAAAAGAAATGATCAGATTGATGAAACTCTAGCCTTGTGTAAACTTGTTAAACCAATGGTTCTAAAATACTATCAATTTTCGTTGACCTATTAATAATTGGCTATCAAAATTTCGAGAATTTAATCTTCACTTGCTTAAACTTATACGCATTTTAAATTAATGATTGAATAAAATATCATCAATATTAATTGACTTTATAATTAAAGAATTTTTGAGAGTCGTCTTTCTGCGTCTATTTTTAATAGTACTTTTTTAGTTCCCTCTGGCACAAATTCCATCCAGTTTTTTCCCATTGCCATCATTTCACGAATGTTGGTTCC
>Ga0209515_10004462_pt1 | contig 18884 bp, 24 predicted proteins | sample Subgroupgradi54m_FD_187454 | JGI IMG/M metagenome (GOLD analysis project Ga0209515, IMG submission 187454) | Subsurface groundwater microbial communities from S. Glens Falls, New York, USA - GMW60B uncontaminated upgradient, 5.4 m (SPAdes)... ...
GAAGAGTTCCCAATTTTTTATCGAGCCAGCTGCCTGCCAACAATCCACCAATGACAGTGGTTGCTAATTGAAAACCCACCGCTCCGTAGATGCCAAAGGCGATGATGAAAGGATCACCTTCTTTTTTGGGAGCAGGTTCAAGAGATTGTTGAGATGGAGACATAGTTAAGTTTTGCTAAATTGTTTTAGAAGGAAAAGGTGAAAAAGAGGATCGGTAATGACATAACCATCCTCTGTCACATCGAACAGGCCATGATCCGCCAAGCGTAGCATGGTTGCCTTGGTTGCTGTCGCGCTCACATGTGTTTCATGAAGGAACTCTGCTGAGGTGAGGGAAGAGACGGGTTCACAACGAGCCACGGCAACCACCACTTTCTTTTCTTTCACCGAGAGGCCCGCCAGTTTTTCAAAATAACGGCTCGACTTGTTTTCAATTAATTGTGCCAAATGGACATGAATGGATTCGGTATTCAGGTGTCCCTGCCAACCGCTTAAGGCTATCCATTGGCACAGCTCCTGAATAGAATTTGGCACATCCCTCATCACCTGACAAATGTCAGTCACGCTATCCTCCTCAAGGGTGATCTTGCAGGGAGAAAAACGCTCCCTCATGTAGGGTAACCAATGTTCATGAGCGATCGCCTTGATTTCAAGGTCGATCCCAAAGCCATAAAATGGTTTTGATTCGTCATGGAAGATTTTTTGAAGGATGTGCTTTTTGGACCCTAAAAGAATAACGGCTGTGTTGTGGAGTGTTTGGATTTCCGAACGAAGTCGTGCTTCTAACCCATCGACATTTTGAATGTCCTGAAACTCATCGAGGATAAGGAGTGTTTTATATTCTTGGGAGAGGTTGCGAAGCGCTTCGAAAAGATCGGAGAGTGACTTTTCATCTTTCTTGTATTGTCCAGATAAGGAAACAGAAGGGGCTCCTGAAAGAGGATCCGCTGTCATTTCAATCCGAAAATGCTTGAGATAATTTCGAAGACTTTCAAAAAATGTTTTCACTTTGGCTCGTTTGCTCAAAGCCTGTTCCAAGCCTATTCGAAATCGGGAGGAGATATCCTCCATGGAATCTAGCTGAAAAAGATCGGCATAAATGGCCAGTGATTTTTTTTCTTTCTCAAGAAACTCTTCCATCACCACACTTTTGACGAGTGTGGTTTTTCCAAAACGTCTCGATCCGTAGACGACCACCCTACCACCCGACTTTACAATTTTATGGAGAAAGGAGATTTCTTTTTTACGGTCACAAATCTCGCTTCGCTCCAATAATTGCCCGAATTTAAACCCTGACATGGGTCCGAGTGTCTTATTTTAACTAAAATTTAGCAACTAAAAAATAGGTGCTAAAAAATAGTAGCCTTCCTGCTCGCATGGATTGTTTTTTGAATATCCTTCTCTGTATGAGCCATTGAGACAAAGGATGCTTCAAATTGGGAAGGGGCGAGGTAGATGCCTTGATTCAAGAGGTAATGAAAGAAGTGAGCGTATTGAGCAGTGTCACTTTGTCGTGCGGTTTCCGCATTGGTAACTGCTTGATCCGTGAAAAAAATAGTGAACATCGATCCAACCTGGTTGACTGTGATGTTGCGTTTTGAACTGTGGGCGGCTTGTTGGATTCCTTTCACAAGTTTCTGAGTTGTTTTTTCCAAAAGCTTATAAGGATTTTTCTTCCGCAAAATTTTCAAGGTTTCTAATCCTGCGGACATCGCCACAGGATTTCCCGAAAGAGTTCCGGCTTGGTAAACAGGTCCCAGTGGAGCGACAAGGTCCATGATGTCTTCACGTCCGCCGTAGGCACCCACAGGAAAACCACCCCCAATAATTTTCCCCAATGTGGTCAGATCGGGTTTAATTTTATAAAGGGACTGGGCTCCCCCATAAGAAAGTCGAAATCCGGTCATCACTTCATCAAATATCACAAGGGCTCCGTGTTGATGGCAGAGAGAGATAAGATCTTCCAAAAAACCTTTTTTGGGGGGAATGACGCCCATGTTGCCCATGACAGGTTCTAAAATGACAGCGGCGATTTCATCGGGATACTCCCGAAAGAGAACTTCCACAGAGGCAAGGTGATTCCAAAAAGCAATGGCTGTCTGTTCCGTAAATTCTACAGGAACTCCGGCACTGTCCGGAGTGCCCAAAGTCGTTGCTCCCGATCCTGCTTTGACCAAAAGGTAATCGGCGTGTCCATGGTAGGCCCCATCAAACTTGATGATTTTTTTCCGGCCTGTAAATCCACGAGCCACACGGATGGCACCCATGACGGCTTCTGTTCCCGAATTCACAAAGCGAACTTTTTCAATAGAAGGAACCGCGCGGCAAACTTCCTCCGCGAGTAATAATTCCAGCTCGCAAGGAGCTCCAAAACTTGAACCTTTCTTGAGTGTTTTTTGTACAGCTTTCAAAACTTGTGGGTGTGTATGACCAAGGATCATGGGGCCCCACGAGCCTACGTAATCGATATATTTGTTTCCATCCACATCGGTAAGGCTGGCTCCCTTGGCGGATTGGATAAAGAGTGGATTTCCACCTATACCCTTGAAGGCACGTACAGGAGAATTAACGCCACCGGGCATAATTTTTTTTGCTTGTTCAAAGAGACGTTGTGATTTTTTTGTTTTCATACATTGTAGAGTCCGACAAGGATCATAAACGATGCCTGAACTCAACGTGTTTTTGATAAGCCCACTTTTTGACCATGTTCTTTTAAGCAAGGGACTTGTTTTCTTCACGATTTTTCTTCTCCTGATTCGATTTTTTCCAGAATTTCCACGAAAATTGATTTTGCTCTTGGTCTCGTTGGTATTGATCGAAATTGCTACGTCTCCACTTTACGTTTTTCTCTTTATTCTTTTTACCGGAGGTATTTATTATCTCCTTCTCTATTGGGTACAATGGAGCCCGAAGAAAAAAGAAATTTCCTATGTTCTTTCTGGTGTGGTCGTCCTTCTTTACTTCCTCTTTTTAGATCTTCCTGCTTTTCACACTCCTTGGACGGGACAGATGGTTCACATCTATGGGATTTCCTATTCTCTCTATCGTATTTTAGCGCTGATTTTAGATGTGGGACGTGGTGTCGCGTTGCCGACGGATCCTCTTGATTATTTTGTTTTTACTTTTTTTGTTCCTACATTTTTTCAAGGTCCGATTGAAAGGTTGCAAGAGTTTAAAGACAATCTTGTGGATGGAATGTCTCTAAGTTGGAGAGAAACTGGATCGTATCTCATTCGTATTTCAGTAGCTTTTGTGAAGGGATGGATTTTTCTTCGGTTCTTTCAGCTCGATTGGAAAAACTATTTTGATTATCCTCAGCAGTTTTCCTACAGCTATTTGGTCATTGGAATGTATGTGCGTGCCATCAGCTTTTATCTTTTCGCGTCCGCTGCCAATGACTTTACAATTTCTTGTTGTGGTCTTGCTGGCTACAAGGTCCATGAAAATTTTGATTCTCCCTATTTCAAAAGAAACCTCGCCCAGTTTTGGCGTGCTTGGCACATGACGCTCACACGATTTGCTCGCGATTATATTTACATTCCTCTGGGAGGAAACAAAAAGCATATTTACTGGAATTACCTGATTGTTTTTATGTTCATCGCTCTCTGGCATGTGACCAGTCCCGCTTTTGTCATTTGGGGGTTATGGCACGGAGTGGGGTTATGTGTTTTAAAATTATGGCAGGATTTTTGGCAGAAAAGAGGGGGAAGTTCGTTTTCTAAAAAGTTTCCACGCATCACTGCTTTTTGCTCTGGGCTTTTTACTTTCCACTATGTGGCTTTGGGTTGGTTGCCCTTTTGGGGAGGCCATCCTCAAGGGCTCAGTATGATCTTAAGAATCCTCAGTGGAAATCACTGGAAGTTGTTCGTGTGGGATCGGTAAAAAATCTTTGTTTTAAGAAACAACCCAAACACTGTTGGCTTGTACAGCCAGGTAAGCAAGCAACCCTTTTTCTGTTGGGTGTTCAGGATCTAAAGGCCCATGGTTATCCGCATATTTTACATTTGGAGGCCCTGATTCGTGTTGAACGTGTAGTCCTAAGAAAGAGGGAGCAAGTGCCGTTACTGCAAGTTCTGGAGGTCTATCGTTTCTTCCTAGAACGATTCGATTTGTCTTTAAACAAAAAATTCCATTTACCATGTTTGCATCAAGATGATCCAGAGCGGATAAAATTTGCCGAACGATCTGACCATGTACAGGAGGCTGGCTTCTTCTGAAAAAACTAGTCGTTGGTGGTCGAGAGGCTCTTGTAATATCTACGATGGATCTTAAAGTAACCAGTGGGGTTCCATCCCGGTACTCAGTTGGGTGAGGTGTAGCAAGAGGTGGTAATGTTGAGATTGAGACCTCGGGAGCGTCAATAACTCCAACTCCTGGGGGAAGTAAGAGTGAGTTTGGACCAATTTTGGGTAAGTTATTCATAGTTAAAGTTATCGTCCTTTTTTTAATTTTGTTGCTTAAGAAAGTAATTTTTTTTAGGGTGCCTGACTTATGGCCGTTCCTATTTCTCAAGCTTTACGCGTGGCGTCATACGTGTTCTGGCAAAAAATTCAAGATAAAAAACGCTACCCCCTTGTGTTGATGCTGGAGCCGCTTTTCCGCTGCAACCTTGAGTGTGCGGGCTGTGGCAAGATTCAATTTCCGGAAGAAACCCTCAATAAACGGTTAAGTCCTGAAGAATGTTTTCGTGCCGTCGATGAATGTGGAGCCCCGATGGTGAGTATTCCAGGTGGTGAGCCGTTGATTCATCCGGAGATTCAGGAGATTGTGGAAGGTTTGGTGGCGCGTAAGAAATATATTTATCTTTGTACGAACGCCATCCTGATGGAAAGAAAACTCGATCTCTTTAAACCTTCTAAATACTTAACCTTTAGTGTGCACATGGATGGTCTTAAAGAAGAACATGATCATGCGGTTTGTCGTGAGGGTGTTTTTGATGTGGCTGTGAAAGCCATTAAAGCCGCCAAAGAACGTGGTTTTAGGGTGACTACCAACACCACGCTTTTTGAAGGAGCCAATGCCGAACGTGTGCGTGAGATGTTTGATTATCTCACCGAGCTGGGTGTAGAAGGGATGATGATCTCTCCGGGTTACAGCTATGAAAAGGCTCCCGATCAGGAACATTTTTTGAAGCGAAACCGCACCCACGAACTTTTTTCAAAAATTCTCAGACAGCCCAAAAAAGAATGGCAGTTCAACCAATCTCCACTCTTCTTAAGATTTTTGCAGGGCAAAGAAGATTATCAATGCACACCTTGGGGAAATCCAACTTACAACGTTTTTGGTTGGCAGAAGCCTTGTTATCTTTTGGGTGAAGGTTACGCCAAAACTTTTCAAGAGCTTATGGATACTACGGAATGGGACAAATACGGTACAGGCCGCAATGAAAAATGCGCCGACTGTATGGTTCATTGTGGTTATGAAGCGTCCGCTGTGGATGATACGTTTAGTTCCTTCAAAGGCTTGCTAAAAACAGCGCGTTGTTTTTTGTCTCCTCAGAATTAATTCTTTAATGCAAACACATGTGCATTGGTGATGGACACATAAACTTGTTTTCCAATTTCAAATTCACTGATCTGTGCCACACCTTTGGGAAGTTCCGCGTTCAGAGTGACGTCATCCATTTGAATGTCTAAAACCACCGTTGCTCCCAGAAACTGAATTCCGCGGATGACGCCCGGCCAACCACCATCTTCACGTTTTGAAGTGACATAAACATCATGAGGACGAAAGAGAACATGGACTTTGGTACTTTGTGGAAGATGAATCGCCTTAAACCGAAAAGGTCCCCAAGCGACCGTGCCTTCATCCACAAGGCCTTCCACACGGTTTGTTTCGCCAACGAAGGTGGCCACAAATTCTGTGGCGGGTTGATCAAAAATCGCTTGAGGAGGAGCATCTTGTTCAATCAAACCTTTATTGACCACCAAAACTCTGTCGGATAATTCGAACGCTTCTTCTTGATCGTGGGTAACCAGAAGCGAGGTGAGTTTGATACGATCATGAAGTTTTCTCAGCCAGCTTCTTAATTCTTTTCGAAGCCGAGCATCGAGAGCCCCAAACGGTTCATCCAAAAGAAGTAGTCCGGGTTCCGGTGCCAGGGCACGCGCCAGAGCTACGCGTTGTCTTTGTCCTCCTGATAATTGGGAGGGCATACGATGTTCCATTCCTGAAAGACCAACGAGATTTAAAAGCTCACGGGCCTTTTCATTTCTTTCTTTTTTAGGGATACCTCGCACTTGCAGACCAAAAGCCACATTATGCAACACACTCATATGACGAAAGAGAGCATAATGTTGAAACACAAATCCTACTTTTCTTTCTTGAACGGGAACTTTCGTGACAACTTCTCCATCAATTTCGATCAGGCCTGACGAAGGAGTTTCCAAACCTGCAATACAGCGAAGGACTGTTGATTTTCCTGATCCGGAAGGTCCAAGAAGAGTGACAAATTCTCCATCAGAGACTGAAAATGTGACGTCATTAACGGCACCAAATCCGTTAAAATGTTTTTTAAGTTGATGAACGCGAATGCTCATAATTTCCACTCCACAACTGTTTTTGCTACTAAAGTAAAAAGTGCCAAAAGAGCAAGGATAGAAGCCATCGCAAAGGCGGCTACAAAATTATATTCATTATAAAGAATTTCTACATGAAGAGGAATCGTGTTGGTGAGTCCGCGAATGTGTCCGGACACAACCGAGACGGCACCAAACTCTCCCATGGCGCGGGCGTTCAACAAGATCACACCATAAAGAAGTCCCCACCGAATGTTGGGAAGTGTGATATGAAAAAAAGTTTGCCAGCCATTCGCTCCCAGTGTGAGGGCCGCTTCTTCTTGATCGTTTCCTTGGGCCTGCATCAGAGGAATCAGTTCGCGGGCCACGTAGGGAAAAGTAATGAAGATCGTTGCGAGTACAATCCCAGGAACGGCAAAAAGAATTTTAATATTGTGTTGAATCAACCAAGGTCCAAGAAATCCTTGAGCGCCAAAGAGGAGAACAAAAATAAGACCAGAAATAACCGGTGATACCGTAAAGGGTAGATCAATCAATGTGATGAGAAGTTGTTTGCCAATAAAATTAAATTTAGCAATGGCCCAGGCAGCACACACTCCAAAAATTAAATTGATGGGAACTGCAATCGTGGCTGTCAGGAGAGTGAGGCGAATCGCCGCGAGAGCATCGGGTTCGATAAGAGAAGTCACATACAGCAAAAGTCCTTTTTGCAAAGCTGCATAGAAAATAGTTCCCAAAGGAACAAGAAGGAAAAGGCTCATGAAGAGCAGAGAGATGCTTGTGAGCAGGATGCGTAACCATTTTTTTTCAGTAATGATGGGTGTCGACATTTTTTTACCTAATTAGGTTGATCTTCATGACTCCACCACTGCAGAAGGTTAATTGTGAGAAGAAGTGAAAAGGAAACGACCAGCATGACAACGGCAATGGCTGTGGCCCCGGTGTAATCGTACTGTTCTAATTTTGTAATCATCAGGAGAGGGGTAATTTCTGTCCGCATGGGCATGTTACCGGAAATAAAAATAACAGATCCATACTCTCCGAGGGCTCGTGCAAAAGCTAAAGCAAAGCCTGTCATCAGAGCTGGAAATACCGCTGGAAGAATTACTTGAAAAAAAGTTTTAAAACGATTGGCTCCTAAACAGGCTGCCGCTTCTTCAATCTCCGGATCCAAGTCTTGAAGAACAGGTTGCAGAGTTCTCACGACAAAAGGGAGTCCAATAAAAGTAAGAGCAATGACGACGCCTAAAGGAGAAAATACGGCTTTGATTCCTAAAGGTTCCAAAAAACGACCCAAGACGCCATTGCTGGCATAGGTTGTGGTCAGCGCAATACCAGCAACGGCGGTGGGAAGGGCAAAAGGGAGATCCACTAAGACATCGATAATTTTTTTCCCTGGAAAAGGGTAACGTACCAACACCCACGCTACCAAAAATCCAAAGACGGCATTAATCAAAGCTCCCAAAAGAGAAGCACCAAAGCTTAATCGATAAGAGGCCACCACACGTGGTGCACTGATCACTTCCCAAAATTGAGGCCAGGTCAAGGCCGATGTTTTTATAAAAAGCATCGAAATGGGAATCAACACCATCAAAGAAAGATACAAGATGGTAAAGCCCACCGTAATCCCAAACCCTGGCAACACGCTTTTTTCTTTAATGTTGGTAAATTTGATCAAAGGTTCCACCGTCGTTAAAATGTGTCTTTTGAGCTTTTTGCCAGCCACCGAACAGTTCATCCATAGTAAAAAGAGTTACTTTAGGGAACTTATTTGCATATTTCACTGCCACCGATGCGAGTCGTGGTCGGTAGTGGTGTTTTGCCGAAATTTCTTGGCCTTCTGGAGAATAGAGATAATTCAGATAAGCTTCGGCAAGAGCTCGCGTGCCATGTTTGTCGACATTTTTATCCACGAGGGCTACCGGTGGTTCTGCCAAAATACTGACAGAGGGCACTACAATCTCATACTTGTCCTTTCCAATATCCGTGACGGACAATAGTGCTTCATTTTCCCAGGCAATCAGCACGTCGCCGATACCTCGCTCAATGAATGTGGTTGTGGATCCGCGCGCTCCTGAATCCAATACGGGAACATTTTTGTACAAACGTGCGACAAAATCCTTGGCTTTATTTTCGTCACCACCATTTTGTTTGAGCGCATAACCCCAAGCTGCCAGATAATTCCATCGGGCGCCGCCTGAAGTTTTTGGATTCGGTGTGATCACAGAAATTCCCGGTTTTACCAAGTCTCCCCAGTCTTTGATTCCTTTTGGATTTCCTTTTTTTACCAAGAAAACAATCGTGGAGGTGTAGGGAGAGCTATTGTTTGGCAGACGTGTTTGCCAGTTTTTGGGAAGCAAGGTTGCTTTTTCAGAAATGGCATCGATATCATAAGCCAGAGCCAACGTGACAATATCGGCATCCAACCCATCAATCACAGAACGAGCCTGTTTGCCGGAGCCTCCATGAGATTGGTTGATCGTTATTTTTTGTTGAGTCTTCGCTTCCCAATATTTTGCAAAAGCTGCATTGAAATCTTGGTAGAATTCACGAGTGGGATCGTAGGACACATTCAATAGGGTTATATTTTGGCCAGCCTGAATACTCATGACAATCATGAGTATAGACCCGATCGTTAACAAGGCTGTTTGAATCCAAGTTTGGGGTTTGTTTGTTTTCATAAAGATATCCTTAGGATTTTTAAGCCGAGGAATCTAGATGAAAATTATTTCATTAGATACTCACGAGCGAGGTGAAGAAGGAGGGGGAGGGGGTTCGGGAAAAGTTTTTATAGGTTCTCAAAACCTTACCCTGATATCCACCTTCAGGAACAGACCTGTTTTTGTAAACACGAGAAACGGTTGTAGGTCCGCTATTGTAGGCCATGAGAGCTTTGCTAATATCGCCATGAAACATTTTTAGAAGTTTTGAAAAATAACAAACTCCAACATGAATATTCCACTCTTTGTCTGTCAAGATTTGAATATGGTTTGTGATTGGAAATTGTAATTGAGACGCTACGTCTTTAAGCACAACGGGTTTCACTTGCATCAATCCCAAAGCCCCTTTATTGGATTTGGCATCCGGTTGAAAGTGACTTTCTACATACATAATGGATAGGATGAGAAGAGGATCGATGGTGTACTTTTCAGAAAGATGGCTAATTGTGTTTAAAACTTTCTGTTTTGTCATTGAGTCCATTCCAGAGGCTTCTCGATGAAGAATAGTACTCATCATTTCATAGCGCATATTTCTCGAGCCTGGTTTGAGAGAAGGGAGAACAAGAGGAGAAACCGAGACGGCAAGAGCAATGGCCATAAGGGCTGTTTTTGCATGATTTTTCATAGTACCCCCTCATAGAGCAATCTCCGCTCCAACCTTGCAGAAATGAAGGAAGTAGGCTGATATGATTGAACAATTTTTAGGAAACGTGACTGAGCCAACCCATTGGTTTTTAGGGACTGAAAGGCAGAAACTGGGGAGTCTGTTCCTCTTTATTACAGCGAGTCAATTGCGTGATTTCACGCAGGAGAAAATATGAAACTCATTTCTTGGAACGTAAATGGAATACGCGCCATCCTCAAAAAAGGTTTTTATGATTTTTTAAAAACTCACAACCCGGATATTTTAGGGTTGCAAGAGGTTAAGGCACAGAGGGAACAAGTCAATCTAGAGGTGCCTGGCTATGAAGTTTATTGGAATGCTGCTGTTAGGCCTGGCTATTCAGGCACGGCGGTTCTGACCAAGGTGAAACCTTTGAATGTTACTTATGGCATGGGAATAGAGGAGCATGATCGGGAAGGGAGAGTCATCACATTGGAATTCCCTGAATATTTTTTGGTGAATGTTTATGTTCCGAATGCCGGGGAAGAGTTAAAACGCCTTCCGTACCGTCTCCAATGGGACGAGGTTTTTCGAAAATATCTGAAAAAATTGGAAAAGAAAAAACCGGTGGTTGTGTGTGGTGACCTGAACGTGGCTCATAAAGAAATTGATTTGGCTAATCCTCAAGCGAATCGTGGAAATTCCGGTTTTACGGATGAGGAAAGGGCTAACTTTACAAAACTTCTGGAGGCTGGGTTTGTGGACTCTTTTCGCGAGATTAATCAAGAGCCTAAACAGTACACGTGGTGGACATATCGTTTTGGAGCTCGTGCAAAGAATGTAGGATGGAGGATTGACTACTTTTGTTTCTCAAAAGATTTTCGTCCTGCAATGCAAGATGCTTTTATCCGCCCTGAAGTGATCGGCTCGGACCATTGTCCTGTGGGATTGATTCTGAAATAAATTTAATACCGATAATATTCCGGCTTGAAAGGTCCTTCTGGCACAACACCCAAATATTCGGATTGTTTTGGAGTCAGCGTGGTGAGTTTGACGCCGAGCTTTTTGAGGTGGAGGCGAGCGACTTTTTCATCCAGCTTTTTAGGCAAAACATAGACTTTTTTCTCATAATTTTTGTGATGATTAAAAAGTTCTATCTGAGCCATAACTTGGTTTGTGAAAGAATTACTCATCACGAAACTCGGATGACCCGTGGCACAACCTAAGTTTACCAGTCGTCCGCGCGCCAGGATCGTGATGTGGCGTCCATCCGGGAAAACAACCTGATCGACTTGAGGTTTGATGTTGACCGTTTTGATTTTGGGATCGTTGAAGACGCTATTTACTTCAATTTCAGAATCAAAATGTCCAATATTACAGACAATGGCTTGGTCTTTCATCACATTCAAATGCTTGCGCGTGATGACATCCACGCAACCAGTTGCCGTAATAAAAAGATCGGCGGTGCTCGCGACTTCATCCATGGTCACAACCTGATAACCTTCCATTGCAGCTTGCAAAGCGCAAATGGGATCAATCTCCGTAATTAAAACGCGGGCTCCTTGCCCTCGGAGAGATTGAGCGCAACCCTTACCGACATCTCCGTAACCACAGACCACAGCAACTTTTCCAGCAATCATCACATCGGTGGCGCGCTTGATACCATCCAATAAAGATTCACGGCAGCCATAGAGATTATCAAACTTCGATTTTGTGACGGAATCATTCACATTAATGGCCGGTGCTCCCAGCTTGCCTTCTTTTTCCATGCGATACAGACGATGTACTCCCGTGGTGGTTTCTTCAGAAATTCCGCGAATATCCTTAAGAAGGTTGGAGAACTTATTATGGATCATGAGCGTCAGATCTCCGCCATCATCCAAAATCATATTCGGACCTTTTCCATCGGGCCAAATGATGGTTTGTTCCACACACCAGTTGTATTCAGATTCGGTTTCCCCTTTCCAAGCAAAAACTGGAATTCCACGTGCCGCAATGGCTGCGGCTGCATGATCCTGTGTGGAAAAAATATTACAGCTCGACCAACGAATCTCAGCGCCTAACTCAATCAAGGTTTCAATCAAGACGGCTGTTTGGATGGTCATGTGGAGACATCCAGAGATGCGGGCTCCTTTAAGGGGCTTTTGTTTTCCAAACTCTTCCCGCAAGGCCATCAAGCCAGGCATTTCTGTTTCGGCAATTTCAATTTCTTTGCGGCCAAAATCCGCTTGGGACAAATCAGCGACCTTAAAATCTTCCTGTGTCTTGAGTTTAGTTTTTGCTGTCATGTTGAAGCTCCTTTATATAGAAGGAGCTCTTTCTAGGAGGACTTGTGACATTGAGTCAAGCGGATTCACCCATTGCTTTGGTCTATGCTCTTAAAGAAGAGGTAAAGCCTCTCTTGAAAAATTTTCAGGTGAAGGACCAACTTTCAACTTGTCGTCTTCAACTTTTGAGAGGAACTTTGGAGGGAGTCCCGACTGTTCTTTGTCGTACCGGTGTGGGAATGTCCAACGCTCATGAGGGTGCTGAATTTCTTTTAAACAACATTCAACCTTCTGTTGTGTTCTCTTTAGGTTTTGCCGGCGCTTGTCATCCAGAACTCAAGACGGGTGATTTGGTTCTTGTGAACGAAATTCGTAGTGAAACGCCGACAGATCGGTTTTTGGTGGATGAGGTTTGGAAGAAAAAACTTGAAGGGGCTTTGCAAAAAACGAATCTTTCTTATCGAGAAGGGTCCGTGCTCACCTCATGGAAACTTGCGGGACAAAACGGCAAAGCAAAATGGGGGAAAGAAGGAATTTCTGCAATTGATATGGAAACAGCAGCCATTGCCGCTGTTGTTCGGAAAGTCAAAATCCCCTTTTTATCCCTTCGAGCTATTTTTGATCCTCTGGAGGAATCTCTTCCGTTCACCGATCCCATGCCCAAGGAAATAAACCCGGCACTTTTTGTTCTCAAAAATCCAAAGATGCTTTTAAAAATTCCAAAGTATTTTCGAATGAATCAGGTCTGTCAGAAAAATCTCGCGCAGGTTGTTGTCAGTTTTTTAAAGAATCAATCACCGGTATGAACCCCAGGGCAAGCCCTGGACCCAAATCCACGGTAAGCCGTGGGGAATTGACCCACAACGGCTTGTCCCCCGAAGGGGGATTAAGCCCAGCGTTTGGCAAGAAGCAAGCCTAGGAAACCTGCCAGAAGACAGGTGGTGAGCATGATAAAAATATTTAGGAAGCCACGAACTGCTTGTCCATTCTGAAGATACTGGAGAGTTTCATGGTTGAAACTAGAATAGGTTGTGAAGCCCCCCAAAACTCCGGTTGTCAAAACGACCCGCCATGTGGGTGGAATCAAAGTCGTGGTGCCGCTCAGTCCCAATCCAATGATAAAGCTGATGAAAAAAGACCCTATAAAATTTACAATAAGAGTGCCGTAGGGGAAATTGGGCCCTAAAACATTGAGGCTCCCTACTGAAATCAAATACCGAGCTCCCGTTCCGAGAGCTCCTCCAAGGCAAATGAGAAAAAGTTGCAACATGAGGTGGTCAATTTGGGATGAAGCTCAACTTATTTCAAGTGTATTTTTAAAAACGTTTTCCTCTAGCGCAATATACCTAGTAGATAGGCAACAAGGAGAATCAATAATATGGATCCTAGTCCCATGCCCGCGCCTCCCCCGTAACCCCAGCGGCTATGGCCGTAGTAGCCTCCACCGCCACCTAGCACCAACACCAAAATAATAATGAGTAACAACATAGATGATTCTCCTTTATCTGCATAAATTTTTTATGCCTCTCGCCAGCCGTGACATGTTGAACGTTCGAACCTTGGATCGTCGCGATGATCTGATTGAGGACAGAATACGATTGCGACAACTTTTTTAGTGAGACTGAATTCTGTTTTCATATTATTTCCTTTTCTTTGTTTGATTGGTGCGATGAGATTATAAGAGAATGAGAGATCAACAATCGGGGGAGACACGGTTTTTAATTAGGGGATTTCCTTAAGATTTAAAAAGTGAAAGCCATTCCAAGTCCGGCAAAGAAATTTTTATCCGCATAAAATTGTCCGTGGGGTGAATAGCCATAATACGCTTCCAGCAAGAGTCGGAGATGACGACGAGCTACCAGTCTCAGCTCATTCCCTGAAAAATCTAATCCTCCTTTGAGACTTGTATCTACAAAGTAAGCGTTTTCCTGATAAGATTTCAGATCCAGGGCAACAAAGGGCTTCGCTTTCCAAAACCAGATTTCTCTTCGTATCCATTCACTCCCTCCATGAATGATCCAACGACCCAGATCACTGGGCTCACATCGCACCAAAACCTCTCCACCACCATAAAATCGAAAGGAACGCCACTCTTGTGAAAAAAGAAGTTGGACAGCTTCATAGGTTAAATTAATACGATCGATCTTGGTTGTCAGAAAAAGCTCCTCTCCCAAGTGAGAGCTTTGATAATAGGGCCGCAGGAGAATAGAGAAATCACCTCTCCGCCAACTGATAGGAATCCCTCCGCTATAATCCGTATTGATCAAGTGTGTGGATGGTGATTGAGAATTGAATTGTGCTGAAAGACTTCCATCAACGCTTAATTGGAATCCTTCATTTTCCGAAGAGCTCGTCCATCGAATCAAGCCAAACTCTTTGCCAAACCCAGCAACACCGGCAAGAAAATTCTGCGAAGGTGTTACATAATATCGGGTTCCTAAAAAAAAGTGAGGTTGTTTTGGGTCCGCAATCAAAGGATAAAATAATTGTCCTTTGGGAAGAAAGATAACGTTAGAGAAGAGTGTTTCAGTAAAAAAAATACAAGCAAAGACAAGTAAAAGAAAAGCACAAGCCTGAGAAACAACATTCTTCCCAGGCTTGTGCGAGTCTTGTTTACTATTTAACTGTCTTTTCTTTTCGAACCCGATGCTTTTTCTCACCTGAATCTCCTTCTTCAAATGTCGGAGAAGACTCTTCTCGCTTCTCAACCTTTAGATGAGAGCCCGGCTGAATTTGTAAATGAAACTCAACACGTCTGTTCTGAGCTCGGCCTGCTTTGGTTTCATTATCCGCTATTGGAGTCGTTTTACCCATACCGGTAGCTGTCAATTTATCGGCTGGATAACCTTTGTTGATCAAGAATGTCCGCACGGCGTTAGCTCGTTCTTCAGAAAGTTTTTGATTATAGGTATCCGATCCAATGCTGTCTGTATGTCCTTCAATACGCACATTCTCAACTTCGGGCCGACCCTGAATACCCGCTAGAATTTCCTCAATCACCCGATAGGACTCGGACCGAATGATCGCTTTGTTGAAAGCAAAATGGATTTTATTCGTTGTGATAATTTCTTCCTTAACTTCAGGTGCTGGAGCCATAGCTGGCGCCGGTATGGAAGTTTTTCCCCCAGGAAAACGATAAGCAAGAGTGGTAAAGATTCGCCAATCAGCTGAACCAGCTTCTTTGAGTAACCCGGTACCGCCACCTGCGGTCAATTCCACACGGTGCTTTTCTCCGGGCAGAAATCTCAAAGCCCCGTCGATTTCAAGATCCCTGTTGTGTGATTTAAAGAAATTATTAAAAGGTGTTGATCCATTAACTTCTGCAATAAATTGAACAGGCTTGGCAACTTCCACGTTCATACCTGCACCGTAAAGAAACTGATTGCCGATAGTTGTTGCTCCGGGACTAAAAGTAACCGCACTGCGAATTTGAGTTCCCGCATTAACTGCAAAAGAAACCCGGTCCGCAATCTTCATGGTATCCATGACGAGCTTGCCACCGCCTGTGATTTTGCCATTACCTACAAAATGACTGGAATTTCCCGTGGGAAAAGTAATGAAAGGGACAAGGGCTAAACCAACAGGAGACGTTGCGTTATTCGCGAGTCTTATTTTTAAATTAAGAAGAATGTCTCCCATGCGAGCTCCGTTATCCTGCGTCAAAGTGCTTGGAGTTACGAATTGTTGATAGGGGACTCCACTGATATTAACTCCAAGATTAAGCCAATTGGACAAACCCATGGCCATTCCTAAGTTCAGAGCCATTTCTTTTTGAATGACATCCTGAATCTTAGCTCCCGCACTGTTTTTGAAAACTAGGGAATTTTTGGACAGGTCTCCTGTAACACCGATCGCATATCCCCATTGACCTAAGGTTTGAGATTGTTCAATGGTCAGATAATAGCCGTGATCATTGGCAGGCTTAAAACTCAAAGTATCAAAACTTGTGCCTGCCTCTCCTGTAAGAGGAATTAGAAATAAGCAAAAAAAGCTTATTAAAAGAATGGGATTTTTGTTTTTGTACGACATAATAGTTCTCCTTGTTAAGTTGTAAGTTCAGATACGATTTTAAAATTTTTAAAAGTAATACCGGACACCAATGCCTCCCATCAGATCAAATTCGGTTGATGGAGCTACTTCAATTCCTGGGGCGATTTCGGCAAAGACTTCGACCGGATATTCGACCCATTGGACAGCCACACCAACGGGTACTCGGATGCCTGCTACGGTTTTATCGTTAGGACCGGCATTAAATTCCAGCTTCGCACCAGCACCCGCATAAAAGGGAAGTGTCACGACATTGGAATCGATTGGGATATCCAAAAAATCGTAAGTAACATCTCCAATGATTGTGAATCCTTTATCCTTAAATGACCAAGCGGCAATGCCATCAATGGCCAGCTTCTCTGTCAGATATCCTTTCAGAGTAATTCCGGTCGGTTCGCCTAAATAGAGTCCGGCTCCAAACCGCTTTCCTTCAGGTCCGTAAGCAGCAGAATTATTATTTTTGGAGGAAGAATAACTCCTGGCCATGGCGGGTAAACTCATAGTCAGAATTATGAAAGCTAAGCCCAATGCGACGACTTCATTTTTTTTCATCATACAAATCACCTTTTCTTTTTAAGATTTAAAATCCTTTACGGAAGTACAAAGACCATAAATAACTTTTAGGAACAATCGGGGGAGACACGGTTTTTGACTAGGGGATTACCTTAAAAAAATAAAACCCCACGAATTCTGTTTATCAAGAATTCGTGGGGCAGGGGGCAGAACTTAGTTTGAAGCTGTAGGGTCTTTTGCTGTTCTCACACAACATTGAACCTCAGTACCATAAGGTAAAGGTGGACGAGACGTGTAATAACTCTTGGTTACAATAATGCTGCCACGATGTTCTGTGAAATCAAGGTTGCAAGGACCTTTGGCTGTCGCCGCATAGGCTGCGTTTCCTTTTTTATCCCATACACAACTATAAGCGAGGTCTGGTGTTATGGCCTGTCCTACACAGATGTTCTCCTTGTCATTGCTGACGTAGGATTTAAATCCTTCTGTGCAAAGAGTTTTGGACATTTTCTTTAGTGCTTCTTGATCCAACACGATCCTTGGCTCAGCTTCTTTTGTCGTTGTGTATTTGGTGTTTGATGTTGTCGTCGTTGTTACAGGAACCTCTTTCTTTGATTTGGCAGCAGCAGGTGTCGAAGTCGTCTGAGTGTTTGTTTCCTCAACCGTTGTTGTTTTCTGTTGTCCGTAAGAAAGATGAGAATTTAATAAAATTCCCAAAGTAAAACTTAAAACCGTAAGCGATATTTTCTTATACATAACTTTTCCTTTTTTAGTTCCTTCGATTTGATCCCAGTTCATATTTTTCTCCTTTTGGTTGAATAAACTGTTTTATAAATCTGCTTCACGAATGTCATGGAACCTACAAGAGAAAGAAAAGACGAACAATCGGGGGACTCCCGATTTTGGACTGGGGGATTTCCCTAGCTTCATTTTTGTTTGGGTTGGAGATGTTCCACCAGGAGTGGAAGAAGAACGTCTTTCAAAATATCCGTGATAGGGGATGTTTCTTTTCCTGCAGCGATGAAACCCATAGCTGCCGCCGCACTGGTTGATTGGTAAGGATATTTCTGTGTGGCGTCGATGATTGTGTGAATCAAGACTTCGCTCTTATTTGAAAGATCGGAAAAATCTGATGGACTCTTTTTTATTTTTGAAAAATGAATTTTAAAAAAAATAATTGGGCCTAAAAGAAAAACTCCGCCTGTGATCACCCAACCTAACCAGGGCTGAGCCACGAAAACTGTTCCTAGAGCGGTCGCGGCCCCGTACATCAGAAAGGAAACAGAAATCAAAAGAATCCCGGCCGCTAAAATAACGGCCAGGATTCCCAGTCTCATATTTGAGAAAAAGGAGCGCATTTTATCGGCGATTAAAAAAAGCTCCTGCAACTAAACCGACACCAGCGGCCACCAGAAGAGATACCAGTGGGTTTTCACTGATTTTTTTTTCGAGACCTTTTTCAAAACTCCCGGCTTTTTTCATTCCTTGATCATAGTACTTGGCTGCATTTTCCTGAAACTTGCCAACCACATCGCCGGCTAACTCTTTGGTAATGGAACCCAGGTCTTCAACATGATGGCCCAGAGAGGCTGCCTTCTTGCGAAAATCTGCAGCGTGTTCATTCATTGCATTTTCATTTGTGGACATAGGGCTTCTCCTTTTTAGAAGGAATCCAACAGGATTCCAGATATTGATTAAATCTGTTTCGCCTGACTATTAACTTGCTTCACTGGTTCTTGATATCCGAGCTTCTTCTCGTGAGTATTTCCTTCTGTATCGATTCCTTCTTGCCCACGTCGGATATCTTCTTTCTTCTGTTGAGGAAGAACTCCCTGTTCTACGAGGGGTTTCTTTTCTTGGATGAGTTCTTCTTTTTTCTGTTCCATTGTGTTTCTCCTTGTTTATAAAACTGTTATTTTTCTGAATGGAACCTACAAGCGTCAGAGAAGAAGAACAATCAGGGGAGACCGGATTTGTGACTGGGGGATTCCCCTAGCTTACTTGTAATGAATATTTCCATTTTTCATATTTGACCAAAGTCTATTTTCTATAGGGAAGGCTTGAGCGACTCCAACTCTTCGAGATGTTCCTGCTCGTCACTGAGGATCGACTGGATCGTCTGGAAGAGAATAGCGTTGCTGGGAGGGATCGAATTTAAAATTTCGGTGTAATGCTGAATCGCACTCTTTTCCTCTTCGATATTAATGCTCAAAAT
>Ga0209515_10004463_pt1 | contig 18880 bp, 16 predicted proteins | sample Subgroupgradi54m_FD_187454 | JGI IMG/M metagenome (GOLD analysis project Ga0209515, IMG submission 187454) | Subsurface groundwater microbial communities from S. Glens Falls, New York, USA - GMW60B uncontaminated upgradient, 5.4 m (SPAdes)... ...
TATAGCTCCGCAAAATCAGCCAGCGTCAGTCCTTCCGCAATATTTGCAGCAAGAATCTCCGGAAATGCAGTTAAAAGTTGAAGAATTGGTTGACCTTGCATTCCATAAAGGCATAGAAGCTTCCGTAAAGGAAGCAAAAAAATACGGCCCTTTTATTTTAGACGCTTTCCATGATTCACTCACAGGAAAAATTTATGACGAACTAAAATCAAGGAAACTTTTATAATGGAGATCGGGATTTTACAAATCAGTTATTTAATTCTCGGCTTATTGATTATCGGTTCAGCGGCTTTTTGGATTGCAAAAAAAATAAAACAAAAATATTTTTTAGAAACTCTTAAGCTCAGGATTTTATCAGTAAAGCTGCCGCAGAAATTTGAGAAAGAGCAGAAAGAAGATCCGCTTAAGCAAATAAATATTACCAGCCAGCTTTTCAGCGAGCTGGATAATTTAAAAATTCCTTTTTCTTTGGAATCGGCAGTCCATAATATCGGAGAAGAAATTCATTTTTATATCGGAATTCCGATTGATTCCATCCAATTTGTTTCCAGGCAGATCCAGGGGCTTTGGAACGATGCTTCTGTGGAAACGGTCGAGGATTATAATATTTTTAACCATCAGGGAGTCAGTGAAGGGGTTTTTTTAAAACAGAAAGAAACCTATGCTCTGCCGATCCGGACTTATGAAGAAGCCGGCTTAGACACTTTTTCTCCGATTTTAAGCAACCTTTCCAAAATTCAGGCAATCGGCGAAGGCGCGGCAATCCAAATTTTGGCAAAACCGGCCCCGAAATATTTTAAAAAATCTTTATCCAGTTTTATTTATCAGCTTAAAAAAGGCGCGAAATTAGAGGAAGTCCTATATGCAAATAAAATGATTAGCTTGAAAGATATCCAATCGGCATTAAAAGGAAAATCAGAATCCGAGCAGCCCGCAAAGCCGGTATTGGAAGAAGAAACTATAAAAGTTTTAGAAAAAAAATTGGCAAAGAAAATTTTTTCTGTTAATGCCCGCCTGATCGTATCGGCGCCAAGCGAATCCAGGGCAGACGAGCTTTTGCAAGGCTTGGCCGGATCTTTTGAGCAATTTGAAGCTCCGCTCAGGAACGGAATTAAAGCGATTAAGCCGCGCAACCAAAAAGAATTCCTTTTTAAATATATTTTTAGGAAATTTGATGAGAAAGAGCAAATGGTGCTTGGCAGCGATGAGCTGGCAAGCTTGTTCCATTTTCCTATCTCAGAAACTGAAACTCCTAAAATCCAATGGGTCAGGGCAAGAGAAGCCCAGCCGCCGGTTATTTTGCCGAAAAGCGGAACTTTGATAGGAGAAAGCGTTTTCCGCGGAGAGAGGCGCCCTGTTTTTATTACTGATGAAGACCGGCGCCGGCATGTTTATATTGTCGGCCAGACTGGCACCGGCAAAAGCAATTTAATGGTCAATATGGCGGCCAGCGATATTAATAATGGCAAAGGCGTTGCGGTAATTGATCCGCACGGCGATTTAATAAATGAAATTTTAGGATTGATTCCGGAAAATCGGAAAAATGACGTAGTTGTTTTTGACCCAAGCGATTTAATAAAGCCGATCGGCCTGAACATGCTGGAATATAATTTTAATCATCCGGAAGAAAAAACTTTTATTGTCAATGAAATGCAGGGGATTTTCAACAAGCTTTTTTCGCAGGAAACCATGGGGCCGATGTTTGAGCAGTATATGAAAAATGCCTTGTTTTTGCTGATGGAAGATGCTCCGAATGAACCGGCAACTTTGGCAGATGTTCCAAGAGTTTTTACCGATTCCGAATACCGGGAGAAAAAACTGGCAAGGTGCCAAAATCCGGCGGTGAAAGATTTTTGGCAGAGGGAAGCGGTTGCGGTTGGCGGAGAAGCGTCTCTGCAGAATATGACTCCCTACATTACTTCAAAATTCAATAATTTTATTGCTAATGATTATGTGCGCCCGATAATCAGCCAGCCAAAATCCGCTTTCAAATTCCGGGAAATTATGGATGAAGGGAAAATTTTGCTGGTTAATTTATCCAAAGGGAGGATAGGGGATATTAATGCCGGACTGCTGGGAATGGTGGTGGTTGGAAAACTTTTAATGGCAGCGCTTTCCAGAGTGGATTTGCCGCAGGAAAAGCGCAAAGATTTCAACCTTTATATCGATGAGTTCCAGAATTTTACCACCGATTCAATTTCCATAATTTTATCTGAAGCGCGGAAATATAAATTGAATCTGGTGATTGCCCACCAGTTTATTGCCCAGCTCCAGGATAAAACCCGCGATGCGGTTTTCGGGAATGTAGGGTCAATGGCAGTATTCCGGATCGGCGCGGAAGACGCGGAAAAGCTGGTTAAGCAATTTGAGCCGGTTTTCACTAAAAATGATTTGATTAATATTGATAATTTCAATGCTTACGCAAAGCTTTTGGTTAACGGACAGACTTACAACCCGTTTAATATCCAGACCTTGCCTTCGGCAAAGGGCAATTCGGAGCTGCGCGAACAAATAAAAGAGCTTTCAAGGAATAGGTACGGTTTGCAAAGGTAATGATATAATTTAATTATGCCGAGCATGATTTTAATCAAAAATGCCAATATTATAGACGGTACTGGCAAGCCGCCTTTTAAAGGCGATATTTTAATTAAAAATGACCGGATTTCGGCGATTGGAAGTTTTCCGAATATGAAATCGGAAACAATTATTGACGGATTCGGATTGAATGTTGTTCCTGGCTTTATAGACTCAAGCGCAACTTCTGACCATTATTTAAGCTTGTTCAGCAATCCTTTACAAAAGGATTTTTTACTTCAAGGAGTCACAACTATTATAGGAGGGCATTGCGGATCTTCGCTTGCCCCGCTTTTATACGGTTCGCTTAAGTCCATAAGGAAATGGGCGGATACCGATCTAATAAATATAAATTGGACTACGGTTGCGGAATTAAAAGCCACTTTAAATCGCCTAAAGATTGGAGTAAATTTTGCAACTTTAGCCGGCCACTCAACTCTCAGGAGAGATTTAATTGGAGAAGAGATTAGGGATTTAACCGTTTCTGAAATGGAAGTGTTTAAAAATGCCTTAAGCCAGGCAATGCAAGAAGGCGCGCTTGGGCTTTCCACTGGCCTTAGCTACAATCATTCCCGCGCTGTTTCCCATTCGGAAATAAAAAATTTATTGGGACCAGTTTCAAAAAATAAAGGAGTTTATGCCACCCATCTTCGCAATGAAAAAGAGGAGATTGTTGATTCGGTTAAAGAAACCATTGCTATTTCGGAAGAAACCGGAGTTCCGGCAATTATCAGCCATTTCCGGCCGATTATCAATTTTGAAAAACAATTTAAAGAAGCGCTGGCTTTGATTGACAGCCATTTGAATAAAGGAAATATTTTTTTTGAAGTAAATCCGTTTAATACCAGCATCGCTCAGATTTATACGCTTTTGCCTATTTGGGCGCAAAGCGGATCATTGGAAACAATGATGGAAACAATTGCCAGCGATATCCATCGGCCTAAAATTTTAGAAGAATTATCAAATTCCGGAATTGAATTTGAAAAAATGGTTATTGCCGAAGCAAGGGACAACCCCTATGTCATAGGAAAAAATTTAAAAGAATTTTCAGAAAATCGCGGTTTAAATATTTATAACGGCTTGCTTGCTTTAATGGAAATTACCAGGATGAAATCTTTGCTTTTCTATGAAAATATTAATTCGGCGATGCTTGTGGAAACTTTATTCCATCAGCGTTCGCTTATTGGGTCAAACAGCGCCAGTTTGCCGGAATCGCAATCAACTTTGAATCCAGAACGTTCCGCAAATACTTTCCCAGAATTTTTTAAAATTGTCGGTTCCAGAAATGTTCCAATAGAAGAAGCGGTTAAAAAAATTACTTCAGTTCCGGCAAAAGTTTTCGGGCTTCAAAAACGGGGAGCGATTATGGACGGCTGGGTTGCGGATCTGGCGATGCTAAAAGATGGCCAAGCAGTTAATGTTATTATAAATGGCCAGCTTGCTGTAAGGGACGGGCAATTAACAGGCGGTTTGGCTGGGCTGGCTATTTAAATCATAAATGAAAAATTTTTTTAAGATAAAATCCCGTTTGGAACATTTGCCGGATTATATAATTATTTTTGGCACTTTTTTTTTAGTTATTTTCGGGCTGGTGATGCTTGCCAGCGCTTCTTCTGATTTAGGGCAGGCAAAATTCGGAGACAGTTATTTTTATCTTAAGCACCAAATATTTTACGGCCTTAGTTTTGGAATATTGGGATTTTTATTCGCTTCTAATTTTTATTATAGGAATTACCAGAAAATTTCTGTTTTATTATTGCTTCTTTCTATAATAATCCTTATTTCAGTTTTTAGCCCTTTAGGAATTTCTTCCGGGGGATCAAAAAGATGGATTAATTTTGGCCCGTTAAGTTTCCAGCCTTCCGAAATTTTGAAAATAACTTTTATTATTTATATTGCTTCCTGGCTTGGCAATAAGTCGCACAGGCAAAGGAATTTTTGGGGAGGTTTTGTTCCATTTTTAATAATACTTGGAACAGTGGCTTTGCTTTTAGTTTTACAGCCGTCAACAAGTTCCGCAGCTATTTTAATTCTTACTTCCATGATTGTTTATTTTTATAGCGGAGCAAAAATTTCTTATATAATAAGCGCTTTAATTTTAGGGATTTTTTCTTTTTTAATTATTTCTTATCTTACTCCATATCGCTGGGAAAGAATTAAAACCTTTTTAGAACCCGGAGAAAAAACCCAGACTTCTTCTTATCAATTGAACCAGGCATTAAACGCAATCGGATCCGGCGGGTTAAAAGGAGTGGGTTATGGAAAATCCACAACTAAGCTGCATTATCTTCCTCAGCCGATTGATGACTCTATTTTTGCGGTTATTGCGGAAGAACTTGGATTTATAGGATCAGTAATTTTAATTTTAGTTTTTATAGCGATTATTTTAAGAAGTTTTTTGCTTTCAAGCAAAATAGGGGATGAATTCGGGAAACTGCTGCTGGTCGGATTTAGTTCCCTTATTGCTATTCAAACATTTATACATATAGGAGCAAATTCCGGGCTTATTCCTTTAACCGGAGTGCCGCTTCCTTACATAAGCTATGGAGGCACGGCTTTAGCGGTTTTTATGACTATTTCAGGTATAATGGTAAATATCTCTAAATATAATTAAAAATATGAAAAAATTCAGGGTTTTATTGACTGGCGGCGGAACTGGCGGCCATATTTATCCTTTAATCGCAGTTACTAATGAGCTTAAAAAACAAGCAGAGGCATTGGGCATTGTTTTAGATTTGCGTTACTTCGGAGCAGAACGAGAATATGCCCAACAAATTGTTGATAGCGGCATGGAATTTATACCGATTTTTTCAAGCAAGTTTCGGCGCTACTGGTCTTTGTTTAATTTAATTGACATATTGAAATTTTTTATAAGCATCCCACAAATTCTCTGGAAAATGTTCTGGTTTATGCCGGAGGTGATTTTTTCTAAAGGAGGGCCGGGCGCATTAGCAGTTATTTTAATAGGGCGTTTTTATAGGGTTCCAGTTGTTATTCATGAATCAGACAGCGTTCCGGGATTTACCAATAAATTTTCTTCAAAATTAGCGGATAAAATATTTCTGGCATTTGCTTCAGCTCAAGATTATTTAAAAAATAAAAATATAGAAGTGATTGGCAATCCAGTCAGGGAATCTCTTTTTCAGCAAGCCGAATCTTTAAAGTTATTGGATGGAAATGAACAGGCTCAGGCAAGGAAAGGATTTGGATTAAATCCAAATGAACAAACCGTTTTAATTCTTGGCGGATCGCAAGGGTCAGAAAGGATGAATAATTTTGTTTTGGAAAATTTAGAACTTTTAATTTCAGAATTCCAGATTCTTCATCAAGTCGGAGTCAGGAATTATGAGGAGTATCAGAAAGAATTTGAATTTAAAACCAAAGATTGGAGCGAGGCGGAAAAAAACCTCTATCATTTCCAAGCTTTTTTTGATAAAGATATGGCAGACGCTTTGATTGCCGCTGATTTAGTTATTTCCAGGGCAGGAAGCGGTTTGATATTTGAATTGTCAGCTTTCGGAAAACCGGCAATTTTAGTTCCATTAGAAGAATCAGCCAATGGCCATCAAAAGAAAAATGCTTATACTTATTCTCAAATCGGAGCAGCAACTGTAATTGAAGAAAAAAATTTATTAGCAAATTTAGTTTTGGAAGAATTAAAAAAAATTACAGCCAGCCCTGATTTGCTCCAAAAAATGAGCCAAGCGGCGCAGAGTTTTTATAGGCCAAATTCCGCTTTAATTATTGCAAGATACCTGCTTACTTATGTTTAATTTTTTAAAGAAAAATAAAATTCGGGTCAGAATTGCCCCTTCGCCAACCGGATATCTGCACATAGGCACTGCGAGAACCGCGCTTTTTAACTGGCTTTTCGCAAAGAAAAATGGAGGGAAATTTATTTTAAGAATTGAAGATACGGATTTGGAAAGGTCAGAAAAAAGATTCGAAGATGATATTATTGGGGGCCTGAAATGGTTAGGCCTAAATTGGGATGAGGGGCCATATAGGCAGTCTGAGCGCTTGGATATATACGAAAAGCATTTAAAACAACTTTTAAAAGAAAAAAAGGCTTATTATTGCGATTGCACCAAAGAAGAATTGGAAAAAGAGCGGGAAAGCCAGTTTAAAAAAAATGAGCCTACAAAATACAGCGGACACTGTAGGGAAAAAAATGTTTTGCCGGAAAAAGCAGAACTTATCCGTTTTAAAATCGGAAGCGGAAAAGTATTTTTTACCGACTTAATTCGGGGAGAAATTTCTTTTGACTCAGATTTAATAGGGGATATAGCCATAGCAAAAAATTTGCGGACGCCTTTATATAATTTCGCGGTGGTAATTGATGATTATGAAATGAAAATCAGCCACGTTATCAGAGGCGAAGACCATATTGCCAATACGCCCAAGCAAATTTTAATCGGCCGGGCTTTAAATTTTTCAGAACCGAAATACGGCCATTTGCCATTAATTTTAGATCCGGACCGCAGTAAAATGTCCAAGCGCTATTCGGCAACTTCCATTAAAGAATATAAAGAACAAGGATATCTGCCGGAGTCCTTAATTAATTTTATTGTTTTGCTTGGCTGGCATCCTGACGGCGACAAAGAAATAATGCCTATTCAAGAAATTATTAATAAATTTGATTTAAAAAGAATTCAAAAAGGCGGGGCAATTTTTGATTTGCAGAAATTAGATTGGCTTAACTCCCGATATATAAAAGAAAAAAGCGGAAAAGAATTAATGGAAAAGCTCGGCGAATTATACGGCGAAGGCTTATTCAAAGATAAAAATAAAGGATTAAAAATAGTTGAAATTGGGAAACAGAGAGTCAATAAGTTAAGTGAATTCAAAGAAATTCAAGACTCGTTTTTACTTGGAGATTATGACAATAATTTATTAATTTGGAAAAATACGCCGGCAGAAAAAATTTTAGAGAATTTAAGGACTGTTAAAGAAATGGCCAGGACTTTATTAGAATCAGAATTTGATAAAAATAGATTGGAAAGTTATTTAATGCCATTTGCCAACACTGTTGGCAGGGGAGAGGTGTTTTGGCCGGTTAGAGTCGCTTTGGCTGGCAAAGACAAATCCGCCGGCCCTTTCGAAATTATGGAAGTTTTAGGCAAAGATGAATCCTTAAGAAGGCTAGAAATAGCTATTAATAAGCTGGAAAATAGAAAAAAGTAGTAATAATTATGAAAAGAGATTATAAATATGTTTTTTTTCTACTTTTTACTTTCTATTTTCTATTTTCTAATGTTTCCGCCGCAGAAATTCCGCAAAACTTAAAAAGCGCCATTGAAGAAAAGACCAAATCTTTACAGGAGATAAACCAAAAGATTCTTCAAACCCAGAAAAACTTGGAAGAGACTTCCGGGAAGGGCAAAACTTTGCAAAAAGAGATTAGGCAGTTTGATTATCAGCTTAGCCAGCTTAATTTGGGAATCCGGGCAAGCGAAATTAACATTGAAAAATTGAATTTAGAAATTGAATCTTTAAATTATGATATTGGCGACACGCGTTCAAAAATAAATTTGCAAAAAGACGGCATTACTGAAATTTTAAAAGCAATGGAAAGAAAAGACAGGGAAGCCATTCTGATTACTTTGCTTAAAAATAAAAGCTTTTCTGAAAGCATATCGGAAATTCAAAATTTAACCGATTTGAATATCGGCCTTTCTTCCCAGATTGATAAATTGCAAGATTTAGATGATCAATTGTCCAACAAGCTTGATTTAACCTCGCAAAAGAAAAAGAAAATTGAAGTGGAAAATAAAAATTTAAAAAACAGGAAGCTGATATCAGTTACGGAAAAAAATGAAAGGCAAATTTTGCTGGAACGGACTAAAAATCAAGAAAAGCTTTATCAAAATTTAATTAGCGGTTTAGAAAAACAGCAAAATGCGATTTCTGACGAAATTGCTAAAATTGAAGATCAATTGCGGTCTACTTTTGACTCAACTTTGTTGCCAGCAAAAAGGCCCGGCGTATTTTCTTGGCCTATAAAATTGTCTAAAGACGGCGGCACAGCTTATATTACCCAGCATTTTGGAGAAAAATCTTATTTATACAGAGGAAAAGCCCATAATGGGTTAGATATTGGCGGCGTGCCGATTGGAACGCCGGTTTTTGCCGCTGCTGACGGAAAGGTCATCGCAGTTGATAATAATGACCGCAGCGCGTGGAATAAATATCAATACGGCAAATATATATTAATTGAACATGATAATAATTTAACAACCATTTACGCCCATCTTTCTTTTCAGGCCGTTCAAAAAAATGCTTTGGTTAAAAGGGGAGATTTAATCGGCTATTTGGGTAAAACCGGATATGCGACTGGCCCGCATCTGCATTTCGGCGTTTATTGGGCTCCAAGCGTGATTATGAAATCCATACCGCCGGCAGCAGGCCTGGTTCCAGTTGGAGTGGTTATAAACCCAGAAGATTACCTGTAAAGTGTGGTATAATTATAGTAAATGAAGGCAATTTTAGACTTATTTGATCTATTTACTAATACTTCCAAGCAGTTAGCCGGCCATTTGCCGCAATCCGGATCTGATTTAATAAAGATGTTTGGAGAGCTTTTGAGTATAGCTTCAAGGCTCAATTTGTGGGTTGCAAATAACATAGGCATAGATATGCAATCTATATTAATGCCGATCGGAAAGTTGATTGCTATTATATTTAATTTTCTAACAGAATTATTAAAACAGATAGTTGGCAGACTGAAATAATGATCTGTTTATTTTATGCAATATAATATGTCACAAAAGATATATTGTGCGACAGATTGTTAGTGTGAGAAATAGCTTCTTTACCGCTCCCCTTTGTATTCTGATGGCGGGGCAAGCAAATTTTCCCCATTGACATCTTTTTGCCTTTTTGAATATACTTATCCTATTGTTCTTTAATTAGGAGGTGTATCGATGAAAAGGCTCTGTTATTTTTCTATTTTCTTTTTAATTAGTGGCTGCGCGCATCAAGCCCCTATTTATAGGCCTCAAGAAAAATCCTTTCTTCAGCAACCCGCTTCCAATCGTAAGCAGAATAGCAAGAAAAAGGATCAAAAAAAACAAGTTATCCAAATTAACTGCGCCTTAAAAGCCGCTAAGAAATAAGCGGTTTTTTTATGCAAAACTCTCTCGTGTACAAAAGCAGAGGGGGCATCAGGGAATGCGCTGTAAAAATTGACATTTTGATATATTTTTGTAAAATTAGTTTAGTACCTAAAAAACAAATATATTAAGGAGGTATTCCGATGAAATATCGCCCGCTGTTCTATGGAATTTTTATTTTAATTGCATTTACTATCGGCTGTTCAACAAATTTAGAAATTAGACATACAACTGACCGAAAAAAAATTATTATTGAAAAACCTTTCCATTTGCAGTATGACTTGGAATTTCTTCAAAAGCTTTCCAAAATGATGCGAACAGACCTTAAGATTCCAGCCGACTTTGATGATCCGGAAATCGTCTTAAAGGCCAATACGGAATTTAAAGATGTCCAGGGAAATATTCTGGGACTTCAATACGATATATTAATATTGGATGAAAATAATAAGAAAAGAGTTATTGAAATCTATTATCATTCAATTTCTGACGTAGCCAACCAACCATTCTGGGATCAGAATACTTTTGAGGCTACTATTTATGATGTAGGCATTCATGAGGCGTTGCATGCTTACTATGACTATAAATATGCTGATGATCCGAAGCGTCAAGAGGCGAAAAAAAGCGTAGGCGTTGGAACCTTTGACCATTGCAAGATGATTGAAACCGGTGATCTGGAAAAATATACCGCCATTGTTGACCGTTATTTTGATAATCATGGCGTTGCCCACAGAGAATCGTTTGATCGGACGCATTATGCTTGTACGATGGGAACTTTAAATAAAACTGATAAGCTGCCATTTTCTGATAAAAAAGATATTCAATACAAATGTTTATATTAAAAAGCCAGCGGGCAAATCGCTGGCTTTTTTTAACCAATTCTAAAAATATGATATAATTTTATTAATGTCAGGCAAAATTGGATTTTTTAATTATTTGAGGCTTAAAAAGCCGCTTTTTATATTTTTTATTTTATTAATCTTATTGCAATTTAAAAGCGCTTTTGCTGATTTTCAGCTGCAAGCCGGCAATCTTCAATTAAATGTAAATGGAATTTTATTGGATATTGAACAAAACTCAATTATAGATAATATTTCTTTTGATTCTAATAGTTTTACGGTTACAATGTCTGCTTCCCAGACATTTAAAATCAGCTCATCAGAAAGCCGGGGTTTTACAGTGTCTCCCTCTACGAATATTTCCATAACTTGTCCGGCTGGAAAGTCGGTTTTGACAATTACAATGCCTTCCAGCGGAAACCCAATTGATTTTATAGTTACTCCCGGAAGTCCAGCAACTTGCAGCACTAGCGATGGCGGAGGAGGCGGAGGCGGGATTGGCGCACAGCCGCCCAGTTTAGGTACAGTTGTGCCACCGCCGATTCTTCCTCCACTACCTCCCCTGCCTCCGCCCCCAGCACTTCCACCTCCTCCAGTTGTTGTACCGCCCCCTATTAAAGTGCCACCAGCTCCTCCGCCAACAGTAACACCGCCAGCGGCTCCCCCACTCTCTCCAACAGTTGAATCTGCGCAAACTATCGGATCCGGCGCGGTAAACATAGGAAGCTCAATTGGAGAAGGAGCAATTCAAATATTACAAGGATTAGCCGGCGGACAGCGAGGATTTGCAAATATAGTTATAAATTTTCCTAATATTGGAGCGTATATTTGGGATACAAACAAACCCTTGTTATTCGATTCAAATTCTAATCTTAAAAAATTAGTCGAAGGAAGCGATTACACAATTTTAGTCTATTCAGCTTCTTTGGGAAATGTAAGGGATATAAGCGATTCATATTTCAGTTTTATAAGGCCAAAAAATTTATCATCTATTATAAACTTCACAAAATCCCAGAATTACGCTTATTTGCTGGAAAATCCCCTATTGACCGTTAAAGCCCAAGAAACCCAATCTCCGTCAATTAAAGTTATTGCTCCGAATGGCGGCGAAGTTTGGAATATCGGCGGCACTTATGAAATTAAATGGGCTTCCAATAATCTTGATTCAAATCATTTAGTAAATATCGCTATTTATAAGGAACATGTATTTTTTGGAGTTCAAGATACTATTAAAATTATTAATAATGTAAGCAAGGAAGTCAGCCGAGAAATAAATAAATTAAGGCAGGATAAGGAGGTATTAGATACGGTAAAAAACGTGGCGGTTCCAGTATCGGTGGCGGTAACCGTCGCAACTGCCGGAGCTTTAACTGTAACTGCAACCGCAGGCAGCGCCACTTTCGCCGTAAATTTATCAGAGCTTTTCCAGCTTTTAAGTTTTTCCAGATTTTATCTTTTAGGATTTATAAGATTTAAAAAGAAAAAGCCGTGGGGCAGAGTTTATGATAAGTTAGCCGGCAAGCCGCTTCAATTCGCAACTGTCCAAATTTATGAATCAGAATTTAAAAAATTGAAAGACAGCCAAGTTACCGACAATGAAGGGAGGTTCGGGGCTTTAGTCGGGCCTGGGAAATATTATATAAAGGTTTTTAAAAAAGGATTCCAGACTTTTCAAGGCGATATAATTGAAATTTCTTCTCCGGACCAGATTTTAAATTTTGAATTGTACCTTTCCCCTATCGTGGAGGAATGGAACTTAGAATTTTTGAAAAAAATAAACGTTTTAAACGCTCTGAAAAGATTTATAGAATTAATCAATCCTTACTTATTGGCGCTTGGGACAATTATCAGCGCCATTTCAGTCGTGATTTTGCCTAACCAGCTTAATTACGGAGTGTTTTTTATATATATAATTTTAGATTTGCTGAAAATTTATTTTGCAGTGCATCTCCTAAAGCCGTTTGGGAAAGTGATTGACGAAACAACTAATGATCCGCTGCCGCTAACCATAGTAAGAATTTTTGAGGAGAATAAAAATTGGCTTTTAGCCACTAAAGTAACTGATGAATTAGGCAGATTCAATTTTTTGCTCGCTCCGGGACAGTATTATCTGACTTTTTCACGAGCAGGATACCAGCCATTCCATTCTGATGCTATTTTTTTGAAAAAAGCCGGCCTTCCATCTTTAAATGTAAAATTAAAGCGAGCGGAATAGGGAGATTATTCCTGTATAAGGCAATTAGAAATTAAGTTTAAAAGGCTGGCGCCGGTCATTTCTTCTGGCTTAGGAATTTTCATTATATCTAAAATTGTAGGGGCAACATCCGCCAAGATCCCTTCTGGAGCTATTTGATTTTCGGATCTTTTTCCAGTTGGTTTTTTATTTTCCGGACTGATAATCCACAATGGTACTGGATTAGTGGAATGCTCTTTATCTATTTCTCCTGTCTCTAAATTAATCATTTCTTCCACATTACCATGATCTGCTGTAATTATTAAAGTTCCTGCATTTTCTAATGTTTCTTTCATTATTTTTCCTATGCAGTCATCCAAAGTTTCCACCGCTTTAATCCCTGCCTTAAAGTTCCCCGTATGTCCAACAATGTCCCCATTTGCTAAATTTGCTACCAAAAAGTCATATTTCCCGCTTTTAATTTTTACAGTTAGTTCTTTGGTAATTTCATAAGCGCTCATTTCCGGAATTAATTCGTAGCTTTGAGCATTTTTTGAGGGTATTATAATCCGGTCTTCTCCTGGAAATTCTTTTTCCGCTCCGCCATTAAAAAAATAAGTTACGTGCGCGTATTTTTCTTTTTCTGCAATATGGAATTGCTGTTTGCCAGCATCGGATATAACTTTTGCCAGAGGTTCTTTAATATTTTGCAAAGGGAAAGCTGGTTCCAGCGGATAATCCAATCCGTATTGTGTCAACGGGATAAAAAGCAGGTTTTTTAATTTCCTCCTTTTAAATTTATTAAAATTTTCAAAAATAAAAGCCTGGGTCAGTTCTCTGGCGCGATCCGCCCGGAAATGGAAAAATATCAGCGCATCGTTGTCTTTTAGTAATCCAACCGGCTCGCCGTTTTCTTCAGTTATTACTGTCGGTTCTATCTGCTCATCCTTAACCCCTTTTCCATAAGATTCGGAAATTGCCTTTTCCGCGGTTAAAGATTTATTCCCTATCCCCTCTATTAAGCAATCATAAGATTTTTTTACCCGATCCCAATTGTCTCCTTTATCCAATCCGTAATATCTTCCAGAAATGCTGGCAATTTTCCCTATTTCTAATCTTCTTAGCTCCGCTTCTAAGGCATTAATAAATTTTAATGCTGATTGCGGCGGCGCGTCTTGCCCGTCAGCAAAAGCCTGAATAAAAACTTTTCCTTTAAATTTTAAATCTTTTATGGCTCTTAAAATTGCGATTAAATGGTCAATATGGGAATGCACTCCTCCGCTGGAAATTATCCCCAGCAAATGGATGGCAGAGTTATTTTTTACTGCATGATTTACGGCTTTTCCCCAAGCTGGCAGTTTAAAAAACTCTTTGCTTTTAATTGCCAAATTAATTTTAGAAAGGTTTTGATAGACCACTAAGCCTGCTCCGATATTGGCATGACCAACTTCGGAGCTGCCCATTTCTCCCCAAGAAAGCCCGACTTCTATCCCGGAAGCCCTTAAAGTAGTGCCGGGATAATTTTCGCTTATGTATTTTAAATTAGGTATTTTAGCAGCGGCAACCGGATTGCCTCTTTTTTCAAAAGAAATTCCGAAGCCGTCTAAGATTAATAGCACTACTGGTCTTTTATCCATATAAATAATATTATACTTGATATATGTATGATTATAAAAACCTGGAAGACTTTAAAGAAAAATGCGGTTATGAAATTGACGGGCGATGGTATCCTAGAGTCACTAAAATTATTGATATAAAATCTAAGCCTGCGCTTTATTATTTTTACGGCGAAGCAGACAGCTATAAAGCTGCTAAAGAAATTACGGAAAATTCCGCCAAAGAAGGAACGCTCATCCATGAAATTGTGGAAAAAATAATGGTCGGAGAAAGGCCGGAAATTCCAGAATCAGTGGCTCCGGCAATAAGAGGATTCCAGGATTTTTTTGAAAACCGCAATATTAATGTTGATAAAGAGTTTGTAGAAAAAAGGATTTTTCACCTAGAACACCGTTATGCAGGGACTATTGACACGCTTGCTTTAATTGATGGAAAGTTCGGAGTATTGGATATTAAAACTTCACAATCTATTTATCGGGATTATAATTTGCAGACTTCCGCTTATATTGAAGCTCTTTTAGAAGAATTGCCAAGCTTAGAAACCAGATGGATTTTAAGAATTGACCAAGTAAAAAAATGTTTTAAATGCGGAGCGACAATGCGGCCAAAAGGAGGCAGAAATAAGATTAGAAAAGGCAGGGCAATGCTTTGCAAGCAAGAATCCCACCAATGGTCAGATTTAACCGGAGTAACGGAGATTCAAGAATTTCCTTTTTGGAAAGAAGATTTCCAGGCATTTTTAGGGGCTAAAAAGCTTTGGGAATGGGAAAATCTTTCTTGGCTGAAGCAGGCTGGCTATTTATAAATTTATTTTAATTTGCCTTTTGGATAATTATTGGCGCAATATTTTTTTGTCCAGCCAAAAGATAACCAAGCCCAAAACTAAGCGAAATGATGAAAAATAGCAGTAAAAATAGGATAATCTCCCGCTTCAAAAGCCAATTTTTAAATGTTGACAGCATATTTTAAAAACTATATACTAATACTCAATAACTATCAAAATTAATCTATGGCACATACTAAATCAGTCGGCGCGGCGCATAACGCCCGTGATTCAGAAGCAAAACGTTTAGGAGTAAAAAAAGCAGATGGCCAGACGGTTAAAGTCGGCCAAATTATTATCCGCCAGCGGGGAACAAAATATTTGCCTGGCCTTAATGTAAAGTTAGCAGGAGACGACACTATTTTTGCCAGAAAGGATGGAAAGGTTAAATTTAAATCTTCTAAAAAAATCCGCTTTGACGGAACGCGGCGCTATGCAACAGTGGTAAGCGTATTATAAAAATAAGCACTATTAGGGCTTATTTTTTATTTCTTGCATTAAAATTTCAACAGCTTTGTCTAGCTGGGGATCATATTTGACGTCTTTATCTTTTAAATCTTCTTCTTTAATTTCCACTTCGTAATCCGGTTTTATCCCGTTTTCATCAATAATCGTTCCATCCGGCAACACCCAATTGGCAATAGTTAATTTGATTTTTGAACCATCGCTTAAATTTCTTAATTCTTGCACTGTTCCTTTTCCGAAAGTATTGGTGCCGATTAATTTAGTCCCCAAATTTGCCCTAAGCGTTCCGGCTAAAATTTCTGAGGCAGAAGCGGATCCTTTATTTACTAAAACAACTGTTGGAATATTTTTTAGAACTGCATTGCCATTGGCTCGGAAAACAATTTCGTTGCCGCTTCGGAATTTTTCTTTTGCCACTATCTGGCCTTTATCTAAAAACCAGCCGGCAATATTGACTGCAACCTCTAAAAATCCGCCTGGGTCATTTCGTAAATCAAAGATTATTCCGTCTGCCCTTCCAAAAAGAAGGGCAAGCGCTGCTTTATAAAATACGATTGGTGCATTTTGGTTAAAGCTGAACAGCTTGATCTGAGCAAGCTCTTTATTATCTTTTTTAAGAAGATTCCATTCTAAAGTCGGAACTTCAATATTCGCCCGAGCTATTTTAAAATCTTTTGGTTTTTCCCAGCCGTCTCTGAAAATTGCTAACTTTACTTCCGTGCCAATTTTCCCACGAATTTTTTTAACAGCGTCATTAACATCAATTCCTTGCGTGCTTTTATCGTTAATTGCAAGTACCTTATCTCCGGCTTTTAATCCGGCTTTTTCCGCCGGATTTCCTTTTAACGGAGCTATAACAACTAATTGTTCTTTTCTAACGCCTATTTCCGCGCCGATCCCTCCAAAATTTCCGGTAACGTCTTCTTCAAACTTTTTTGAATCTTCCGGCGGGAAAAAATTAGTATTAGGATCTTTTAAGGAATTTACCAAGCCGGTAATAGCGCCATAAATTAAGTCCTGATTTTTAGCGCTTCCACCCTTTAAATGCTCTTTTTTAAGCATATCCCACGCTTCCCAAAAAATTCCGAAATTTGCCTGCAATTCTTCATTGTTTTTAATATTGACTATATTTTCAATTGCAATAGTTTTTGGATTTTTAAATCCGATTTGATAGCCAAAATAAAAAGCCGAAATGCCGGTAATTATTATAATAAGGATTAAGAAAAAATAAAAAGAAATTTGCCTAGCTTTTTCTTTTGATACTTTTGGTAAATTAAACATATTAGAATTCATCTCATTACTAGATTTTATAATTATAATTTAAAGATTATTCAGAGTCCACTGAATAAACATTGTAAAATTCTGGCATTATTATAGAATTAAAAGGAGTAAATGGAAAGCTTAAAAAAATTAAAAACTGAATATTTTGGCGTTTTGAAAGAACGTTCAAAAAAATCCAGAGTTTATAAGCCTCACCAATTAACCGGGCTGTCTTTGGCGGAAATTTTAGAAGATCCGGATCATAAATCTCTTTATATGAAATTATCTAAAATTTATGATAATGGCGAGTTAATCAGAATGGCGAAAACTTTAGCTGATAGGAATAATATTGAAAATAAAGGCGCTTATTTTATGAAAATCTTGAAAGCTTCAGATCTTAGGCAGCAAAATATGACGCATGAAGCGTGATATTTATTTTATGACCGAAAATGGAGTTTGGGTAATAGATAATAAAAAAGAAGCAAAACTGCTTAGAAAAAAAACGGCGGATTTTGATTTTAAAAAATATTCCAAAAAAGATACGCAGGAAATGATTAAAAAAATGCGGGCAATAATGAAAAAAGCTAACGGCATTGGATTAAGCGCAAATCAGATAGGGCTGGATTTAAATGTTTTTGTGGCTCAAGCAGAAGGAAAATTTTATTCTATTTTTAATCCTAAAATAATTAAATTTTCAGAAGAATTTTCAGAATTGGAAGAAGGGTGCTTGAGCGTTCCGGAAGTATTTGGAAATGTAGCAAGGCCAGCCAAAGTTATCCTGGAAGGATTTGATAAAAATGGCAAAAAAATAAAAATAAAAGCTTGGGCATTGCTGGCAAGAATTTTTCAGCACGAAACCGACCATTTAAACGGCAAGCTTTTTATAGATAAAGCAAATGATCTGCGAAAATACGAAATATGAAGTACGTATTTTTTGGCGGGCAGGAATCCGAATTCGCCCAAATTATCCTGGATAGGTTAATAAAAGCAGATAAAAAACCCGCTGCCGTTATTAGAAATGCCAAGCTTCCTATTGATGAAAATTATTTAAAATCTTTAAGTGCAGATTTTTTCTTAGTTGCATCTTTTGCAAAGATTTTAAAAAAAGAAATAATCAGCATAGCCAAAAGAGGAACTGTCGGCGTGCATCCGTCGCTTTTGCCAAAATATCGCGGAGCTTCCCCGATCCAATCTGCCCTGCTGAATAATGAGAAGGAAACCGGCACCACTTTATTTTTAATCGATGAAAAAGTTGACCACGGCCCAACAATAGGAAGCGGAAAATTAAAAATTAAAGACGGAGATAATTACACATCTTTGATTGAGAATTTGGCGGAATTAAGCGCGGATTTAGTTTTAAATCTGATTCCAAAATGGCTAAATAATGAAATTCATCCGAAAATTCAAAGCGAATCCAAAGCAACTTATACTAAAAAATTTGCAGCTGATGACGCTGCAGTAGATTTAAAAATGGATAGCCCTGAAAATATTTGGCTTAAAATCAGGGCGCTTAATCCGGAACCGGGGGTTTTCACGATTTTAAAACTTAAAAATGGCAAAGATTTAAGGTTAAAATTATTAGAAGCTGATTTTCAAAAAAACTCTTTAATCTTGAAAAAAGTGCAGCCGGAAGGCAAGAAAATTATGGAATTTAAAGACTTTTTAAACGGCTACGAGAAAAATATTTAGGGATATTTATTTTTTCTCGTCCATTTGCTTTATAATTTTTGTTACCTGGGAGTCATCTCTTAAATTTTGCCAAAAGGTAATTTGATTATTGGGAATATGCATTAAATCCTCCGGCCCGTAAATTTCGTCGCCTAATTTCACTAAATTAAGCTGCTGGGGAGATTGGGATCCTTGTGAGACTTTAAAATAATAAACCTTGTCTAAGATAAGATAACCATTGTTTATTTCCAATATGTGCCCGAAATATATTTGGTTATTAGCTAAAAAAACCGCTTGTAATTTATTCGGATCAATTTTTGAAAAATCTTGCCGCCATTTAAAAAAACCCGCC
>Ga0209515_10004465_pt1 | contig 18877 bp, 19 predicted proteins | sample Subgroupgradi54m_FD_187454 | JGI IMG/M metagenome (GOLD analysis project Ga0209515, IMG submission 187454) | Subsurface groundwater microbial communities from S. Glens Falls, New York, USA - GMW60B uncontaminated upgradient, 5.4 m (SPAdes)... ...
CCCGAAGGCCGCCAAAGCCTAACCGGGCCGGCTCCGGAACCATGTTTTCCGAAAAGTTCGGCCATGAACCGGATGGGCCCAATCCCCAATGGGAGGCCAAGCTGGCCCGGGAAGCGTCCGGAGAGCGGGTTCTCGATCTGACCGGATCCAACCCCACCCTCGCGGGCATCCCCTACCCCGCGGGCATTCCCGCTCTTCTTGATCGCCCCTCGGTCATGCGCTACGAACCTTCGCCCAAGGGCCATCCCGGCGCGCGGCGCGCCGTCGCCGGATATTACGCGGCCCGCGGCCGCATCGTTGATCCCGAGGACCTGGTTCTGACCGCCAGCACTTCCGAGGCCTACTCCTTCCTGTTCAAACTGCTGTGCGATCCCGGGGATGAAATCCTCATACCTTCGCCGACCTATCCCCTGTTCGACGCCTTGGCGGGCCTGGAACACGTGAAACTCGTGCGTTACCCCCTGCTTCACGAGCAACGCTGGCGTGCCGACTTCACGTTCCTACGGAGCGTGGTCTCCACCCGATGCAAAGCGCTGATCCTGGTCCATCCGAACAATCCCACCGGGCACCTCACCGACCGGGAGGAGATCCGCGCCTATCTGGATTTCGCCGCCGAATACGGCTTGGCATTGATCGTGGATGAAGTCTTCCGGGATTACCTGCTGGGCGAACGGCCCTATGAGTCCATCGAATCAATCGGATCAAACGAATCACCCGCAGCAACAGGGCCTCTGGTGTTCACCCTGAACGGGTTTTCCAAATCCCTGGGCCTCCCGCAGATGAAACTGGGCTGGATCCATGTGGGCGGCGCGCCGGTTGCGGTCCGGACCGCGCTCGGGCATCTGGAGTGGATCGCGGATGCCTTCCTTTCCGTGAATACGCCCATCCAGGCCGCGGCGGAAGATCTGCTCGGTCTGGATTTCGCCATCCAAACCGGCATCCTGTCGCGGGTGAAGCGGAACCTTTCCGTGGCGGACGAAATGGTGAACGGGAAAGCCGCGAATTCCATCCTCGGAATGCCAGGTCCGGCCGGAACATCCGGCAAGACCGGGGCCGCGCGTCTCTTGAATCCGGAGGCGGGATGGTACGCGATCCTGGAATTGCAATCGCCCATCGATGATGAAGCCTTCGCCTTGGAATTGTTGATGCGCCGCGGTGTGCAAGTCCATGCGGGACATCTCTTCGGTTTCGGGGACGGTTGCCGCCTGGTGCTCAGCCTGTTGGGACCGGAAGCGGAATTCCGCGAAGGCATGCGGATCATCCTGGACTTTGCGAAGGAGTCGGCCCATGGGTGAGGCGAAACCGGAAGGCGCGCAAGAGACCGACATTCCCGAGGCCTGGCGGAACCGGAGCGATGCGCGGGTCGCAAAGGAAATCAAGGCGCGCGTACACCGCTATTACCATGCGGCGACGGAAGACTACTTAAAATATTATCAGGCCGGCTGGCATCACCACATGCATTACGGATTCGACAGGGATCTCCCGCGGGGCGGAAATCCCACCGAGCACCTGGTCCGTTACCTGGCTGGGATCGCCGGAATCAAAAAAGGCGATCGCGTCCTGGACGCGGGATGCGGCGTAGGCGGCTCCTCGATTTTCCTCGCGCGCGAACCCGGTTGCGGCTGCTACGGCATCACCTTGGTGGAAAGCCAAGCCAAGCTGGCCAAAGGCTACGCCGCGGCCTCAGCCGCAAAGCATCCGGTCACCCGGGAAGCCCGCTTCACGGTGAATGATTTCCACGTTCCCGCCTTCAAGCCGGAATCCTTCGACATCGTCTGGGCCTTGGAAAGCTTCGACCACGCGGTGGACAAGGAGGCCTGGGTCGCGTCCATGTTCGCACTCCTAAAACCAGGCGGCCGCCTGATGATCGCGGATGGCTTCCGTGGCCCCCTCCCGGACGATCCCTCGCAGGCCCGTGAATACGCGGGATTCCTCGCGGGCTGGGCCGTGCCCCATCTCTGCTCCCCGGCGGAAATGGAAACCTACGGCGTGCGCGCGGGCTTCCAACTCCTGTACGGCGAAGACATCAGCGCGGACGTGTTGCCCCATGCGCGAGCCATCTTCCGTTTCGGACTGCTGTTCATCCCCTTGCGTTGGACCCTGAAGAAGCTGGGATTCACCAGCTCCGAGAAGTTGGGTAACGCCTACGCTACCTATTTCCAGTACCGGACCCTTCGGCGGGGCCTCTGGTCCTACTGCGCATATTGTTTCCGCAAGCCCCACTGAATATTGCGTCAAAACTCCGCATCGCCCGCGATACCGTCCCTCCGCTTCAGGTTCCCCGCACCGGAATGACCGCTTCCGGTTCCGTCCATTTTTTCAGGACGACCATGTCGCATTCCGGATGGCGCGCTCGGTATTGGGCCACCGCCTCCGCCTCGGAAACATCCCGGAAAACCCGCCTCCCAGGGGACTGCCCAGCCTTGGATCCGCTGACGACGACCAACCGGTCCATGAATACCGCGGTCAGATCGGAAAGGATCCGTTCGAACAGCGCATCCTTGGATCCCGTGTATTCCCGGTACTGCCAACGGGCCGATGCGAAATCGATTTCCGGATCAAGACGGTCCGTCGTGATCTCCAGCTCGGAAGCCGCGCCGGTCCTGCGGACGCGCACGGAAACCCCTTCGTTACCCCCGGCCACCCGGGTCTTGTCGAACCGGTCGGTGAAATGCTTGCCCATGAATTCGATCAGATCCAGGACGAATTCGTTGAGTTCCTTTTGGCTGGGTTTCATGGATCCTTCGGGGTGGGTTTGAGGGGAATCACAAACGGTTTCAGCAGCGGCTTCAATTGCGCGTTGTTCAGGCTAAGGATAGGACACGGAATCGCGCGCAAGCGGCACGTCGTCAATGAAGATCTCCGCCCGCAGGAGATCGCCGTTGATCTCCGCAATCACCAAGTGAAAAGTCCAGGATAGCTGGAGGACCGTGTCCGCGGCGGCGTGAATATCCCCGAAGACATTTACATGCGCATTTTCCCGATCCTCTATGGATCCGCGCACGGTATAGGTGGTGCCGGGAACTGTATGCGATATGGTCGCCGCCATGAACAGGTCGACAAGGGAGTCCGGCGAGTCGGGGTTTTCCACGATTTCCATGCGCGTTTTCACGTCCAATGGCCGGGGTTTCGGGTCCTTGCCGGTCCCGGAGGTAATGCATCCCATCAACTCCATGCACGCCAGGATAAAAAGGAAGCCGGAGAAAACCGGCAGGAGACGACGACGTGACGTGGTCTCGCACTTCATAAAAACGCTCCCGCCACGCCCAGGACCACCTGGGCCATCTTCGCGAAATCCAAAGTCCCGATCGTATCCGAAATGTGGTGGTAATTCTTGTTCCTCAGGAAAGCCGTGTCCGTCACCATCACCGCATCGTATCCGAAGATCCAATAGTTACGATGGTCGGAAAAATCCACGCCCACCAGGGCGGAAGGCGCGCCCAGGCTCCTGCAGGGAATGGAGGAATGGCCGCTGATCGCGTCGCGGACGCGCCGCCGAACCGATCCGGAGCTTAAGTCCGAGACCACAGCGATGAAATCCCCCCGCGTCGGATAGAACCATTTCAGGATGCCCACGGGATAATCCTGGGAATCCTCCCGGTCCGTGAAATAGCCGATCATCTCCAGGCTTATCATGTACTCCACTTCGTTCCCGCCGTCATACAGGCTTTTCGCATGGACGAAGCTTCCCATGTCTTCGGTGCCGAAATGCGGCGGCTCTTCATTCGCGTAGGCGACGAACTGGATTTGCCGCGGAATGCAATCGCGCTTGGGCGCCAGCATCCGGGCCAATTCGATAAGCCCCGCCACGCCCGAAGCATTGTCGTCCGCTCCGGGCTGGTTGCCGCAGACATCGTAATGCGCCCCGACCACCGCCACTTTCGGGAGACGGGGATTCAACACGCCGATAATGTTGACGTACTCGACCCCTTCCACCTGAAACACCTGGCGCCGGATTTCCAAACCCAGCGCGGCGAACTCCTTTTCGATATAAGCCTGCACCGATCGTTGCACTTCCACGTTCAGATAATTCCGGGGTTCCGGCACGTCGACAAGTTTGAGAACATGGACGCGGAGGGAATCGCGGATAGCTTCGGCCTGGATGGAGTCGGGCGCATAGGACGTGGTTTGGATCTTCAGCTTGGATGCGGAGAAAACCGGAAGCGCGACAAGGAATACATGGAAAAGGGCTTTCCCGCCTTTCCGCGCAATCGATTCAGGTCTCAAGGGGCGAACAGATCCAATTGGCCGGGATCGGAACCCTTGGGGTTTTTCGATTTTACCGCAACCGGCTTGGTGATGTCCTTGCCTCCTCCATACAATCCCGATCCCAGCATCCCCTCGCCGGCGCTGCGGGCCTCCAGATCGCCCATGCGTTCCCCGATTTCCAAACCATGCTTGCGCGCATGGATGCGGAACAGTTTGTCCACCATGTCCGCCATGGTCCCGCTCCCGGACATGCGCTCGCCGAAACCGGTCTTGTACATCTCGCCCCCGCGCACTTCGCGGATATGATGCTCGATTTTCCCTGCCTTATCGGGAAGCTGCTTGTGGATGCGCTCCAGGAAAACTTCGCGCACGCTGCCGGGCAGCCGCAGCATCACGTAAAAGGCGAAGCCCGCCCCGCATTCCTTGGCCCGGGACAGCAAGGCAGGGATGTCGCTGTCGTTGAGTCCGGGAATCACCGGCCCCAAGGAAATCCCGGTGCGGATGCCGGCCTGGGACAATTTCTCCAGGGCGCGGAAACGCAGATCCGGGGGCGCGGCAAAAGGTTCGACCAATCGCGCCGTGGTTTCATCCGCGAAGGGAATGGACAGGACCACGTTGACTCCCGCTTCCCGATCCAACGCCATCAGCAGATCGAGATCCCGAAGGATCAGGGTGGATTTGGTGATGACGGAAACCGGCTGCTTGAACTCCAGGCACACTTCCAGGCATGCCCGCGTGATCTTGAGCCGGCTTTCCGCTGGCTGATAGCAATCGGTGACGCCGGAAAAGGTTATCGGCTCGCGCGCCCATCCCTTGGAAGCGAATTTCCTGCGCAGCAATTCGGCCGCGTTGGTCTTGGCGTAGATCTGGGTCTCGAAATCCGTGCCCGCGCCCAGGCCCAGATACTCGTGGCTGGGGCGCGCGTAGCAATAGGCGCACGCGTGGGCGCAACCCCGGTAGGGATTCACGCTGTAGCGGAAGGGGATGTCCGGACTGTCGTTCTCGGAGACGATGCTGCGGGCGATTTCCTTGTGGATCTTGATCGTCTGGGGCAGCTCCACCCCATCGTCCCATTCCACTTTGACTGTATCGAAACGGTTTCCGGGATTCGCCTCCTGGCGGACGCGATAGCCTCCGCGGCCGGCGCCGGCGCCTCCTCCGGAAGGCGAAGGCTTCCCGTTATCGGTCATGGCTCATCGGCCGCACCGGGGTCAAGCCCGGCTGGTCGACTCCCGCTGGTAGAGGTAGTCCAGATCGCAGGCGTCCTTGGGCATCCAATGCTTTTCCTTGTCCCACCACTTGATGTTGCAGCCGATGGCGTCCGTGCGCGGCAGCTTGGCCGGGCGGCCCGCCAGCATGTCCGCGATGGCGTCCTGGAGTTCATGGGTCTCGGCCTTGGAAGCGTCCCGCGGGCTGTTGTCCATGCGGCCGGAGTAGGCCAGCAGACCGTCCTTGCCGAAGAGGAAATAATGCGGCGTGCGCTCGGCCCCGTATTCCCGGGCGATTAGCTGCTGATCGTCCCGGAGCGAGAGCCAGCGGAAGCCCTTCTCCTTGACCCGCGCCTTGACGGCCTCGAAATCATCCTCTGGATGATCCTTGGTCTCGTTGGAATGGATGGCCGTCATGGTTATGCCCAGCTTTTCACAAGTGTCGAACAGGGCCTTCATGCGATCTTCGCTGCCTACCACATAGGGGCAATGGTTGCAGGTGAAGAAAATCAAGGTGCCGTTGGCGCCTTGCACGTCCGTGAAGGAGTGCGTGCGGCCGTACACGTCCGGAAGATCGAATCCAGGCGCCTGGGCGCCGGTTTCCAAAGTGAAGCTCATGAAGGTCTCCTTCTTTCCAATCTGGCCGCGCCTGGCTCCGCCCGGCCAAGGACCGGGTGGCAGGCCCCGGCCGGTTTACCGAATGCCGATGGTGCTCCGCACCTTTTCCAGAAAAACGGATGCCTGGGCGCGCGCCTTGTCCCGGCCTTGCGCCAGCACGGTCTGCAGGGATCCGGGATCCGCCATCAAACGCTGATACTCTTTGCGCGGGCCTTGCAATTGCGCGTTGAGCGCCTCGAAATAATTCTTCTTCGCCTGTCCCCAGCCCAGTCCGCCCACTTGGTACCGGCTGCGCAGCTCGGACTCTTCGCTTTCAGAAAGGATCAGCTTGTGCAGGTTGAACACGGAACTCAGATCCGGATCCTTGGGCTCTTCCGGGTTTTGTGAATTGGTGACAATCTGGTTGATGCGCTTGAGCAGCGGCTTCTCGTCCAGGAACAACGGGATGGTGTTGTCGTAGCTCTTGCTCATCTTGCGGCCGTCCAGTCCCACGATGGTCTTGACATGCTCGTCGATTTTGGGTTCCGGGAGGACGAAAAGCCCGGTCTTGTAGTTGTGGTTGATGCGCTCGGCGATATCCCGGGCGATTTCCACGTGCTGCTTCTGATCCGCGCCCACCGGCACCACGTTGGCCGAGAAGATCAGGATGTCGGCGGCCATCAGGATGGGATAGGAATACAAGCCCATGTTGATGTTGTGATCCGGATCCTTGCCCGCCTCCAGGTTCTTGGCGACATTATCCTTGTAGGAATGGGCCCGGTTCATCAATCCCTTAGGCGTGAAACAGGCGAGGATCCAGGCCAGCTCGAAAACTTCCGGGATTTCGCTTTGGCGGTAGAAGATGGAACGCTGGGGATCGAGGCCGAAGGCGAGGTAGGTCGCGGCGATGGACAAGGTGTTCCTGCGCAGCGCTTCCGCGTCGTAGATGATGTTCAGGGCATGGTAGTCGGCGATGAAGTAATAGGTTTCATAGGCCGACGCCAAAGCAAGCGCGGGTTTGATTGCTCCCAGCCAATTTCCCACATGGGGTTCACCCGTCGGTTTGATTCCCGTCAACGCCCGCAAAGCCATCGTTTTCCTTCCCGCTTTCCCGTTAACCGCCATTTCCGCCGGTTGTGCAGAGAAGCTAATCTAGAATTCTCGTCTTACCCCTATGCCGGTGGCCCATTAACCCCTGACTTTCGCTTACTTTTGCCGTACCATTGCTTAGCATTTACGGTTTCGCTTTTACGTTTGAGAAATATCCCTCCATAAAATCGAATTTTTGTACTTTTGACTTCCAAGGCCACTTCGCTGAGGGGGCTTTTTCGTTTCTCTTAACCCATTGAGATACAAAGCCTTACACCATAGAGATAAACACCTACTGATGACGACATCGGCCCTGTGAGCATGATTCAACCCTCCCAACCCTCCTTTCCCATCGACTATGTCGACAGCGCCGCCGACATGGCCAAGCTGCTCAAGGCCATGGATGGGACGGATACCGTCTTCCTGGATCTGGAAGCGGACAGCATGCATCACTACTACGCCAAGATCTGCCTAATCCAAATCCTGGTGGGCGATCGGTGCTATCTCGTGGACCCGCTCAGCGAAATCACCCTCGACGGCTTCCTGAAAAAGCTGGCAGGCAAGGTGCTGGTGCTGCATGGCGCTGACTATGATTTGCGCATGCTCTACCAGGCTTCGGGCTTCCGTCCCCATAAAGTCTACGACACCATGCTCGCGGCGCAACTCTTGGGCAAACCCGCGTTCGGCCTGGCAGCCCTGGTGCAGGCGTACTTCGGCGTGACCCTGAAAAAGGATCAGCAGAAGGCCGATTGGTCCTTGCGTCCCCTGCCCCCGCTCATGCTGCAATACGGAGCCCAGGACACCTTCTTCCTGCCAGGCCTGTACGAGTCCCTCACCCGCGAGCTGGAAGAAAAGCATCGCCTGGAATGGCATGAGGAAACCTGCGCGGAACTGGTGAAGGCCACGGCCAATTCCAAGGTCGTCGATTTGGAGAACACCTGGCGCATCGACGGTTCTTCCAAGCTCTATCCGCGCCAACTCGCGGCCCTTCAGGCCTTGTGGAAGTTCCGGGACCAGACCGCGAAGGATCTGGATCTTCCGAGCTACAAGGTCCTGCCCTCGGACATCCTGGTGCGATTCGCCCTGGCGGTGCCGCAAACAGGCGCTCCCGCCCAGGTCCCTTCCTTGCCATCGCGCCTCAATGTCAAGATCAAGACCGGCTTCCTGGAATCCTTCGAAGCAGCGCTGGAGCTTCCCGAGATGGAATGGCCGCAGCCGTTGCGTCTGCCCCGGAAAATCGCCCCCAGCCCCAGCTCCACGGTTCTCAATCACCTTAAAGCCGTGCGCGACAAGATCGCGGACGATTTGAAAATGGATCCGTCCCTGCTCGCCACCAAATCCACCCTTACCGCCGTCGCGCTCACGGGAGCCTCCTCTCGCCCGAAAATGATGGCCGCGGCCAAGTGGATGAAGTGGCAGGAGTCCTTGCTCCTGGACGCCTGGCTCGCCCAACCCGAGAACGCGCCGCCCCAAGCTTAATCCAGCTTTAGTCCGCCTTCCGGTCGCCGCGCCGCGCGTAGACGATTTCGTGCGCATCAAACTCCTGAACCCCATTTGCGGACCTTGACGTAGCTTGGCGCACATTTGCGTCAAGCCGCCCAATTCCCCTGGAAACCGCCTGCAAGCGGGCGCGGCAAGCGGGATTGCTCCGTTTTTGCTATACTTGCTCCAATCAAGCGCGGAGGTTTGTATGCTCGGAAATCTCGGACCCATGGAACTCATCATCATCCTGTTGATCGTCATTCTGCTGTTCGGCGGAAAGAAGATCCCGGAAATCGCCAAGGGCCTCGGCAAAGGCATCCGCGATTTCAAGACCTCGATGGCCGGCGAAGACGAGAAGGACGAGAAAAAAACCCTCGCCCAGCCGGACACCAAGGAAACCCCGAAGTCCTGAGTCGATCCGGCACGGCGGCAATAAGGTTGCCGGGCCGGTCTCCTCCCCTTCCTCCTCCTCCTTTCCACTCCCTTGGACTCCGAATTCACCTTCTGGGATCACATCTCGGAACTCCGTTCCAGGCTGATCAGCATCATGATCGGCATGGGAGTGGCGTCCGCCGTGGCCTACGGGTTCTGGGAAAAAATCTGGTTCGTCATCGCTTACCCGCTCACCAAGCAGCATTTGAAGGTGGATCTCATCGCCACCTCGCCGATGGAAACCCTCATGACCAGCTTCAAGATGTCGCTGATCTCGGGCGCCATTCTTTCCTTTCCGTGGATCATGTGGAACGTCTGGCGCTTTCTGGCGCCGGCCCTGTTCGCCAAGGAAAAGCGCGTGTTCGGCATCGCCTTCTTCTCCTCCATCATCATGTTCGTCGTGGGCGCATCCTTCGCCTATTTCGCGGTGCTGCCCGCGGGGCTCGCCTTTCTCGCCACCTACACCAAGGGCGCCATCACCCAGAACTGGCGGCAGGGGGACTTCGCCTCTTTCATCAGCCAGTTCATGCTCGCCTTCGGCGTCATCTTCGAATTGCCCGTGATCGCTTACGTGCTCGCCACCATGGGCCTGATTACGGCGGGAGGTATGTGGCGCTTCTTCCGCTACGCCGTCATCGTCATCTTCACCGTGGCGGCGCTGCTGACTCCGGGCCCGGATCCGCTGTCCCAGGTGATGATGGCGGTACCGTTGGTGATCTTGTATATCATCTCGATCGGCATCTGCGCAATGGCCCAGAAGAAGCAGGAGCAGGAAGAAACGCAAGAGGCGGAAGCATGATATTCGACTCCCTCGGCATCGGTGAATTCGGCGTCGTGGTCGCCTTGGTGGTGGTCCTGGTCAAGCCCAAGGAGTTGGGCAAGGTGATGCGCGAGTTCGGCAAACTCAAGCGCAAAGTGTCCCAGATCCAGGCGGACGTGAAATCCCAATTGGAAACGATCACCTTGGAAGCCGAAGCCACCGACAAGCGGGCCAAGGTGGAGAACGACAAAGCCGGCATGCGCCAATGGGCCAAGGACAAGCTCAAGGCGATGACCGCGGCGGATCGCGCGGAAGCGGCGCGCGCCATCGTGCAGCAATTGGCGGACTGGCCTTCGTACCGCAACGCGAAAGTGGTGGCCTGTTTTTCCGGGACCCTCGAGGAGATCGATACCGAACCAGTGCTGCGTCGGATCCTGCAGGACGGCAAAACCCTGTTGCTGCCCTATGTGATCGAGGGCGAAGGTAAAGGCGAAGTTAAGGGCCAAGGTGAATTCGATGGCGGAACAGCCAAGGACGATGCCGGAAAGAACGGATCCGGAAAAGAAACCGCGGGCAAGAATCGCACCTTGGGGATGGCCCTGGTTGCGAATTTGGAAAAAGATCTGGCGGAAGGATCCTTCGGCATCCTGGAACCGGTGGCCGCACTCCGGACGGGAGACGCCCCGGATCCCGACTTGGCGCTGATTCCGGGACTTTGCTTCGATGCCCGGGGCGCCCGTCTGGGCAAGGGTTTGGGGTTTTATGACCGCTACCTTACCGGCAAGCGGGCCATGCGGGCCGGTCTGGGATTCGACGTGCAAATCACCCAGAAAAACCTAACTTTGGACCCGCATGATCAGCTTATGGACGCCGTCATTTCGGAGAAGAGGATCCTGGTCTTCTCCGCGCCCCGCCTGGACAGCTAGTCCGGCCGGTTCCAGCCGCGCCCTCGTCAGTGATTTCGGAGACCTCGCATGAAAGCCATACTTGCCTTGGAAGACGGAAACTATTTCGAAGGCGAATCCTTCGGAGCCGAGCGCCCCTATAGTGAAAAAGGAGCCGATTCCGGTTCCGGGAAACCAAGTTCCGGCGGAGAAGTCTGTTTCAACACTTCGATGACCGGCTACCAGGAGATCCTCACGGATCCGTCCTACTCAGGCCAGATCGTCGCCCTCACCTATCCCGAAATCGGAAACTACGGCATCAATCCCGAGGACGTGGAATCGAATAAAATCCAGGTCTCCGGCCTGGTGGTCAAGAACTGCTGCGAGTACCCTTCCAATTGGCGCGCGGACAACGGCAAGGCCGTGCATCCGTGGTCCCTCTCGGAATACCTGAAGCAGAACGACATCCCCGGCATCATGGGCGTGGACACCCGCCGCCTGACCCGTATCCTGCGCGAGACGGGGGCCAAGAACGGCCTCATCGTGACGGGAGACTATGACTTGAAGGCGGTGTTGGCCAAGGCCAAGGCGGTGCCGTCCTTCACGCATATCGACTTCGTCAAAAAAGTCACCATCACCGGTCAGGAAGGCTGGGACGAAGGCGAGAACGATCTCAGCTTCCGGCCCATCCCCAAGCACCAGCAGCGCTTCACCATCGCGGCCCTTGACTACGGCATCAAGTACAACATTCTCCGCAAGCTTCAGACCCAGGGTGCGGAAGTGGTTCGCTTCCCCGCGGACGCCAAGGCCGAGGACATCCTGGCCATCAACCCGGACGGCATCTTCCTTTCGAATGGACCGGGCGATCCGGCTTTGCTCGATTACGCCGTGGACACAATCAAAGGCCTGCTCGGCAAGAAGCCCATTTTCGGCATCTGCCTGGGCCATCAGCTCTTGGCGCGCTCCCTGGGCGGCACCACCTTCAAGCTCAAGTTCGGCCATCGCGGCGCCAACCATCCGGTCAAGGACCTGCGTACGGGCAAGGTGGAAATCACCTCCCAGAACCACGGGTTCGCGGTGGATCCCAAGAGCCTGGATCAGAAGACCGTGGAAGTCACCCATATCAACCTGAACGATCAAACCGTCGCGGGCCTTCGCCACCGCACATTGCCGGCCTACTCGGTGCAATATCATCCGGAAGCCTCTCCCGGCCCCAAGGACTCCCACTATCTGTTCGAGGAGTTCCTGGCCGAGATCCGCAAGCATGCCTCCAAGCCGGCGGCTTCGGCCCCTGTGGGCCGGTAACCGATGCCCAAGCAAGTAGACGAAACATCCATCATCGCCGGCGTCCATGCCGTGGAGGCCCTGCTGCGAGGCTCCCCCGGAAAGATCAACCATCTGGTCCTTTTGCACGGAGGCCAGAACCATAAGCTGCACGAATTGCAGAAGATGGCCGATGCCCAGAAGATCCGCGTCCATCAATTGCCCAAGGCGCGCCTCGACCAATGGTACAAGGGCGCGCATCAGGGCGTGCTCGCCTTCTGCAACACCCGCTCCTGGGACAATTGGGAGGACGTGAAGAAGGAACTGGTCGCCTCGAAACGCGCCGGTTACTCCCCCATGATCGTGGTGCCCGCCGCCATCGAGGATCCGCGCAACCTGGGCGCCTGCATCCGCTCGGCCGTATGCATGGGCGCGGACGTGGTGCTCTCGCACAATAAGGGCAATGCCGGGCTCACCCCCGCCGTGGCCAAGACCGCCGCGGGCGCGCTCGAATCCATCGCCATCTGCCAGGTGGGCGATATCGAAAAGGAATTGAAGGGCCTGCGCAACGAGGGCTACACCATCATCGGCCTGGAAGAGGACGGAGAGGTGGAACTGACCAAGGGCAAGTACGACGGGCCCGTGGTGCTGGTGGTGGGCGGAGAAGACCGCGGCATCCCGCCGCATATCCGCCGGGCCTGCACCTACGTGGTGAAGATTCCCATGGCCCCCGGCGCGCATTCCTTCAATGCCAGCGTGGCCCTTTCCCTGCTTCTGTACGAAGCCAACCGCGCCTCCAACTTCAGCCGCTTCACTTCGGACCGGCCGAAATTCTATTCGCCCCAGGGCATGCCGTCAACCGAATCGGGAACCGACGGCGGCTACGAAGCCTGAAGCGGAGGCCGGGACCTCTAAATCCCCAAATGTTAAGAAGCCCCGGAAGTAATAGCGAACCTTTCAGCACTAATCAATCCCAGGGGAATCGGGGTCGTCCAATGGAAGCCTTTGTCCTTTGAGAGCCTTGGGAAAGGAACATTTCTTCCGGACTTGCTCAAACACCCTTCCTCCCGCTAGAATCTAAGGATGCCGGATCCTGTTTCCGGCCGAGGGTGTCCTTATGCTGGACAAGATCCGCAAGCAGCTCTCCGATAAGCGTCCCCGCGGCGCCAAGCTCATGAAGATCATAGGGCTCCTATCCGCCATGGTCTGGATCTCGGCCGGCTCCGCCTTCATCCTGGTGAAAAAGAAATTCGCTCACGCGCAAACGGAAGCCCTTGGCATCGGTGGAACCAAGGCCGCTTCCGGCCACGCCGGAGCTGCCGGCGCCGAAGCGGGCACAGCCGACGTGGGTGACCACGGCGTCTCGCTCGCAAGCGTATCCGGCGAGGAACCCCAGGGTAATCCGGATGCGGAAGCAGGCCACGGTGGCGGCGACGTGCCCGTGGGTGAGGCGCCCGGGGGCGAGGCGCCCCGTGGTATCGTATCCGAAAAACCGGAGGCCGAAGGCCATGCCGAAGCGGACGAGGTCAAACACGCCGATTCGCACGGAGAAACCTCCGAGCATGGGAAAGCGACTCCGGAATCCGACGACGAAGAACGCCCGCCTCTCCCCTCCCGGGAGGAATTGGCCGCCCTCCGCCAGGTGGTGGAACTTCTCTACGCATCCGGAGCCTTGGAAAAGGCCGTCCCGCCGCTGCGCAAAGTGATGCTGATGCCCACCCGGGAAATCGAACTGCTGGCGATGGCTACGGACATTTTTCTTGGCACCGCCAATTACAAGGAAGCCCTGGCGACCGCTGGACAGGTGCTGGCCCTGAAGCCGGAAAACATGACCGTGCGGGTGCAGGCCGTGGAGGCGCAGTACCGCATGGGAGAAATCGAGAAGGCATTCGCCGGCGCCGAAGCCGCGCTGCAGAAGCATCCCGGGGATTTGGCCATGCTTACCACTTTGGGTACCATGCAAGTGGAAGTGGGCCAGGGCCGCAAGGGCTACGGCGCCGCTTTGGCCGAGGTTCTGAAGCTGAAGCCCGACTATGGTCCGGCCGTGTATCTGCAAGGCCGCAAGGCGCAACTGGAAGGCGACTATAAGGACGCGGAGGTAGCGTTCCGCAAGGTGGTCAAGCTGGAGCCGCGCAATGCCAAGGCCTTCGGCCAATTGGGAATCGCCCTCTACCATCTCGGGAAAACCGATGAAGCTGAAAAGGCCTATAAGTCCGAATTGGAAATGAACCCCTTGGACTACAATACCTGGTACAACCTGGGTGAAGCCCATCTCGCGCGCGCCGCCGATGAATGGCGACCGGAGACCATCCAAAGCCTCCGTGCCGAAGCCATGGCCTGTTTCCTAAAGGCCTTGGACCTGAACCATGACCATGCGGAAGCCCATTACCGGGTGGGCGTATTGTTGAACGGCAACGGCCAGTACAAAGAGGCCATCCGGCATCTCGAAGCCGCCCTGAAGACCGATTCCCGGCATGTAGGAACCTTGGTCCAGCTCTCTTTGGCCTTCGAAAACCTCAAGCAACCGGAACGCGCCAGGGCCTATCTCAACAAGGCCTATGAATTGGATCCCCTGAACAAAGTGGTCCTTTTCAAGCTAAAGCAGTGGTCCTGAGCCCATTACCCGAGGGTTTGGGCGCTTTCTATTCCGACCATTAATTGCTTTGTGCCCGCTCCAGGCTTAATCCGCCGGTTGGCTTTACACCTGCGCACAGGTGGAACCGGGGGCTTCGGACAATCCTGCAAAAAAGGTTTGGCGGATCTTGCGTGCCTATACCTAAAGTGTTATTATACCTACTGTTACGGACCACAGGAGCCCTATGGGGAACGTCACCAAAAAAGATATCGTTGATGAAATCGCAGCCCGTACCGGGTTGACGCAGGTGGACACAAAAATCATCGTCGAATGCTTTTTGGATGCCATCGCGAAGTCCCTGGTGCAAGGCAAGAACATCGAGATCCGCGGTTTCGGACGTTTCAAGGTGAAGGAGAAGAAGGCCCGCACGGCTCGCAATCCCCGCACCGGCGAGATGGTACATATCGACGCAGGCCTTAAACCCATCTTCGAGGCCAGCAAGGAATTGAAAAACGTCCTGAACTCGGACGGCGCCGAAGGCGAATCCGACAAGAAGGTCGATTAGTCCTTTCCCTCCCACAAGCCTGCTTCCAGACACCCTGCCTCCCCTGCCGGTTCAGCAAACGCGACGAGGCACGAGGAGCCATCCTCCAAAGCCTATCCGGCACTTCTTACTAAATTGTCCCTCAGCCATGAGCCGACAACACATGCCCGAAACCATCAACCGCAAGGCCCGGCACGAATACCACGTGTTGGATACCTTTGAGGTGGGAATCATGCTCCGGGGCACGGAAGTCAAATCCGTACGCGTGGGCAAATTGGAGTTGGCCGAATCCTATGTCGTGGTGCGGGATGAGGAAATCTGGCTCGTGAATGCGTATATCCAGGAGTACAACTGGGGCAACATCTACAACCATCTCCCCCGTCGCGAACGCAAGCTGCTGGCGCATAAATCCGAAATCACCAAGATGAAGGAAGCCACGGATATGAAAGGCTTTACCATCATCCCCCTCAAGGCCTATTTCAAGGGCAGCAACCTCAAGTTGGAGGTGGGCGTATGCAAGGGCAAGGAAGATCGGGACAAGCGCCAGGACAAGCATAAGCAGGAAGCCAAGCGCGAGATCGATCGGGCCCTGAAAGAACGCAATCGGCTGTGAGCATGCGCGTTCCCACTCCGTCATCCCGCCTACCCTCCCTTCCCCGCATAGCGCGGACGACCCTGGCTTTGAGCGCCCTTCTGCTTTTGTCCGCCCCTTCCGTCCAGGCCGCCATCACCCTGAGGCCTTCCCAAACCGTCTCCGGGTCCGAAGGCGCCGCCGCGCGCTGGCAGGGGGGTACCTTTCCGGATACCTCCTTCGAAGGCGTCCGCTACGTCTCCTCCCAGTTTCTGGAAGGCCTTTTCGGCCGCGAAGGCAGCTGGGTCCCGGACCGGCAGAAATTCGTGATCCCGGACTCCGGCGGACGGAAATGGTTCTTCACTCTCGACAACCCCTACATGAACATCGGGGACGAGGTGGTGAACCTGGTCTATCCCGTGCGCCGCGGGGCCGAATTCCTTTACCTTCCCGTGACTTCCCTGATACGGGTGCTGAACCAGCGCCTGGGCATGGCCATCCTGGCTCCGGAAGCCCCCGCCGCTCCCGTTGCGGAACTTCCGATCAAACATGAAAAGCCGGCGGTTAAAGTTGCCTCACTGCCCGGCGGATCCAACATCCTGGATGTGGGCACGGAAGAGCGCGAGAACGGGACTTTGGTCTCGGTGCGGACCGCCGGACCCATGGAATGGGAAAGCTTCTGGGTGCCGCCCCACTTCATCCTCAAGTTCCAGGGCGGGCAATTATCCCCGCAGTATCCGCTCAAGGCCCAAGGCCAAGGCCTGGTGAAGAACATCCTGACCACCCAGGAAAAGGATCTGGTGCAACTGACCCTGAACATCCCCCGGGCCATCGATACCGTGGAAGTGGCCTACTCCGGCGAGACCCAGGGCTATCAGGTGACGGTGCGGAAGAAAAGCGAGAAGAGCGAAAAGCGCGAACGCGACAAGGACAAGGCCGCGGCCGAAAGCGAGTTCATGGCCGGCGGCGGAGGCGGATCGGAATCCGCCCAGGACCGCAACGCGGGCAAGATCTCCACCATCATCATCGATCCCGGCCATGGCGGCAAGGACCAGGGGGCGATGGTCTCGGGCGTGAACGAAGCCCAGGTGACGCTGGCGGTGGCCAAAGAGCTGAAGGTGGTCCTGACCAGAATGGGATACAAGGCCCTGATGACCCGCGAGGACGACACCTTCATCAGCCTGCAGGACCGGCCAAAGTTCGCCTCCGAGCACGGCGGGGATCTCTTCATCAGCCTGCATTGCAATTCCATCGGCGGGTCCATGAAGCGCAAGAAGACCGTTACGGGCTTCACCGCGTACATTCTGCGCGAGGGCGAGAGCGAAGAGGACAAGACCCTGGCCCGGCGCGAAAACGAAGCCATCAGCGACGAAGGCAAAGGCAAGGCCGAGATCTCCCCCGTCGAATGGATTCTCCTGGAGCATCAGCTCAACCTGTATTCCAAGGAAAGCGAAGGCTTCGTGGAACACATCATCCACGAGTTCGGCGATTTCCAGATCGGCAAATACGCGACTGGGGCCAGCCAGGCCGGCTTCTACGTGCTGGTGGGCGCCTACATGCCCGCCGTGCTTTTCGAAATGGGCTATCTGACCAACGACGAGGACCGCCGCATCCTGGCCTCGGAAAAGGGCCAGAAGCAGATCGCCGAACGCATGGGCAAGGCCATTGACGCGTACCGCAAGGCCTCTGCGGGTGAGGTCTCGAAGGGGAAAAAAGGCAAAAGTCAAAATGCAAAATGAAAAATGCAAAACGGGAAATCAGGCGCGTGCCGCGCTCAATTGAGGGCTGTCGAATCCGGAATTCTCTTCAAATTTGACTTTTGCATTTTGCATTTTCACTTTTGAATTCCACCCCAGTTTCTAGCTTTTGCATCGTCAACAGAGCATTACAGGAGAGCCACATGTCCGGCCACTCAAAATGGGCGACCACCAAGCGTAAGAAAGCACGGATCGATTCTGCCCGCGCCAAGGTCTTCAACCGCATCCTGCGCGAGATCACCGTGGCCGCGCGCATGGGCGGATCCGATCCGGAAGGCAATCCCCGCCTGCGCGCCACCATCCTCAAGGCCAAGGGCGCCAACATGCCCAACAAGAACATCGAGACCGCCATCGCCAAGGGCGCGGGGGAACTCGAGGGCGTCACCTACCTGGAACTCACCTATGAGGGCTACGGCCCCGCGGGCACGGCCATCATGGTCGACACCATGACGGACAACAAGGTCCGCACCGTGGCCGAGATGCGCCATATCTTCAGCAAGAACGGCGGCAACATGGGCGAAGGCGGCTCCGTCGCCTGGATGTTCAAGTCCAAGGGAATCATCACCCTGGCCAAGGACGCCATCGGCGAGGACGCGCTTTTTGAATTGGTGACCGACGCCGGCGCCGAGGATCTGGATTCCTCCGGAACCGAATACGAAATCAAAGTCGAACCGGATCATTTCCACGCCCTGACCGAAGCCCTGGAAAAGCAGGGCCTCAAACCCCTCACCGCGGAAGTCGTGAAGATTGCGGACAACATGGTCAAGGTGACCGGCGACGACGCCGAAAAGGTGCTGGCGATTCTCGAAGCCCTGGACGATCAGGACGATGTCCAGAACGTCCACACCAACGCCGAGTTCGATCAGAAGGAATTGGAAAACCTGTGATCGTGCTGGGGGTCGACCCCGGTACCCACCGCACCGGCTACGCCTTCCTGGAATCGAAGGGCGGGCGAATCCGGGTCCTCGAATACGGCGTGATCCGCTGCAAGGCGAACGATCCCCTGCCCCTCCGCCTGGAACAGATCCACCGCGAACTCAAAGCCCTGATGACCGTCTACAGCCCGGGCTCCCTGGCCCTGGAGAGCATTTTCTTCGCCAAGTTCCCGCAATCGGCGCTGATCCTGGGCCATGCCCGCGGAGCCATCATGGTGGCGGCGCAATCCATGGAAATCCCCATCGCCGAATACGCGCCGCGCCTGGTGAAGAAGGCCACCGTGGGCACCGGCAGCGCCACCAAGGAGCGCGTGGCCCTAATGATCCAGAGCCATCTGGGCCTGAAGGCGCCGCCCACCCCCGCCGACGCCGCCGACGCGTTGGCGATTGCGTTCTGCCATTTGATTCAGGCGCAAAGGGCGGCGTAAGACTACATGGCCTGAAAGCTTTCGTCGGGCGTCGGGCGTATGGCGCCAAGGTTCTCAGCGCTTCATCAACATTTACGGCGCCTATCCCCTCGCTACCTCATCCATCAGTTTCCCAAGCCGTCTCAACCCGTCCTTCCAGCTGA